>JACCDP010985904.1_pt1 | contig 33233 bp, 31 predicted proteins | sample 7445841 | NCBI WGS metagenome assembly JACCDP01 (sample SAMN15323441, study PRJNA562643) | freshwater metagenome | isolation source: river surface water | place: USA:Blue River Watershed | collected 2017-08-17 | reverse complement strand
CCGAGGAGGGTCTGAATGCCCGATCGCAGGCCCGGCGCGTGTCGGCCTGGAGGGCTTTTTTTGGGTTTGTGCGCGAAGAAGGGCTGCGCGAAGACCAACCCGCACTGGGAGTTGATTTGCCGTCGCTTCCCAAGCGATTGCCGGTGTACCTGACCGAAGACGAGGTGCGCGACCTGTTTGGGGCGATTGACCGCTCCCAACCTTGGGCGGAGCGCGACGTGGCGCTGCTCGAGGTGCTGTACGGCTGCGGACTAAGGGTCTCGGAATTGATTGAGTTGCGGTTGCGCGACGTGATGGACGCTGAGGGCATCGTGCGCGTGGTGGGCAAGGGCGACAAGGAACGGGTGGTGCCCATCCACGACACGGCCCTCAAGGCGATTGCGCGCTACCGAAGTACCGAGCGGGTACACCTGGAGCCTCAACGAGGCGCTGAAGATTTGGTGTTCCTGAACGTGAGGGGGCGCAAGATGAGCCGGCAATGGGTTTTTCTTTGGCTCAAGGAGCTTGCGGCGCGTGCTGGAATCCGAAAAACCATTGGGCCCCATACGTTGCGGCACACCTTCGCGACGCACTTGCTGCAGCATGGGGTGGACCTGCGCTTCATTCAAGTAATGCTGGGCCACAGCAGCATTACCACCACCGAGGTTTATGCCCACCTCGACGACCGTATGCTGCGCGAAACGATGCTCAAGCACCACCCTCGAAACCTGCGCTAAGCGGCGCGGCGCTTGCGAAGGCGGTCCCAAAGAAGGGATCCGGGGTAGACGCCGTATTCGGGCCAGCGCTTGGGGGTGCGGTCGCGGCTCACGGCGTAGCGACTAAACATTTGGTAAAATGCGAAGTGGGCCTGAATGACGGCGAGCGTGTGCTTGGGGTGGCGCTGCAGCAGAAAACGAAGGCCTGCCGCGCCGTCGAGCAGCAAGCGAAAGGCCACGATGCGCATGGCGCTAAGGGTAGGGGCGTTGCGCACGACCGTCAGTAGGCTGTTGCGCACGTTGAGGTAGGTTTTTCGCGGGCTGCCCACGCTGAGGGTTCCGCCGCCGACGTGCAGCACGGTCGAGGTGCTGCAGGCTTCGACCGACCAGCCGTGGCGGTGCAGCCGCCAGCACAGGTCGATTTCTTCCATGTGGGCAAAAAACGCCGGGTCCAGTCCGCCCACGGCCCAGTAGGCCTCGAGGCGCACCGCCATGCAGGCTCCGCTCGCCCAAAAGACGGGGCGGTAGCTTGGGCTGTCGTACTGACCGCGGTCGAGCTCGCAGTCCTGCAGCACGCGGCCGTAGGCGAAGGGAATGCCCCAGCGGTCCATGCGTCCGCCCATGGCGCCAGCGTACTCGAAGTACTCGGGGTCAGCGTGGCTGCGCAGTTTTGGTTGGATGGCACCGAGGCGCGGTTGCTGCGCAAATCGGGCGGTTAAGGGCGCGAGCCAGCCCTCCAAGGGCTCAATGTCGGTATTCATGAGCACTGCGAGGTCGTAGCCCTCAAGCTGGCGAAGGCCTTCTTGGTAGCCGCCCGCGTAGCCCAGGTTGCGTTCCAGCGCAATCACCGTTACGCTCGGATGTTCTGATTTCAGCCATTCCAGCGTGCCCGGTTCCGTCGATCCGTTGTCAATGACCGCCACGTCGGCTTCGGGGCTGCGCTCAACCACCAACGGCAAAAACGAGCGGAGCCAGTGCAGCCCGTTGTAGTTGAGTAAAACGACGGCCGTGCGCATCAGTTGTTGCCGCCGGATTGGAAGAACATGTTGTTGTAGATGCGCGAACCAAACTTCTCGCCGTCGTTTGCGCCCGTTTGGTCCAGGTCGCCCACAATGTAGCTGCGCTTTTGAAGGGCGATGCGCCAGCGCGGATTCTGTATTTCGCCAATGGCGGACGAGTGAATCAGTTCGTAGTTGCCGCTCGCCAGGTCGAAGTTGCCAAAGATGAACACTTTGTTGATTTGGTAGGGCGCATTCGGCACGTCGAGCGTGTTGTACTGCCACATTTCATAGGGGTAGGCATCGTTTTCGTAGGGACGTCGCTCGGCCAGCGTCGGGGGGCCGTACTGCAGGTAGACCCGTCCGCGGTCCGTAGCGTAGCCCGGAACGGCCTTGCTGCTGAAGCGCTTGATGACTTCGTCGACGCGCTCGGCGTAGGCTCCCGCTTGGGCAAGGGCTTCGCTGGGGTGACGCTTGGTCCAAAACTGCTGCACGAAGCGCCAGCGGAGGCTGTCGGCAGCCTCTTTTTGGGCCAAGGACTCAATAGAAATGCGCTCGGTCTGGCTCGCGATCGGGTAAAGGGAGCTCACGGCGCGTCGGGCGTTTTCTCCTTCGCCAAGGAGCTCAACCCATCGAGGGTCCACCGTCAAGCGCGCGTACTCGTTGGCTTCGCCCGGATTCCACCGAAAGAAGCTAATCTTTTGGGTGGGGTAGGCGCTGGGATCCATGTCCTGCACGGCCAGGGTGAGCTCGAGCTGGTAGCGCCCCGACGGAACCTGGCTCAGGTCCAGACCGCCCTGAAGCGCGGCCACCGGCTGTCCAGGTTCGATTTTGATGCGTCCACCCAGGTCGGCCCGAAGGTCCCCTCGTTCCGCGCTGCGAAGGGCATAGGTGAGCACCGCCTTTTTGCCCTGCGGCACGCGGTAGGCTTCGCTGTAAAAACGCAGTTTATCGTTGGCCGAAGTGAACACGTGGTCTCCCCAGTGAACTAAGGGGCGGACTTCCAGGCCGTAGCGGCTAAATTCAGGTTGTGCCGCGTTGGCGATACCCACATGCTCGGCAAGCAGCACAGGGGCCAGCTGGGCTTGGTTGCCCGCAGTGAGCCGTAGGCTGCCGCGCAGGGTGTCCCAATGCTCGGGGTCGGGTCCCACCGCCACATAGAGGTCGTACAGCCCGGTGTCGGCCGCCAAGCGGAGCATGCTTTGGTAGCTCATCGGTACGTCGGCTGCGGCTTCTGGTTTTGAGGGCGGAGCCGAAATCGAAATTTTGTCTGCCGCGGCCACATTTACCCCCTTTTGAAGCCAGGCTGCAACCTGTGTTTGGGTGTTGGCCGGGCTTTGAACGTAGCATAAAATGTCGACGTAAGGTCCCGTTTCGGGGTGCCAAAGGGGCAAAACGTCGAGGTTAAACGAGGTGTTTTGAGCGCGCAGCGTGCTGAATGACAGCGCACTTAGCACAATCATGAAGGCATTTTTCGCAAGGTTTTTTTGCATGCAGTGAAGTTACGTATTTTTGCCCCGGAAGAATGGCAGAGTGGTCGATCGCGGCGGTCTTGAAAACCGTTGACTGTAACAGGTCCGGGGGTTCGAATCCCTCTTCTTCCGCTAGTCAAATGGGTACATTTGAGCTAAATCCTGAAAATCAGCGCATTTTCAGGATTTTTTGTTTCTCAGGTGCGCAATGAAAAGCAGTTGTGCGCAATTCTCGTAGGCCAAATCGTAACCCCTACATGGTTTGGGTTACAGGGGTTACGAATTAGAATTGCTTCCCACATACTGCGCTGATATGCAGCATATTGCGCAGATGGGAAATTGACACTTCCCGTAGGTTTGTAAAGTCGAAGTGAAGGCGTATAGGGGTCGAAAGATTTCCCGTAACCCTTTTCGTAACCCCTGCTATTTTTCAGGGTTAAGGGGTTACGATTTCTGACGACCGCAAACGTGAAAGAATGAAGTCTAAGAAAAACACCTTCAAGCTGTTGTTCATCATCAACAGGTCCAAATCAAACAAGGATGGCGCACCTATTCTGCTCCGCATCACCGTTGATGGCTCAATGGCAGCCATGAACCTTAGAAAACGCATCCCGGCTACCGCTTGGAGTACCAAAACTGGAATGCCTTGCGGTAAATCGGTAGAGGCACAGGACATTTCCCTCTACCTGGAGACCATTCGCAACAGAGCGTTTCAATTGTTCACTGAACTATCTCGGGAGTACGACGAAGTAACCCCAGAACAGATCAGAGATCATCTTCAAGGCGTCAAAGGGGGTACTGCTCGTTCTGTTATGACAATCTGGGAAGAGCACAATCTTGAGTTGAAAATGGCCATTGGCAAGGAATCATCACACGCTCTGTGGCAAAAACATAACACCTCAAAGAATCATTTCTGCGATTTTTTGAAAATCCACTACCGGACCTCTGATGTGCCCATCAAGCAGGTTCGCTACCACATGATTCGCGAATACGAGCAGTATCTCAAGAGCGAGAAGGGGCTTTCGCACAATACCGCCGTCAAGTTTTTACAAATGATGAAGAAAATCACAATTAGAGCAATTAAATCGGGCTGGTTGAAGGTAGACCCCTTCCAGGATCACAAACTCAGCCTAAAAGAAACAGACAGGCCCTATTTGACCGAATTGGAGTTGCATTCCATCAAGGACAAGCACTTCAAGAACCTCCGCCTGGATCAGGTGAAGGACATATTCCTTTTTTCCTGCTATACCGGCCTGGCCTACGCTGATATCAAGAAGCTCAGTCGAGCTGAAATTGAACGAACGCCCAACGGATTATGGTGGATCAAGACCAGAAGACAGAAAACCAAACAGCGAAGTCAACTTCCCCTTTTTGCAACTGCTAAGGAAATAATCGACAAGTACACCGATCTGTCTGCCCTGTCTGCCGAGGATACTGTATTGCCAGTAATAAGCAATCAGAAGCTGAACGCGTACTTGAAGGAGATCGCGAACATCGTTGGAATTGAGAAGAATCTAACCTTCCACGTAGCGCGCCACACTTTTGCAACGACGGTAACCCTCCAGAATGGAATTTCGATTGAGGCAGTAAGTCGAATGATGGGACACACTAATATTCAGAGCACCCAGCATTACGCCCGAATCGTAGACAAGAAAATCGCCGATGAAATGATGGCAATGAGTGAAAGGGTAAATCTACCTCTAGCCCAGTGATTGCAAGGGTTCGTGCAAGTGCAGATTCACAATCACCCCCATTAGTGCAAAGTGCAATCCCTATATATAGGGTATTGCACATTGCACTACATAGAGATATATGATTTGAAATAGGAAAATCGCCTTGAAAATTTGCGCAGAGATGCGGCTTTTTGCTCATTACCTGAGAAAAAGATTTTCCGAACCTTGTACTATGGATGATGAGAAGTTTAAAATAAGGACGTATGGGTTTGGGGAGTTGGCTCAGAGGTATTTACCGGATGCAACACCGATGAGTGCATCCAATCGGTTGAGGATTTGGATAACGAGGAATAGTGCCCTGATGGATAAGCTTCAATCTATCGGATATGCCAAGAGGTTGAAATTGTTGACGCCAGAAATGGTGAGAGAGATTGTTGGGGTAATAGGAGAACCGTAGATAGTTGTTTAAAGCAAACGTTGCCAGGCTTTTCGTTCGGACAGGTTTAGAAGTACAAAACTGTCAATTTTAACTAAAAATGAAGAGGAGCACAAAGCATTATGTCCTCACACAAGCCCGAATTCTATTGTTCAGTTATCCTAAGCCGATCCCTAACGTATTCGCCAATGGTTAGTGGCAGTTTCGAAGTACCTCACTTTCCAACGAAATCTGAAACGGATACGGATTGAAAGCCTCACCGGTATCCGTTCACTCGCCGAAAGCCCTGTGAGAAGTTGTGCTCAGTTATTTTCTTTTTTTATTAGTTCTTTTTCCAACTGTTTACTTCGCGAATTTAGGCTATCAATGTCCTTTTTCAGGTTATTGTTGTCTTCGAGTAACTGGATTTTCTCCTTGTCAAATTGGTTTTCTCCAAAATGTTTTCCAAATAAGAATGAACCGCCTATAAGAGATATTATTATCGTTCCTAATGTATAATAATTTATCCTTTCCCAAAAGGTCTTTTGAGCTTTTAAAGCCTTCAATTCTTGGGTCAACTCATTAATTCTATTGTAATCTTTAACGTGGACCACTTGTTCAATTATTCTTGCAGGTACTTTTGTATTCTCCGGTTTCTGATTTTCAATCTGAAGCTCTTCAATTCTAGTATCTAAAAAGTTAATAAGTTCGTCTTTTCCACTTTTCCAAGAATTAATATACGGCTCAGAACCCATTCCACTTACGTAAAACGAGGGGTGAAAGCTAATTCTATCAACTTCAATTGAGTAAGTGAATTTATTTGAAAAAGCTTTTTCGATATATAATTTGGTTTTACGCTTTATGTCGTCAAGCTCCTTATTATCGTTATAACTTAACCTTTCTGCTCTTTGCTTTAATACTTTTAACTTTTCAATCATTTAGTTTAATTTTTTAGCAAAAAATTCAGAAGCTTTTTTAATCTGTTTATTTATATGATCCGGATTAGATAATGAACGGTAAAGATGGCCTGCAACAATGTCTTCTAATTCACTCAATTTGATCCCGTTATTTTGAGCAATATTTCTTAATTCTTGTGCTCTATCTTCGTCAAGAAGGTGGCTTGCAAAGATTTTGTCTTGATCACCGAAACATCCGCCAATAAGAGTTCGTAATGTTTCTAATATGTCGAATTTATTAATCTTTTCTTGGTCTGTCATAACTGTCATTTTTTATTGATCACAACAAATTTAAAATGATAAGTTCATTTCTACAGTCTACAAATTATGTTGATTATCATTTATGGTTCTAAATTTATCTAAATTAAGATTTATCTAGATATCATCTAACCTTTTACAACTAATATTAGGCTCCTTACCACTCTTCACCACAATACACAACCTATTACAATCCTACACCAACGTTTACCACTCCTAGCTTAATCCACCCCTCCATCTTTGGCTTCACAATCCGAGTGAATCCCAAAAGATGCAGCACGATCACAGTCTATCTATAGCTACCACAGCCTCCGGAATGGTTGGAGGTGTTTCAAGGGCGCTAGCTGAACAGCAGACTCTTTCATCCATTTCTCTACATGGCGTTGTAGACGTTGCATTTTATGCAGTGGTTTCTGCGTCGGTTGGCTACTGCGTCAAGGTAGCCTGGGACAGCCTCTACCAGTATTACAAGCTGCGCAAGTCAGGCAAATGAATAAGGTCATCGCCATAGGACTTTCGGTAGGTTTATTGCTCTTGGGCAGCAGGCTTTGGGGCTTAAAGCGCATTAGTGATAATTCGGTGGTGCGTACGCTAAATCCGCGCATCCACAAGGTGGATATCAGCGGAATCACAGTGCGCATGGAAGTTGCCGTGGATAATCCTACCAAGGATTCCATTACGGTAACTAAACCTGTCATTATCCTAACCAGCGACGGCAAATACCTAGCGAGTTCTGTACCAGAGAACAAGGTCTACACGATTGAGCCGCTTGCACAAACCTCACTAGATACCGCGGAGATTGCCATTGCCTGGACCAGCCTTACAGCCTATATGTCAACCTTGGTATCTAAGGTCCCTTCGCTGATTTCAACGTACAAGAACACTGGCAAATTGGAGTTTTCCACGCTTGCTATTCCGTTGGAATACAAGTATTCGACCTATGTCGACGGAAACCCGTACGAATCCACACCTGAAAAGCTGGTATGAGTTCTCCCTACCGCATAGGATCCATTACTACGGGCTACCGTCCTATCCAGGACGGCAAGAAGTACGACAAGTACTTCCCAAAGCCGGAGACCCAAGACAGGATTGTCATCCAAGACGGCGAGGTAACCGACACCGTGGAGCTGATGAAGCGTGTGGTGTGGAAGTATATCAACGACACCAAGGGTATAGCACCGGTATTAAAAGGAGGTAGCACCAAGGCCACCTGCCAAAACATTTGGGAGTTTCTGTACCACAACATTCAGTACAAGCTCGACAAGCGCGGGCTGGAACAGCTGCGACGGCCTGCCAGAAGCTGGGCGGAACGTCAGACTGGAGTTGACTGCGACTGCTTTGCCATTTTCTGCTCGAGCATCCTAACGAACCTAAAAATCCCGCACTCGTTCCGCATAACCAAGTACGGCGGCGATCATTTCCAGCACGTATACGTAGTCGTGCCCGATGGCGAGCAAACCATCATCATCGATCCGGTACTCTCTGAGTTCAACTACGAAAAACCATTCACGCAAAACCAAGATTTCAGTATGAATCTACAAGGAATAGATGTCGCCGTGCTAAGCGGTACGGACGACCCACTTGAGGAGACCCTTTTGGGCTTTGAGATGGGCGATGCCTCCGGCCAAGTTCAGCTGAATGCGATGTTTAAATACCTAGTTTCTAGTCGTAATACCCTCGCGCAATACCCCAACATGATTGCTCATGTGGAAGATCCGGAAGGCTTTATTAAGATGTTGGACTACGCCATCCAGCACTGGAATACCGACAAGCGCGACGCGGCTCTCGAAGTTTTGGCCGCCAACGAGCAGCAGCTCAACCAGCTTCATGGCCTCTATGGTCAAGAAGGCTTGGGCGCCGCCAAAAACTTCTTTCAAGGCGTCAAAACGTTTTCCCAAAACGCGGGAACTGGTGTAAAGACAGCGGCGAAAACTGTTGCCAAGGCAGTGATCCAGTACAACCCCATCAGCTTGGCTGCTCGGGGTGGCTTTTTGCTTGCAATGAGGCTGAATTTACGCAACATGGCCTCCAAGCTCAAGTGGGCATACGGTTCGAAGGAGCAAGCAGCGAAGAATGGAATATCAGCCACCCAGTGGGAACAAGCTAAGTCGGCCCTAACGAAAGTTGAAGGCCTATTTGCCGATAAACTGCAAGGTGATCGAAATACCCTAAAGAATGCTATCCTTCAAGGAAAGGCGGGCGGATTAAGCGGAACCCAGCAGTTTGGAGAGCCAATTACCCTAGCAGCTAGCATTGCAGCAGCTACCCCTGTCATTGTAGCAACGCTGAAATTCTTAAAGGACGCCGGACTGCTCTCTACGGGTGAAGATGCGAATACAGGCAATCTGGCCAAAGAGGCAGAGGCGCTTAATAATGGCATGACCAACGCGTTGCCAAATGCCAATTCCAGTGCTGCCTTAACGTCCCGGACCTATCCAGATGCTAGTGCTTCAGCGGCTACATCCGCGGGTGATTCAAATTCATCCAGTGGTGGGGGTGTGATGAGCTTCATCAAGGAACATCCCATTATCACCGCCCTTGGACTTGGAGGGGTTACCTACGGCATCTACAAGTTGCTTAAACCAAAAAGCAAGGCAAAGGCATTGGCGGGAGCGCCAGCAAAACCGAGGGTTTCATCGGCTAAACGGGCCCCAGCAAAGAAGACGACCTTGGGCTCAACACCGAGAAAAACCAGCAAAACAAAGATTAAAAAACTCAAACTTCTATAAATCCCAATCTTATGAGAAAGCAATCAACCAATCAAGCCATGGTAGGAGAACTCAAGTCTCTGGCCATGATTTCCGGCGGGCTCATCATCGGAACCATGGGTGGTAAGGCCATCGACAAGATGTTGAAGGTGGACGACACTGTGCCCGGGTTCCAGGTGAAAAAGCTTGCCAAACCCCTTGTCCAGTTGGGCGCAGGGGTATTTGGGGCCCTCAAGCTCAAGGACCCCAATTTAAAGCTCGTTGCTGCCGGCGTTGGCGCGTCGGGCGTGGTGAGCTCGGTGCAGGTGATCTTGAAAAAAGATCTTTTGGCAGGCATCCCTGGCCTCCGCGAAATCGCCGGCCTTGGAGAGCCCATGTCGGTGTACCAGGATCCCATCAATTTGACAATTCCTCGCTACAACCCCGACTTGCCGCTTTTGGCAGCAGCCCCCAGCTACGCAGAAACTATGGATCGCAGCACTGGCCCTGCCGTGGATCCTCAACCCATCGAGGCCGACTTTGAAATCATCTAAAAAAATCAAGAAAATGACACTAGGAGAAATCACTCAGAGCGAATTCACGTTGCTTGGAGCAATCAGTGAAGATGAGCTGTTGACGGCCTTAGAGGGTGCGACCCCCCAAGCCAAACGCTCGTTCGCTAAATCCGTAAAAGCCATGGCCAGCAAGACCCGTATGGTGGCGCCCAGCCGTGGGTCGCGTGGTGAGCTAGAAAAACGCATTCACATGCTGCCCTCAGAAATCCAAGAGGGCCTGGCCAAGCAGACCCTACAGGCGGTTGATGCCGCCTACTATGTGGTAAAAGACATCTCAGGCTCAAAGGTGCAGAAGCTCTTTAAGGACGACGACAACAAGGTTGTTTCCCAGAGCAACCTTTCAAGCGCGAAACTTGAGAAGGGCAATATGTTCATGCTTAGCGGCCTTACGCTCTTGGCTGGCGTTGCTGCCGACGGCGAGAGCTTCGGCGACGTGAACTTCGGGGTATTGCCGGACTACTTGCGCAATGGCGAGTTTGAGTTCAACGCCAACGGCACGACTTTGATTCAGAACGCTTCGTGCGAACTGTTCAACACCACAGGACAGAACATCCCGGTGGGTCACTACGTCTTGGACAACCCCAAGCTCATTAAAGACCAGCAGACCATCGAGTTCAACCTCGAGTGGGCTACCAACGCGCCGGTTCGGTCCTACATCAAGGCCATCATGCGCGGAACCATCATCATCAAGGCCTAAAGCAGGGTGGGTAAGCCATGAAGAACCATAAGTTTCAGATGATCCGTATTGACGTGCCGAGTGCCTTGGCCTCGGTGCGCTATACGGGCGAGACCGACAAGCGGTACAAGCGTGTCCGTGGGGTATTTGTGGCCCTCCCTAGTCCTTTGCTCGAGTATGGGGCAACGCTGAGCCTGAAGGTCGGTGGTACGGACATCTTTGATGAAGATCACGATGTACGTCTGATTACCGCCGGGCTAGGGGTGGCCCCAAACCACAAGTTTTTCTTGCTTGAAGAATTCATCGAAGCAGGGGGTGCCGCCTTTGAAGGAAAGTTCAGGGATGCAGGCCTAGCGGGGACCACGTACCCCTATGAGGCCAAGGTGTTTTTGTGGCTAGTTAACGAAGAAAACCGATAAGGTATGGAGGGTGTCAGAAGGTTAACCAAGACGATTCAGGTGTACCGTGCTGAGCAGGCCGTACCCATTGATTTTCGTCTTCCGGGCGATGCCAAGCGGTGCATTGGCTTACAGGCAGTTGTGGTGGGTCACATACCCACGGTCCGACCGGTAATCCCCGTCTTTGGCGAGTACTCGTTAGAGTTTGAGGGCAAGAAAGTCCATCCGGTCAACTTCATAGTGCCTTATGTCAGCCAGCAAGTTTTTGATGAAGAAACGCATCATCGTCCGGGCCTTCTCCCTCTTTCGGTTGCCATTGAGGACAATCGCCTGGTGACGGGCTTTTACCGCGATTTGGGTACGCAGGATATGGCCGACGATCGGGGATTTACCCCGTATTCGGTGCGCTTCACCTTTAGCCTGCACGTGGACCGATGATCTCCATTGAATCGATAGCGTACATCGAGCGTCTTTTGGCCTCTCGGCAGATCCAGGACTATTACCTGGACCTGTTTACCCTGGTAATTCCCCCCAACGCATTGCGGATAAGCACTGATGCCAACCGAGGGTACTACTACCTGCTAACCCATGAGCTTCCGCAAGGGGTTCAGATTGCCAGCGAGACCTCGGTATTGAATGTCGATGAGAGCTGGGCCGCCAAGACCATCACCAAGATCCAGGAGTTTTCTGGGCAGATGAGCATCAAGCTCCCTGATTTGGGAGTTGTCAGTCAACTAGAGTTTGTACGAGCCATTCCACGAGCATGAACCACGAGCAGCACAAAAACAAGATGTACGGCATCGCCAAGCAGGTGAAGAATGCCATCAGAGCACTGTCTGTTCAGGGATATGAGGGGGTGCTGTGTTCGGTGCATTTGTCCAAAAGGGGAAAGAAGCTCAACGGGATAGATCGCGCTGCACCAGAGAACTTCCCTAAACTCATGCGCGACTTTGTGGCCTCCGAGGAGCCCGACAAGATTCGCATCGAGCTAAGGGGAGATAAAGAAGAGATCTTGTGGAGCAAAACCTATCAGCTGGACATAGGCCCAGAGATCAGGATGCCGGCGCAGGAGGAATTCCGGGGACTAGGGCAAGCGGAGGTCGCCGAGTTGGTTAACCAGAAGCTCCAGGAGATACGCCGCAGCGACGAGCTCGAGGAGCTCCGCAGCTACCGCGATGAGCTGGAAAGCGAAAACAACGAGCTCAAAAGCCAGCTCCAGGAACTCGAAGGCGTTGTTGAGGCCAAGAAGAACATTGAGTACTACTCGGGCATCATCGGTCTGGCCTTGCCGGGTCTTGCCAAGATGCTGAGCTCCACAGGTCTTGGTAGCACCCTAGGGATGCTTGCAGGCATTGACCAGCCCCAAGAGCTCAGCAAAGCAGCAGAGCCTAAAGGGCAAAGGGAGACCATCATTGAGCTGGTGACCGAGTTCATGCAAGGGCTGGATGATACTCAATTGGGCCACCTCTACCTGGTGTTTGTCGAACTCAGCAACAACCCGGCACTGATTGCGACGCTCTTGTCGCAGCTAAGCCAAAAACAAGGCACCGTATGACCGTAAAAAAAGAAATACAGATTAGCGCAAAGACCGAGGCCGAGGCCTTGGAAATCGCCCAAGCCATGCAGAGCATGAGCGGACATTTCGATGCACCGCAGTGGAAGGCCATTGCCAAAAGCATGCAGAATGCCACGGTTAGAATGCGCGTCAAACTACTTCTTACATGAAAAAACGTCTGGACATAGACATGTTGGAAACGCGCCTGATCAAAGGGGTGGTAATTGCCGGCGGCCTGTTTTTGGGCTACCGGTTGACTGCCAATGCCCTAAAAAATTGGAAGGAGCGCAAAACCACGGCCATGGCCGATCAGTCGCCCGAGGTGCGGCAAGCTATGTCCCTGCGTTCTGCCATCAACCCCAGCGGCATCTCTTGGCTGATGTGGACCGACGGCACCAATGAGACGGCTATTAAACAGATCGCCTCCCAGATCCAAAACCTGGATGCCGTGGCGGTTGCTTACCGCAGTCTCTACCGAGATGAACTGATTAAAGACCTGCAAAGCGAGCTGTCCAGCGAGGACTTCAACGCTTTTTTGCAGGCAGTCTCTAACAACCGAATCAATACGAGTTCCGGTAATGGATCGTCAACTGGTCCGGGCGGAATCTACACCTCGCCGCAAAAACTGATTGTTGCCAAGCAGACCGTATTTGTGCGCACCTCACCTGACGCTTCCTACCACGGAGCCTGGTACGAGGTGGGCGAAAACAAGAACATTTTTAAGACGGCTAAGGCTGGCGAGTTTATCGGCTATGCTACGGGTAAGCAGCATTACGATTCCAACAACGACGTTAAGTTTATTGAGGTAGCCTACCGTGTGGCCAGCAGCGGAGTTCCCAGCGCCTACGCCAAAGAGGCCGGTAAGACTCGGCTGTTGTGGGTGTCGGCTTCAAGCAACTACGTCGAGCAATTTTCCACCGCGCAGACCATGGAAGCTCGCTATCCATCCACAAAGGGAGTAACCCGGTACGTGCTTCCTGTTGCCGGGCTTGGATGGCTAACTATGGCCGGGGCTAGGGTGGTAACCAATGCTCCGGCGGTGGTCATGGACGAACAATTTAAACCCATCAGTCAGGTGCCGACCAATGTTCTGTTGGGATATCCGGTAATGACCCTCAGCGGTCAGGGCCATGAGTTTACCCTTTTTAGAACGATAGGCGGAAGCGACCGCTGGGTGGATTCCCGTCAAGTACAACACCTATAACAATGGACAAAGAGACCTTTACGACGACCTATTACCCCATGGCCCAAAAAGCAGGGGCTCGCTTTGGTTTAAACCCTGAAGTCATTTTGGCCCAAGCAGCAGTAGAAAGCGGATGGGGATCCAGCTATGGCGCCCGGGTACGAAAGAACTTCTTTGGCATCACTGCCGCAGGCGCACCCAATGAGTTTTGGGACGGCAGCTTCTCGGTGGGCCAAAACAAGTATGCCTTGAAATTCAGGGTGTACCAAACAGCACAAGACAGCTTTTATGATTTTGCCAGGCTGATTTCCAGCAAATACAAATCGGCCCTGGCGGTAAGCCACGATTCTACGGCCTACGCCAAGGCGATATCTCAAAGCGCCTACATCGCTGAGGCAAACGGCGACAACCGTGAAGGCTACCGTAAAGCAATTGTCTCAAGTGCAGCGAGCATTGCCGAAGTGATAAAAAAAAAGGGCTGGCAATAGTCCAGTCGTCGGCGGGCATTTCTACCGGAGCGCTGCTTCTGGTTGGACTTGCAGGCTGGCTGTGGTACAGACGAATCAGAAAGAAACGAAATGGCATTTAGAGTCAAAACCCTCCGCACCGGCGAGTACTTCACCTTCACGGCCAAGCAGATCCTTCATCTTATCGGTGATTCGGTCAATGATGAGATTGTGATTGACGGTGAGACGTTTCGGATTTCTACTTGTCAGGAAATTGAAACAGGTACCGGCGTCGGTGGCAACATTGACTGGCAGGCTGAGGCGGTCGTGATTCCTTCAAACGGCGAATCGGCCTTCTATTTCCCGGTACCAGTGTCGGACACCCAGAGCTTGTTTCTCACCGTCAACAACGTGCTCTACAACTACGGCATTGAAGCGGACTTCCACATTGAAGGTGATCGGCTTTACTGGCATGGCAGGTTTCCGCTTGAAACAGACGATGAAATGATCATCCGCTACCCAAGCCCAATCAATTAACCCTTAAACAGCAAACAAAATGAGTGAATTAATCAAACTCAAACAGGTCAGTGGTCTGCAAACTGCCCTTGACGCCAAAGCCTTAGATTCTTCGGTTGTCAAAAAATCCAATAACCTCTCAGACATCAACGCGGCCAGTGCGCGATCAAACCTTGGGGTGTACTCCCAGGCGGAGGTCAACTCTCTTGTGGCCGGCGCTGAGAACGCCCGCAGCGTAGCGGACAACACCGCCCGCAATGCCTTAACTGGCCTGAAGGTCACCGACCGTGTGTTTGTCACCAACGACGGCGACGGCAAGTGGGCTTTGTACTTGGTCACGGCCATCACCAACGGAAACGGCTCAACTTCGACGTTTGTCAAGGTGGCCGACGAAGACATCTTCTCCAATGCCATTTCTGCTTCGGCGGTAAAGACGGCCTACGAGAGTAATGCCAACACCAACGCCTACACCGACGCTGAAAAGACCAAGGTTGGGCACTTGACGGTGACGCAGGCTGTGAACTTAGACATCATGGAATCGGGTCTGGCAACGACCACGACGACTGCAAACAACGCCTTGTCTACGGCCAACTCTGCCGCCACGGCTGCGGCAAGTGCGCAAACAACGGCCAACACGGCTGTGAGCAATGCCGCAGCGGCGCAATCAACCGCCAATGGGGCTGTTTCTGAAGCTGCAGCTGCACTTAGATCTGCGGACGAAGCTGCGACGGCTGCTGCATCTGCTCAGAATACGGCAAACACAGCCGTCAGCAATGCCGCTAACGCACAGTCTACTGCGAACAACGCCTTAGCCGCCGCCAATTCCAAAGAAGCGGCCTTTACCCAGGTTAGCGAGGCCTTCACGTTACTAAGTGGTGCCGCCAGCACGCCCATCAGTGTCGACGTCTCACGCCCCGTGGCTAGTGGTTTCGAGCCACTGGTGTTTTTCAATGGCTTGCAAGTAAAGACCATCACCTACACATCCGGAACAAAACGGGTAACCTATACGGTGCCGTACAGCACTGAAGGAGATGATGTGATCACTGTTTCGTACTGCTACAACTAATGGATCGCATCAAGGCCAAGCAAATCACCAATTGTCTGGACACGGTGTCTGCTCAGGAAGTATCTGGGGTAAAGCGGTTTTCTGCTCCCCAGGTATTTCTGGGCGAGCGCCAGAGTGTGGTGGTGTCGGATGGATTCATCTATTGGGTGGCAAGCCCAGAGAATCTAGATGAAAACGGCAACAGCCGCTTGTCGATGGAGAGTGGAAGTATGGTGCTGGAATTTTTTGACGGACAATGGACCAGATTTTAGAAATGAGCAAGCGCACCCGCTTTAAAGTCAGCTTGGCTGCCATGGTTTTTTTGGTGGTGACCACTTATGTGTCCATGATGCTCGGGCAAGAAATCGTGGCAACTAGCTGCATTGCAGGTCTCATGACCGTGCTGTCTGCCTACATCTGGGCAGAAACGCAACGACCAAGTAACCCGACGACCTAGATGTCACGAATAGGTATAGTTGCCTGCGCATTTCTCGTTATGAGCTTTGGTCTCACTTGCTTCTTTTGGAATAAGTGGAGAAATCAACGATCTGATTATCAGCGTGTATTCCAAACTTTTGAACTGCGGAAGCAAGAGCTCGAGACTTTGCGCTTAGAGAATGGGCGGTTGGCAGCCCAGAATCAGGTTCTCAGCTTAAAACGAGATGAGTTCGTGGCGCTTTTTCCAGATTTAGTAGATGAAATTCGACGACTAAAAGTCAGGCTAGCTAAAGCGAAATCCATTAATACCACTGGATTTGCGGTTTCCACTCCAGCTACGGTAATGCTAAGGGATTCCATCCTATTCGACACGATTCAAAATAGCTACTTTGATTACGACGATGGATTTTTTAGAGTTCGTGGCAGGTCTATTGGCAATCAACAGCATTTAGACCTAGGCTACCACGACACCTTGGTGCAGTTAGTTTACTGGGGAGAGCGTGAACGCCCGTGGCTTTGGATATTCTCACGTCGCAAGCTCATGCAGAGGGTAAGCCTCAAGAACCCCAACGCCTCAATCACTTTTTCAGAATACATCCAAATCGCAGATCCTCAGTGAAACCCTACATCATACCTAAACATCACGGAACCATCGTCTTGGACGGTGTAGACCTTAACGATCTTGACGCCAAGATGAAAACCCTTCAAAAGGAATTCACCGTTAGGGAAATCGACATCACGTTTAAAGATGAGAAGATCGCCTTCAATCAAGTACGTTCTTCAAAGGACGCCTATCAATTTATTAAGGACGTCTTGTTTGAAGGAATGGAAATTCAAGAGCATTTCGTGGTTCTCTTTCTCTCGCAGTACAATCAAATCATTGGTTACTACCGCCATTCCAAAGGAACAATTAACTCCACTCAGGTTGATATTGAGTTGGTCATGGCAGTTGCCATTAAGTCATTATCCAAAGCCATGATTGTTTCACACAATCACCCATCTGGAAACAAAGAACCTAGTGAGGCGGACCGTACCATGACCAAAAAGCTGAAGCAAGCCGCCGCTTTGTTTGACATTTCGGTCTTGGATCACGTCATAGTCACAAATGAAGGTTACTATTCCTTTGCCGACAGTGGTGAGCGTAGCCTGTCTGGTTTGCCTGGCAAAACGTATAAAGGACTTAATGGCACAACCAATCCGGGTGACGAACTAGAGTTTGATGCTTTAAACTATGCGGCCTCATGAACATGTTTACAGTCAGCAACTACTTAGAAAAGAGCTGTCTCATCCCGGTGTCAAAGCTTCCGGACCCACTCAAGAAGGGTCATGCTTTAGCGCTAAAAGCCTTCGATTCAAAAGCTCTTGCCTACACGTCTAACGATATCGTTAGGGCATCTATGGACCATTACCTCTTGGCAATCAATGAGTTTATGGCTGTCAAGGATCCAAAGCGGCAACCAGTCGCGGCTCAAAAACAAGGTGGCCAGGCAAAGGCGAATCGAGAGATTCCGGGTCACCATAGCAGTTCAGCCAAAGGAGGGGTCGAAGGCAATGTGGAGCGCATCCCGGAGGAAATTCGCTTTATTCGACGCTATGCCGCAATGCACGGCAAGGTCACAACTAAGCTGGCAGTTATGCGATTGTTGACCTCCATGCAAAAAGCCATGCTTGAGAAGCGCATTCGAAGAACCAGTCCCTTTGCTCAAGAGATTCTGCAAATTCAGGATCAACTCATTTCATGTGCAAACAGAATGGACGAACAAGCTGAAATCAGCATTGGCGCCAAGCAACTTTTGAAATACAAGGAGATTGCCTCAACGCAAAGAATACGTGCGTCTATTGCTTTGCTCAAAGCATTTGTTTCCATTCACGGTCGAGTAGGGGTGGAGCAAAAGGCAGACAGATTGGTGAAGGCAATGGAGCGGATGGTGAAAAGTGGGACGATTACCAAGAAGGATCCCTATGCAGCCAAGTTGAATGAGGCATATAAATCACTGAGGATTTACCAACGCGATAAAAAAGCGTTTCCCGAGATCAAGCAAAGTGAGCTTAATGGAATCATCGGGCTTTTAGGTGTCAACACTAAGAAGCCCACACAATCAAAATCCGCAGCACCTGGCGTTATTTCAAGCGCGGAACTTTTGAAGATGGATTTTGAGACCATTGGACTCACCGGAAGATTTAAGGAACTCATTGGCGACCCATCGGTGGGATTTACGGCAATGGTTTTTGGTCAACCTAAAAGTGGAAAGTCCACGCTAATGCTCGAGTTTGCGCATCACTTAGCTGTGCATCATGGTAAAGTCCTTTACGCAGCTATTGAAGAAGGATATGGATATACCCTGAAAGAAAAAGTTTCAAGGATTCGCGCTGTTCATCCGCGGCTGAGTATAGCGGAGTCACTACCAAAGGACCTTGCTCAATTTGATTTCGTATTTATTGATAGCGTCAGTCGCGCCGGAATGGAGTTGGAGGACCTAGTTAAGTTGAAAGAACGCAATCCCCGGACAGGCTTTGTGTACATTTTCCACTCGACCAAGGATGGGAAGTTCAGAGGCGGAAATGAGCTGGCTCATGAGGTGGATGTGATTATTGAGGTGTACAGTGGTAAAGCGAGAGGGAATGGGCGTTATGGTAATGGAGAATTAACCGTAAATATTTAAATCGATTATGTGAAATTAATATCAATTAATCATGAAAATTTAAACTCAAATTAAATGATGTATAATTTTGTTCGATTAAACGCTTAATTTATTTCTCGTTTTGAATTAGTAACACATTTTCGGTTTGTGATAGGGGTAATAAAATAATCTTCATCAAGAAATTTAATAAATTGATTTAAATAATGCTTATCCTTAGGAATATAAACTTGACCATTATGAAAAGTTAGCTCAATACCTAGTTCATTTGCCTTAATTTGAATGTCTTCAGTTGAGAGCTGTTGTAAAGTACCATTGTTCAGGATCGATTTTATTTTCTTTCTTAACCTCGAATTAAGATTATCAATAAATCCATCTGGATCTTCGAAACTCAAGATTTTGTCGCTCGAAAACTGTGCTACATCCGATTCAGTCGCCTCTAAGTAATAATTATCTAGAGGAACTACTCTTCGCGCATTATAATAAGATTTAAAATAAATGTTATTTTGTTTAAATACAATTGTAAGATTATTTAAAATTGCAATACCCTTGTTTTCAAAGCGAGTGAAAGTACCATTGTAATTGAAAAGCGGAATCCCACGATTGGCAATAATTTTTTTTGTGTCAAAAGATTGAAAATAAATTTCGATCAGACCGTTCTCAATTTTTGACGCATATACAGCTTTTATTCGTCCAAATAAATTTTCTAAATCAAGAATTTCATAATTTAGATTGTTTGTCACTGAGTCAGTTATGTTTGGACTCATGGGATAATTCCGTATTTCAAATAATTCATCTTCATCGGGATTGTAACTGCCATTAAAGTCTATTATATTCTGTTCTGCAAAAAAGTTGACAGACAGCTGTTCAAATTGTGTATTAATTTCGTTTTGAACTTCTTGTGATAGGGGAATTCGATAGATGGTCTCCTCGCCTCCGTTTTCAATAATAGCGAATAGATTCATAATGATTTCTTTTCTAAGATCATATATTCAGTTAGTTGGTATACTTCCTTAATTGATCTACCTGTAGCCATAGGTTTATTTGATAGTAGTAAATAAGTTATACCACCTGTAATTTTCACTTCATAAAAGTGATAACCAATTATATTAATTAGTGGATTGAAATGATAAGCATTCGTCGATGCTACTATGAAGAAAAAAATTATTGCAATAAAAATTAAAATTGGAAGGCTAAGGTTCTGACTTGTTCCATTAGCAGCTGGAAGTAGATAAACAATTATAAAGCTGAGCGTTTCGTTATCTGCTGTTTTTATCTCGTCAATTGAAACCTTTATTTCTTCTAATCTGGTCGAAGCTAATTTCAGTATAATTAGAAATAGAGAAATTAGTGAAAAAGTTGCAATTAAATAACCTATACCTATTCTCCAATTTTTTAATATACTTTCTAAAATACACATTTGACGATCCCAGTGATGAATCTGCTCGACAAACCAGTATGTGAACATTATTGGCGCAATGGATGTTGCCACAAGTAGCATTTTGAATAGTTTATTCATTGAAATACATTTTAGTAGGAATAAGATGTAATTTGGACTTGTCTGACTTTAATTTTTGAGAGTTAAGCAATACCAACGATATTAATTATTTTTTTATTCAATTAGTTATTTTTCTACGGTGGATTTTTGTGTAATGTCGACATTCTACATTAGGTTTAGCCAAAACTAATCTGCGAGCTACGGAGACCTTCACATCAAAGCACTCCGTTTTGAATAATGAGTTGTGGTTACTACATAATGGCATAATTAACCATTCGTTGTTCTCAATGTCGCATGCGTTGATATGTCCACCGACTACCGCTTTGTTTGCACATTTATATACTGAGCATACAGGTAGTTTTCGGCTTTTAGTAGCCCTCACCCAGTGATCGAGCCAAGTTGGACATCCGCAATTAGGCTTCTCAAGCTTTATAATTTTTTTGTATTGCATTTTAATAAGATTGTATTACACTACAATCTTATTGAGAATTTTGATGAATTTCGTGATAGAATAATATCCTGCCAACGGCGTTAGGGGTTCAATAATGGTGATTATGGAGCCAATTAGACTTCCCAGAAGCGGAAACGTCTCATGAGCTCGTCTTGGCTGTTGCAATCATTGATGTCGCGAGCTTTTGCCACTTGGTTAGCAACTGTAGTCACTTTGATGTTTAAAAGTTTTGCCACTTCCTTTCGGGTATATCCTTTTTGGATTTCTTTTAAAATCTTTATCTGACCTTCTGTTAATGAAAGAGGATTTGTTTCTTTATATAATTCAGATGAGTTGGTTGTTTGTACGACCAAAGGGCAAAAGTAGGTTTTGCCATGTAGCAAGGCTTGCAATCCTAGTTTTAATGCTTTCTCTCCGGAAGTTTTAGACACATAACACGGGACCATTAGTGGTTCTATTTGATTAATCAAGGCTTTATTGACATGAGAACTAAATATGAGTACTGGAATTCCTAATCCTCGTGCAGAATTTATCAGCTTTAAATTACAGCCCTCTGTCAATTCAAGATCGCTCACCACATAATCTAAAGGCAATTTTTTAGTAATATGGGCCTCTGCTTCAGTCACGGTTGAGTACTCATGAAAATTGGCGTTAGGTACAATCTCCAACACCTTCTGCTTTATAACTAATCTGATCACTTCGTGATCGTCAAGAATCAGTATGTCCATAGGGTATGCTGATGATATGAGAGAGGACGCCATCTTGAACCATTACTTTTTGGTGAGCGCCAATGATGTTCAATCTGTCTTCGATGATCAAAATTCCGTAACCATTTTTTGACGATGACTTGCTTTTTATCCATGATAGGGCCTCTGGGGTAGCTCGGTACACCACGATAATATTTAACTGGTCGTCATCATCACATGAAGTGATTTGAACTCGCTTGACACGTGCGTGTTTTACCGCATTGGTGACAATTTCTTGTACGGCCCAATACGCGTGGTGAAGAGAATTCACGGAAGGATAGTTTTCAGCATCTGACTCGTAGGAAACAACTACCTCACCCATTGACATTTGCAAAGCCAAAGATTTAAAGCTCGTGTCCCAGTTAGGATTCGAGAGCCCCTTTGGATACATGAATTCTACAATCTGGTGAGTCCTATCTTTAAATAGATGATAGTCGTTCTCTAATCGGAGTAATTCATCCAGCGCTTCACCTTCAAGTTTAGGCTTTAGGCTGCTAAAGTGCTGCGTCATTACAATCCAATGAGCGCCAAGTTGATCGTGAAGCTCGCTAGCGATACGCTTTCGCTCGGTATCTACACCTTTGAAACTCGATCGGTATAGCCTCTTCATAACCTTACCGTATCTGATCCGTGTTTGATTAGCGTAGAGTATGGCAAATATTGTCACTAAAATGGCAGGGATAAATACCCCAAACACTTCAATGAGTAAGGAATCTCCGGAACTGTACATGAGAAAGAATCAAAGAAGATATGTACGTTGTGATTAATAATGAAACGAAATAATTTATATAAATGGATTTCGACCAATTTACTTTCAAGTAGCCAAACATGAAAGCTAAATGAGTTAACACCAAAACTGCTAGCATTAAACTGAAAATAGAAATGAGTCCTCTGTTCCTTTTGCTTGTTTTGTGCAAACCAAGTATGCGCAATAGTATAAGATAGAATGTGAGGAGATATGTTATATCAATTAGTTGACGGTTATGTAGGTAGAAGTTGAAACAAACTGCGACTCCAATCAATAAATAAAATGAAAGGGGTCGTGCTTTGAATAGCATGACCCCAGAAATAAAAATTGGAAACGTGCAATGCACAAAATAGTATGTCAATGTAGAGTTTGGAAATATCCAAGTTAGTATACTATGTGCATACCATATTGAGTAAAACAAGATTATATCAATATACCTGTGGTCGATACGAAGTCCATTTCTGTAAGCTAGTATAATTCTAACAAAAAGAATAGTCAATAGTATGAACTCAATATATTGATATATTTTTATCATGTATTATATCATCAATTCTGAATTTGTTGGACATGCCACTGGGCAATTGGTAGCCATATCCAATAAAACTCCTTGGGTCATGTCGTCGCCATTGCCGTCGACTCCAACCACTACAATGGTCAATGTGCCTGCTTCATTCAATGCGAAGTACGTGCGGATGTTGACACAGCCTGCTTGATCCATTACCAGTTGATAAGCATCCTTGTCAATCATGCTGGCAACCGTTAGGCCTTGGAACTGAGTTGCGTTCTGATACGCGTGGGTCATGCTTTTCGCTTCATCTAAAGAGATGACATGTGGGTTGTTAGCCATTTTAGTAGGGTTTTAAGTGAAGCCGCTAATTAAGAATGAAAATATTTATTTCTCGTGATATAATTCTATCACGAGAATGTTCTGAGAAAGTTCAACCTTGGCCGCTCAACTCACAACAGAGGTTTAAAATGCGGTGTTCCAATATTGTTCAGCGGGTAATTGTGGTATCCGCCTTGGTTTTTTCCCCTTTGACGTTCTGCTATGCCCAAGTTCAAAGTGCGCCCGGCGGCATCAATGGCGCAAGTCTTTGGAGCGCTAACGGCGACTCAAGCGATTTCATCGGCAACTACAGAAGCATCGATCTTCTAAAGCTCAAGAGTCAAGCTGACACGAGCATCCCTCCAATGCAAGGAGCCACAACGGTCTTCTTGGTGCTCAAGCCCAATTTTACGGTAGCCACGGGCGCTCAGTTCTTCGAGCTCGGCGACATTGTGCTGTACGACAACCAGTTGACTCATGGATCCAGCAACACCATGTTGGACTTCAGCGACCATCAGCCAAAGATTATTACGCTGACCATGCAGCGATCTCCTAGGGTCACGACGAATCAAGCGCCAAGCTTTCAGCTTGTCGATAGCAGCTTGTTTTCGGTAGCGGAACTCATTTACTACCCATTGCTTCGTGACCGCGAAGACGTCAAGCGGGTAAACTCCTACTTGGCCTTAAAGTACTCTGTGCCCATTACGGCGGTCACCGATCCCAATTGGCGGGATTACTGGACCCAGGGCCAAGGCAGGTACTGGGATTTTAACATTGATAAAGTGTACGACCTGCGGGTAATGGGCGTGGGTAAGTCCGAGGATGAAGACTTTTACCAAACCCAGACGCAGTCGTCGAGCTCGAGCTTTATTCGATGGAGCTTGGATAGCATCAAGGGCCAAGGAGTCATGCCCAAGATCAATGTGGGTGAAGACGCCTTTTTGGTATTTAGCGAACGCGTTCCGGCATCGATGGCCATTCAGTATCCGTGCGTGCGCAACGGCAGCAATCCGCTTGGCAACTGGAAGCTCAAACCCCAACAATGGAAGAGCAAGGCAAGCCACTTGCTAGTGAGCCTCGAGATGCCCAGTAAGGGTGGCGTCGTGGATTCCGTGTTCATGACCGACGGGGCTAGCTACACTTTCATTCCGGTGGTATCTCAGGCAGCCGGAACCGTGACCTACCGCATACCCTTGGCGCCGCTTTCTGATGGAATGCACTACTTCTTTACCGATACGCGAGGCAATCCGTGCAGCGGAATCAGCATCGGCACCGCACCCAACCAGTTGACGGTGGACAATAGCGGATTGGCCGGCGGACTGCGTCTTAAGAGCATGGATTACACCACCGGGCTCATCGTAGAGGAGCCCCTGGCCATTGGACGCTCCACGCGCCCCATTGGTTCGGGACAGCACCAAGTGTGGGTTTTGGACGATCAAGGGCGCACCGTGGTAGAGCAGATCATTAAGGGCTCGGATAATTCGGGCCAGGCCGCTGCATCGACCCCGCTTGTCTTGCTTGCGCCCAACCCCATTGCGGTAGGCCAGTCCGCCACTCTGCGAATCGAGGACTTGCCCGACCATCGCCCGGTTGCCGTAAACCTAACGGACGCTTCGGGGCGCCTAGTGAGCACCCAAACGCTAGCGTACCGAAGCGGAATGTCCCTTGAGCTGTCAGGGCCAACTCCTGGAATGTATACCGTGACCGTGTACCAAGGATCGCGCAGCTTCAGTCAAAAACTTCTGGTCGTAGGCCAGTAACCCACCAACCCCACCAATAAACCTGTTCTCCATGAATCGTTTCTATGCTGTTACGGACCGCATTGCGGCCTTTTCGCTCATGGCGTTTCTCGCCATCCCCGATCTTTTGGCCACAACCAAGGTCCTCGCCACCCAACCCTGGGAGTCCTCTGCGGACGTTCCTCGGCCATGGGCAGCGGCTCCAGCTTCAGGCAACAGCAAGAGCGTTTCAATGAACGCACCCGCCGCACCCGCGGCGGCCACATTGACCTTTGATGAAGCGCATTCCGCGTTCCTCAATAGTCACCCAAGCGACGCCCTAAACAAACCCAACGACGACGTCTACCGTTTTGACTTGTCGTCAGACCCAACCCAAAATGTTGCGGTGCGCTTTAGCGCTCAGGGAGGAACATTGGGCATCACCGTCAACGGTGAGCACTACCTGCCGGTGGCAGGTCAGGAGGTCGTGATCGCCAAAGAACTTCTGCGGGAGGGCACCAATACGTTGCTTTTCTCGGCCACCAGCAGCCTACCGACCTCGGTGAACCGCGTGGAAGTGCGGCCCAGTAACAAGGCTGCGAGCCGAGAACTGGTCCTGAGCAGTGCATCGAGTGCCGACTTCTCGGTGTTGGAGGTGAATGCGGGAATGGCCTTTGCGCTTGACCGCGGACAAACGGCCGCCATACCGGTGAGTTTAACCAACGTTACCCGCGGCGCCACCGCCTACCGCAGCCTTGACCGCAAGGAATTTGTTCGGGTGCGGATTGGCGTGAACCGCACTTTGGGGATGAGCAAGCTACGCGAGGCCCGCGTCATGTACTTTGACTACCCGAGCCGGAGCTGGAAGGAAGCGCGCGTGCACGCGGTGGACCACGCCGCATTTTCGTTGGAAGCTGAAGTTCCTGGCGGAACGGATTACTTTGCCGCGCTCATCAAATCGCCCGAGATGCCCGAGGCGGCAGCCTTTATGCCGACGGCCATTTCAGACCTGGAGCCCAAGAGTCCGGCCGAAGGCATCACGCTGATCCAACCTCCGACCGCCAACCAGCAGGGTGACGCCAACATCTCCTACCCATTGAGCATTCCTGCAGGCCGTCAAGGGATGACGCCGCAATTAGCGCTGAACTACTCGTCGTCGGGCGGCGAGAGTTGGTGCGGATACGGATGGAGCATCCCGGTGCAGAGCATCAGCGTCGATACCCGATGGGGTGTGCCGACGTTTGATACGGAAGTTGAAAGTGAAGTATACACACTTGACGGTCAAAGCCTGCATGGACAGAATGGTGACAAAGCCAACAGGCCTAAGATCAGCGGTAATAGCTATGATCCGGTTTTACGTGTGTCGGGTCCGCAGAATTTTTTCACCAGGACCCAAGGAAGCTACCGAACCATTGTCAGATATGGAAATTCTCCTGAGAATTACTTCTGGGTCGTAACGGACGCCAACCAAACCAAATACTATTACGGAACGAAGGACGGGCAAACTCCAGACGTCCAGTCCGAGCTAAGGGCTGGCGCTAATATTACCCAGTGGTTTTTATCTAGGGTTGTGGATAAGTGGGGCAATGCGATCGACTATTCCTACTCCAAGTACAGTCAGTATCCAGCTGGCTTGTATGAAAACGGTACAGCAATGTGGTTATCTAAGTTGACCTACACAGGTTTTGCTAATCTATCCGGGTTCTCGCCAGGCAAATACTCTGTTGAGTTTGTAACCAGCCAAGGTCGCGTTGATGATCGTATTTCGATGAATAAGGGATTAAAACTGGTCGATGATCGCAAGCTCACCGACATCGTTATTAAATACGACAACCAGGAGGTCAAGCGCTATAAGCTTGATTTACAGGAGGGGTACTTTAACAAGACAAAATTGGCGGGAGTTAGTGAATGGCATCAGTCGGGCACAGGATCTGAGAAGTTTTACGAACACTCCTTTGATTACTACGGCTCCAATGACCTCACGTATTCCGAAAAAACCATCGCAATCGACCATCGGAATTCCGATGCCGGCAACACTCCTAGTGAAATGGATAGCTGGTTGGGCCGGGCTGTAAGGGGTACCATCCCCCCATCTGTATTAAGTTCAACGGCCTCGGTGGGATGGAAAGGGGGTAGACGATTTGGAGTGGGGTATGACCCAACATTTGCTTTAACACCAGTTGCGTTAAAATATGATAATGATAATACAATTGGGTTTCAATATTCAAGAGGAGACAATCTCAGCATAACCAAACATCAGATGATGGATGTTAATGGAGATGGCATTCCTGACATTCTTATGGAATTTGCAACAGGAACCAAAGCTTATCGACCTGGGGTCCTGTTTAGTGACGACAGCCTGTCCTTTGGTGAATTTACGCCGATTAGCTACAGAAAAAGCTTCGTTTCACATAGCTCATCAAATCAATTGACTTTAGACTGGACGGGCAAGGTAGACTTCAGAGGTATTAGTTTGGCGAATACTCACGCTGCCCCATTGCGCTCTTTTACGGACTACAATGCGGATGGAGTTCTTGATATTTTAGAGCAAGGCTTCAGCAATGTAAAGGTCAAATTTGGCCGAATGGCAACGGATGGCACACTATATTTCGAGAACAGCAGTGAGAATACACTGAATCCAGTATTAAAAGGTCAACCAGTTGTCTCGACTCCGACGGACAACAACAATGACCCAATTGAAATTATTCGTTACTGGAAGGCTCCCAAAAGTGGCATGGTCAATATTAGCGGAAGCGCATCTTGTGCATCCGGCGCCCTTGGTTCTGCGAAAGTGGCCGTTCAAAAAAATGGAGCTTTTGAAGTCCCCTTTGCGGATGTAACTCCGGCAATTTCTCCGAGCATTAGCAAGACAAACATTAGTGTTTCCAAAGGTGACATTTTGATGTTTAGGACGCATTATGGTATAGATGGATACGACGATTTTATTAACTGGAATCCCACAGTCACATACACTACGGGAGCGTCAATTACCGATGGCGCTGGTAATAAATATTTTAACTCTTCATATTTGGACGCTTTTTTGGTGACTTCGCCGTCAACCGTATTGGTCAATGCAGACGATGAAATTGAAATTGAACTCGGTGCACCAACCAATTACACCGCAGCGGCCGACCTTCATTTTGTCATCCGTCAGACAGAGCTTGATGGGTTAACTGGCGAAGTGGTCGACCAGAAGCGCTATGTCAGTATTATGGTAGAAGGCAGCAGCGTATTACCTACCTCGTTTTACGATGCAAACGGTACAAGTGCACCGTTTATTGGGCAAAAAGGGGGACTCAGTTCCGTGGCCTCTAATTCCCAAATTCTACTTTCTTTTGAAGTCCTGTCAAGTTCCAACATCAGGTGGCAAGAACTTCAATGGCGCCCGATACTAAAGGTTAAGAACCCTAACTGTCCAGATTTATCAGTAAGTCAATATCCTGTGGTTGATAAGGTTGTGTACAATCAGTTATTGGCCAACGAGGGTTCGCAGATTTATTCGGGCACCTACCTCAACGTTGAGTCGTTCGCAGACATTACTGCAAATCAGGCGGATTTGAACAGTTTACTACAGGACTTCAGTTTTGGCGACAAACTTATTGCCTATATGACCACTAAAAGTGGCAATAAAACACTTTCGGAAAAGGCCATTGTGATTACCAAGAAAAGTTCAGGGCATACCATAGAATTCCAAACAGTGGATGATGAATTGAGACCGGGAGTACTTCTGAATTCTACAAGTTACAACGGCAATTCAACGGTTTCATTTCTTGGTAGTACGTTAATCAATCAAGGATCGAATACAGTACACTTTGAATTTTCCACCAAGGGGGATGCGGCACTTGAATTGGCTGAGTATATCCACTCCCATTTGAATGGCATTACCATCAAGGATATGAGCAATTCTATTCAGGCGAGTTATTCTGGAACCAACCTTAAGAGAAACATATATTATCAGAGTGCGGAAGACGAGCAGTACGAGCCTTATTTGCATTGGGGCCAGTTTGCTTGGCGAGCACATGACGGGCAAGAATTTGATGCGATTTCACCGTCAGACTTGCATTTGGTCATTAGCGGTGCCTCGAACACAAACATGGAATCATTTACCGCAAATCAAAGTTCTCTTGAAACCTTGGGTCAGCAGTTGGACATTGAAAGTAATCGTTATTTTCAATTGAGCCCGACGCGGGGGGAATACGCAACAGCCCTACGTGCTTACCACAAAACTAGGTTGTTGAATAGTTCGGAACGCGACCGTTGGTCCCTTGCCAATAGCTATATCGCTGCTTACCTTGACGGATTTGTTTCTCCTGGCATTTTGGGTGAATCCGAACAAAAGCCAGACAACATGTCCTACACTTCGATTTTCAGCGCTTATGGCTCGATGAATGAAAGTATCTCGAGATCTTTATCCTACCAAGAGGGTGTTGGTAAATGGGGTGGAAGTGCAAATATCCAAGACGGACTTCTACTCTTTTCCCATTCTCCTAGGATGTTCTTAGACTTAAATGGGGACAACTACCCCGATGTGGTGAGGGCGCCCTATGCGCAAAATGTAAAGTTGCAGCTTACCAATTTGGCAGGCGGCCACACCAGCGAAACCACACTGAACGGAATAGGTAATCTTTCAAAATCGAGGAATTATTCTGGAGGCGTGACATACAACGGCGAATGGTCCAATGATAAACCCAAGTTTACGCTTGAGTCTTTTGGAGGCGACTTGGGTTATAGTCACGATGATTTTGGCATGGTTGACTTCAATGGCGACGGTTTGCAGGATCGAATGAATTATGTGTTTGGTGGTACGGCTAAACTTGAGCTCAACAATGGTCATGGTTTTGAGTCGTCAATCACGACCCCCATGGCGAATGCTCCAGGAAATGGACTTTTAGAAAAGAACTTGAATATTGATTTTCAGTCTTCTATTACCGTTGGACCATTTGCTCTTGGCCTGGAGAGCGATGTTTTGAATTTAAAATACAAGCTGAACCTGAAGAAGAGCAGTATAAAGGCAGGACTCGGAATTAATCTTAATGGGCAGAGTCCGGAAAGGATCATCGTTGATCTCAACGGAGACGGTCTAACCGATATAATTGAAATTGATGCAATTGCAAATTACTCATCATATAGGGTTTTCTTAAATACTGGTACGACATATATTAAGCTTACATCACACCAATTAGGGACCACAATAAATTCATTTCGCCCAATTGGATCAAGCAACACCCTAGGGACAGATGCCACCCGGAAATACACATTTGGCGTGATAGTATATGGTTTCCAAGTTGTGAAATCGACTGAAGTTAGTGCTAACTATGGGTATACCCGTTTGAGTTCGTCTTTTCGGGATATGAATGGTGACGGGGCTGTGGATGTCGCCTATATGATGGGCAATGGCGATTTAAAGGTTTATTACTCTGATCTAGGTCTTTGCAACAAGCTTAAAACTGTTCACAATCCACTCGGCGGGCATTTTGATATCGACTACGATTTTATTGCCGGCCAAAAGGGCATGACGGATAAACCCGTTGTAAAGACCGACAAAACAGACGACGTAGTTGTTTGGCACATGAGCTCTGGGCGCTATGTTCTCGGCAAGGTCACTATTCATGATGGTCTTGAAATGACGTTAAATGGTGAAGATCTAGACGGAGATGATGCGGTTAGCTACATCTTTAAATACGATGGAGGCGTGTTCAACCCTCGTGAGCGGGAGTTTCAAGGGTTTAGCCGAGTTGAAACGGTGCATCAGATTCAAACACTGACGGGAAGCTCAAATCAACGGTTTATCTCGGAAGTTGTCGAATATGTTGGCTTGGAAGATATCTCCTTGGCTTCATTCATAAAACACAGTGCCGTTGCAGGTCTGGTAAAGGCGAAATCCACATTCTTTAATGAAAATTTTATTGATCTTGATTCTACGACCAAAACACTTTTGAGTATCGAACGATACTTCTACGAGCATTACGGCGTCAATCAGCAGAGGGATCAGCCAGCCACGAATTACCAAATTGACTTTGGGGCCGTGCAGCAAGATTGGGATTTGTCAACAGAAACTCAGTCCATCTTTAACGCAGTGACAAGCATTGAGTCAATCTCCTTTCCGGACAAGGATGAGCGAAACTTGACTCATGCTCAGAAAGTTGATCTTCAGTACGATGTGTACGGTAACGTTATTGTGTTCAAAGACTATGGTCCCATTGCGCCGCAACCGCTGGTTCCCACTTTAGTTGAGCACAAGACAATCACGAGGGTTCTTACCAAAATCCAGATGAACTATTGCTCCGGTGATACCAACGTCACAATCATTACCAACAGTCCGAATTATCCGGATTATGATTTGTACATCGTTCAATGTGTCGACCGAAGTTTTGAAAACGACACAATCATTATTCCGAAGTCTCCTAACCCAGCGTGCATTGGAGAGGGATATCATGATCGATGTGTTGATGGTGGCCAAATCACAAGCCATCACCGCAAAGTGACTACCCAAGTGGTCGATATCTATGAAGATCGCTTGCCCAATACCACCTACAATGGTGCCCGCATTGCGCTTTTGGACTATTTCCCACCATCATTCGCAAGTGGTCAGACCGGTGTTTTGAAAAGGCAGAGCGTCTATGTGAATTCTACGGTCCCATCCAACCTCAAACGTGAGAGCACGGTTACGTCGTTGCACGCAAGCCGGGCGCCTTCGGAAATTTCGGTCACGTTAAACTCAACTGAAAAGGCCACAACAAATCTTGAATATGACACCTACGGCAACGTCACAAAGTTAACCGGCGCGCAAAATGGCAATTCACAACGCGCGTTCTCACAGTTCACCTACGACGCTAGCAATCACCAGTTCATTGAAGGGGTTGTCAACCATTTTGGAGAAAGCACTTGCAATAAATACGATTACCGCACAGGGAATGTGCTACGAACGACGGAGGTAAATGGTCATGCTATTCAGTATGTGTACGATCAATTCAACCGCTTATCAGAGATTTGGGCACCGCGTGAACTGAAAGACCTATCGCGTGGACCTACCATTCGGTACAACTACACCGTTGGCAATGAAAGTGTGGCGGTAACCTACCACAATACATCTAATTTGCTCGACAGCATTCGGTACATCGGCGACGGTTGTGCGCTAAACACTTCGATACCTATTGCCCAACCCATGACGAGTTTTGTTCGTACGGCCACTTTTATCGATGGACTCGGGCAGGCAGTACAAGTCAAGACAGACCGTTCACAGGAATCAGGCACACAGAATGTTTCGGTTGTGCACGTCTCCGGTACCGCCGAAAAGAATCAGTTTGGAACCCCTGTAAAGGCTCGAGCTGACTTCATTGATCCATCCAACACGCCGTTTACAAGCCTTTCCATAAATGCCGGGCACGTAGTGAGTCAAACAACAATGTTTGACTATATGTATCGACCGTTGAAAACGGAGCAATGGGTGGATATCAATGTGGGCAGTGGAGGAATCACCACAACTAATTTCCAATACGCTTGGGACTCAAGCAACAACCAGTTCTTCACCGGCCAGACGATTTCTGGTGCTTCAAACTCCTACGGCATTTCTGGTGTGGACATGCTTTCAAGGGAGTATGTAGACACTTATGGCCGCAAGGTGCTAGCGATGCAGTCCGATCCCAACGACTTGCTCGGTGCGAGCAAAACGGCCTTTACGTACAGTCCGTTAAGTGAGCTTTTGACGGTTACCGATCCCCTTGGTGCGGTCACAACCTACACCTACGACATGGCAGGACGTCAGCTCAGCGAAGACCATCCTGACCGCGGACTCACAGAAACCGCCTACGACAAGGCGAGCAATGTGGTAGGTATCACCAATGAGGCTACGCGTGCGTTAAATGGAGCCATTGCCCTGGGCTATGATTTTAATCGACTGGTTAGCAAAACCATGGCTGGGTCATCGGGCACGGATCTTTACGACGTCCAATACATCTACGGCAACTCCAACTCCGGGTCTGGTAAGAACGGCATTGGGCGCGTCATTGAAATCACTCAAGGGAAGGACGCCAACGGTAATGCCTTCAAGACCGACCACCTTAAGTACGACGAGCTTGGAAACGTGAGCGTAGAGACCAAGGACTTTGTCGTTCCCAATGTGGGCAACCGATCGTACACCACAACCAAGCTGTACGACTCGTTTGGGCGCATTCGACGAGCGGTGTATCCTGATGGGGATCAGGTGAGTTACGGCTACACGGGCTTTGGTGAACTCTACTCCATAGCATCCAGCTTGGCGGGCTTTCCGACCCAAGACATCGTCTCCTCGGTGCGGTATGACGGTTACGGCAACATAAAAACCCTCGCGTACGGCAACGGTACGCAGACCGACTACACCTACAGTGCCAACACCAAGTCGCTCTTTGGCTCAGAGGTCCTTGGCAAGGTGGCCGGAGGTACCGCCAACGTTTCGCTGATGGACCGCACGTACACGTACAATGGCAACGGGATGATTGCGAACATGACGCGTGGAATCCATACAAGTCTGGTTTCCGTGGGCGAGAATGTGCAGACGACGGCATTTGAGTACGACCATCTAGGTCGCCTCGGAATGGCCACGACCAGTTTTGCAGGGACGGCAGGAAATCAATACTCCGTTT
>JACCDP010499144.1_pt1 | contig 33236 bp, 30 predicted proteins | sample 7445841 | NCBI WGS metagenome assembly JACCDP01 (sample SAMN15323441, study PRJNA562643) | freshwater metagenome | isolation source: river surface water | place: USA:Blue River Watershed | collected 2017-08-17 | reverse complement strand
TGGATCCAAATGGCGCGATAAGACACATCTCGGCGCTAACCGGTGGGGTATCCAGAAGAGCAATCATCCAGAAGACACTGCTGCCAGTCTTGATTCGCTGGATGGCTGAGGGCATTGAGCCTGACAGGGCACTGCTTAGCTTTAGAAGGCTAAGTGAAGCTCTGGGGGAGACTCACTGGTTTCTTCGAATGCTCAGAGATTCGTCAGGTGCTGCCGAGCGGCTAATGAAGGTCCTGTCCTCCTCTTCATTTATAGCCAGATTGCTAGAGCACATTCCTGATTCCTCGGCCTGGTTCGGTGATGGTGATGCACTCAGCCCACTATCTCTAGAAAAGCTAAGCCAAGAGATGACTGCCGTGATTGAAAGAGCCTCATACGATGAAGCTGCAGAACTTCTTCGACAGATTAGACGACGAGAGGTGCTGCGGATCGCTATCGGCGCAGTCCTTGGAAATCTCTCACTCTCTCAAATCTCTGCAGGGTTATCCGATCTGGTCGATAGCTATCTCTTGACCGCGCTAAGTCTTGCCAAGCGAGAGCTTAATTCTGAAATGAATTTTGGCATTGTGGCAATGGGTCGTTGGGGAGGTAGGGAAATTGGATTTGGCTCAGATGCCGATGCCATGTTTGTCTACCAATCAACCCAGAACGATGCTCAGTTAGAAGCGGAGAAAATCGCATCTTTGATCATGAGCCTCACGAAGGACTCTCTTTTGGAATTCGAGATTGATCTTGGCCTAAGACCCGAGGGTAAGAATGGCCCCAGGGTTCGATCTATTGAGAGCTATCAGGCCTACTACGAGAAATGGGCTGACACCTGGGAATTTCAAGCACTGCTGAGGGCTCGCATCCTTGGCTCTGATAGCGATTTGTCTGAATCCTTCACGGAGCTTATTGACCGCTATCGCTATCCATCGGAGCTGTCACCTACTCAGCTAATCGAAATCCGAAGAATAAAGGCGAGAGTGGAGAGCGAAAGGCTACCAATGGGAGCAGATCCCGCTCGACACCTGAAGTTAGGCCGCGGTTCAATCAGCGACGTTGAGTGGGTGGTTCAGCTCTATCAGTTGAAAATGGCGAGAAGCAGACCTGAACTAAGAGTGCTTGGAACCATTGAGGCTCTTGGGCACCTTGAAAAACTAGGCGAGTTTTCAAAGGAGCAGGCAGAGAACCTTCGAGCCGGCTGGCTAATTGCCTCTCGTTGCCGAAGCGCATTGGTGCTGGCCATCGATAAGCTCATCGACCTACTTCCAACCGATCGAAGAGCACTTGAAGCAACTGCGCGCATACTTGAATACAAACCAGGCGCGGCAGCAGAGCTCGAGGCGGATTACTTAGCTGCGACCCGTAAGGCAAGACGTTCATACGAGGAGCTCTTTTAAGAAAAGAAAAGGGGCGACCGAAGTCGCCCCTTTTTTACTTTTTCTTAGACGCCGTAGTACAGCTCAAACTCGTAAGGATGAGGTCTCTGTGCCATTGGCTTCAGTTCTTTCTCCCGCTTGTAGTCGATCCAGGTTTCAATGAGGTCTTCGGTGAAGACGTTGCCCTGCATCAGATACTCGTGGTCCTTCTCAAGGTTGTTTAGCACTCCCTCGAGAGATCCTGGCACCTGCGGAATGGCTTTCGCCTCCTCTGGTGGAAGCTCATAGAGATCCTTGTCGACTGGAGCGTGTGGCTCAATCCGGTTCTTGATTCCATCCAGTCCGGCCATCAGCATCGCTGCGAAGGCGAGGTAGGCGTTTCCTGAGCTATCTGGCGCACGGAACTCAATTCGCTTAGCTTTTGGATTTGATCCTGTCATTGGGATACGGATTGCAGCAGAGCGGTTACCTGCCGAATAAACGAGGTTCACTGGCGCTTCAAATCCAGGCACTAAACGGTGATAGGAGTTTACGCTCGGGTTAGTGAAGGCAAGCATGCTTGGTGCGTGCTTGAGCAGACCTCCGATGTACCAGCGAGCTATGTCGCTCAGTCCGCCGTATCCCTTCTCGTCATAGAACAGAGGCTTTCCGTCTTTCCACAGGGATTGGTGAACGTGCATACCGGAACCATTGTCACCAAACAGTGGCTTTGGCATGAACGTTGCAGTCTTTCCAAACTGGTGAGAAACGTTCTTGACGATGTACTTAAACTTCAAGATGTCATCGGCTGACTTCACCAAGGTGTCGAAGCGGTAGTTGATTTCGCACTGTCCAGCGGTTCCGACCTCGTGGTGAGATCTCTCAACGGAGAGTCCAGCTGCCTCTAGTTCCAGAACAATCGCATCGCGGATGTCTGCGAGGTGATCAACTGGTGGAACGGGGAAGTATCCGCCCTTGAACGGAGTCTTGTTACCTAGGTTGCCACCCTCTTCGACCCTGGCAGAGTTCCAAGTGCCTTCGATCGAGTCGACGAAGTGGAAAGCGGTGTTTGACTTCACCTCATACCTGACTTCATCGAAGATGAAGAACTCTGCTTCTGGAGCAAAGAAGGCGGTGTCAGCAATTCCGGTCGACTGCAGGTATCGCTCAGCCTTGTGAGCAACCTGACGAGGATCGCGATGATATAGCTCACCGTTTCTCGGGTTGTAGATGTCGAAGTTCATGATCAAAGTCTTTTCGACTCGGAATGGATCGAGCCACGCGGTGGTGACGTCAGGGATTAGCTGCATGTCACTTTCGTGAATGGAAGCAAATCCTCTAATCGAAGAAGCATCAAAGAGTTGCCCATTAGCAAAGAAGGCTTCATCAATTTGGGAGACAGGAAGGTTGAAGTGCTGCTGAACACCAGGTAGGTCAGTGAAGCGAACGTCAACGAACTTAACGTCGTTGTCCTTGATGTATTTCAGAACCTCGGATGCGTTTTTAAACATGAGTTTCTCTCTCTTTGTTGGCATGGGTCCCAGAGGGAACAGCTAAAACCTAGCTGCAATATGTTTCAGAAATGTTAACCCTTGCGCTTGGGTGGCCTTACCCGCATTGGGTCGATGCCCTTTGGAATAGGCATCGAGAAGCCCCCCAGGGACTCGACACGGTTAGCCACGGCTGTAACCTCGGCCCGACTCAGGCTCTTCTTGAGCTTGTAAACAGTCTTGAGAAGGTTATAGATACGAACCCCGGTGTCATCAGTTGTGACCTTGAGCTGGTGGATTGTTACTCCGGGAGCAATCTTCTGAATCTTCCGTGCCTCGTCCTGAAGCATCTGGGTAATTCTTGCCCCCTGGCCCTCGCCGATTAGCACCACCCCTGGTTTGCCAATCATGCGATAGACGGCTTCGCGGCTCTTTGGGTTGATGGCGATAGGAGCTGGGTTGGCTCGCCAGGATCTTCGTATCTGGGAATTTAGAACAGCAGAAACAGCACCGACCTGACCCTCAATCTGCTTGTAGGCGCTTCTCTCAGCTCTGCGAGACATGATGATCATCGCGATTAGAAGTCCCGAGGTGATACCCGTGATGGTCCAAAGAGTAAGGCTCCATGGCTCACCACTACCCAGGAGGAAGCCGATCAGTAGACCGGCGGCAAGTGCCAGAAGGAATCCAAGTAGCGAGACCCAAACGCTTGATGGGTCGTTCTTTGCGGTTACCTTATAGACGCGCCATAACTGACGCATCCTGCCGGGTTCTTTATCCTTCTTTGCCACGCGCCTAGTTTAGTTAGGCAATTGCGCTGGCCTGAGCGAATTCCAACTTCTCGGCCAAATGCCGAAGATTCTCTGGGATCTGGCGACCCTTGGTCAGCATGCTCTGGGCCCACAGTCGTCCTGCTCGGTAGCTTGAACGAACCAAGGGGCCCGCCAAGACTCCTAAAAAGCCAATTCCTTCGGCAATCTTTGCTAGTTCAACAAATTCCTCCGGCTTTACCCAACGCTCAACGGGATGGTGTCTAGGAGTAGGCCTGAGATACTGCGTGATGGTGATGATGTCTGTACCAGCGTTGTGCAGATCCTTCAGGGCAGTTACTACCTCTTCGATTTCCTCTCCCATGCCAAGAATCAGGTTGGACTTGGTAACCAATCCGTATTCACGCGCCTGAGTTATGACATCGAGTGAACGAGCGTAATCAAAGGCTGGCCTAATCCGCTTAAAGATCCTTGGAACAGTTTCAACGTTATGAGCAAACACCTCAGGGAGAGCATCAAAAACTTTCTTCAGGTGAGTCGGATTCCCAGAGAAATCTGGAACCAAGATCTCTACGCCAGTTCCGGGGGACTGCTGGTGGATTTGCCTTATAGTCTCGGCGTATAGCCAAGCACCTTCATCCGGAAGGTCGTCTCGAGCAACTCCAGTGACAGTTGCATACCTCAGCTGCATTTTCGCAACTGACTCTCCAACTCGTCTTGGCTCATCTGCATCAAACGCAGCAGGTCGTCCTGTGTCTATCTGGCAGAAATCACACCTTCTCGTGCACTGAGATCCTCCGATTAGGAAAGTTGCTTCGCGATCTTCCCAGCACTCAAAAATGTTTGGGCAACCTGCCTCCTGGCAAACGGTGTGCAGGTCCTGCTGCTTCACCAAAGAGTGCAGCTGTTTGTATTCAGGGCCCATCTTCGCTGTTGTTCTTATCCACTCCGGCTTGCGCTCAATTGGTACTGAGCTGTTTCGAACTTCCAGTCTCAGTAGCTTGCGCTGTGGATTAGCCTCTGGCATTTGGTATTTCTCCCATTTTCTGCTCGATTAGGCTAGCGGCCATTAGCGGCGTTATCTCCTTAGATACTAAGACACTGAGTGTTGTGGCCTTGGCGTCAGCTATCCCACAGGCAACTATGTGCTCAAAGGGTTCAAGTGAATTGCTGCAGTTAAGGGCGAATCCGTGCATTGTTACCTTCTCAGCAACTCGTATGCCAATAGACGCGAGCTTTTCCGCCCCTCTTTCGGTCTCAACCCAGACTCCAGTGCGACCAGGAACTCTAATTCCGATAATCCCAAACTCGGAGATTGAATCAATTAGTACCTGCTCGAGATATCTGACATAACCGACAACATCGATTGGTTTTGGCAGATGCATAATCGGATATCCCACTAGCTGGCCTGGTCCATGCCAGGTGATCTTTCCACCGCGGTTTGTTTCCACAAATTCAGAACCATCACTCGGTAGTTCGCTGAGTTCGGTTCTCTTTCCTGCGGTATAGACACTCTGGTGCTCAAGTAGCAGGACAGTGTCTGCGCGCTTTCCGGCAACGACCTCGGCGTGAACCTTCTTTTGTAGCTCAAACCCCTCGAGGTATCCGAGGAAGTTTGGAGCGAACGCAACTCTTTCAAATACAGGCATTGCTATACCTGCGAGCTTGGGGATTAGATGCCAAGGTTGGCTTCGAACCTACCCTCTTCAAGACGCTTCTTAACATCGGTCAGGTAGCGCGCGGCATCGGCCCCATCAATGATGCGGTGGTCGTAGCTCAGCGCAAGGTAAACCATCGAGCGAATTGCAATGGCCTCGTTGCCTGATGCATCCAAAACCACAGCTGGACGCTTAGTGACAATTCCGGTGCCAAGAATTGCAGACTGGGGGAGGAAGACAACCGGGGTGTCGAACAGTGCTCCGCGCGAACCAGTGTTTGTCACGGTGAAGGTTCCACCAGAAAGCTCGTCTGGCTTTAGCTGATTGCTTCTTGTTCTGTCTGCCAGATCCGCAATCTGTTTAGCAAGCTGTGCAATAGAAAGGGATGCAGTGTTTCGAATAACCGGAGTTAGCAGACCGCGCTCAGTGTCAACTGCAAATGAGATGTTCTCACCATCGTGGTAAACAATCTGGTCACCCTCGGCACTGCTGTTGATCTTTGGATGAGCTCTGAGGGCCTCTGCTGCGGCGAGAGTAAAGAAAGGCATGAAGCTTAGCTTCACTCCAGTCTTAGCCAGAAAATCGTTCTTGGTTCTGTCGCGCAAGTTGGCAACATTGGTGACATCGACTTCAACAACACTTGTTAGCTGAGCTGTTTGTTGCATGGATGCGACTGCGCGCTCGGCTAGAACGCGGCGAAGTCTGGTCATCGGTTCTTTTGTGCCACGCAGCGCGCTGGTTGCGGCGGGTACCGAAGCCTGGACAACGGAAGGAACGGAACTTGGTCTGCCCGCAGCCTCAACATCTTCCTTGCGGATTCTGCCTCCAACACCTGTGCCCTTGACATTGGCCAAGTTGACTCCGAGGTCACTAGCTAGTTTTCGCACAATCGGGGTTACGTAGTTTGGATCAGACTCCGACTGAGTAGGTGCTGGTGCGGAAACCACCGGAGTTGGAGCTGGTGCCAAAGGAGCCGGAGGCGCAGGAGGTGCAACTGGAGCTGGCACCACAGGAGTTGCAATTGCGGAAACGGGAGCTGGAATAACTGGCGAGCTGACAGCCGGTGCGGGGGTTACGGGCGCTGGTGCAACAGGGGCTGCGACTGCAGGTGCGGCGGCCGGAGGAGTGGCTGCAGCACCATCTCCTACTACAGCAAGCACTGCACCGACAGCAACGGTCTCGTCCTCTTTGACCAGAATCTGTTGAATCACACCCGCAACAGGACTTGGGATTTCAGTGTCGACCTTGTCGGTCGAGATCTCAACTAGCGGCTCATCCACGCTCACGCTGTCTCCGACTTTTTTCAACCAGCGGGTAACGGTTCCTTCGGTTACCGATTCGCCTAGTGCAGGGAGTACTACATCAGCCATTTCAATCGCCTTACTTTATGCGTGTGCGTGGAGTGGTTTTCCGGCTAGGGCTAGGTGTGCCTCGCCGATTGCTTCGTTCATGGTTGGGTGTGCATGAACCAGTGGTGCTACATCTTCTGGGTAAGCCTCCCAGTTGACAATCAACTGTGCTTCTCCAATTTGTTCTCCGGCTCTGGAGCCGATCATGTGGAATCCAACAACGGGTCCGTCTAACTGACGTATCAGCTTGATAAGACCGGTGGTTCCAAGGATGTTGCTCTTTCCGTTGCCGGCCAGGTTGTATTCGTAGGTTGCAATCTTGTCGCCGTATTTCTCTCTGGCTTGTGCTTCAGTCAGTCCAATCGAGGCGATCTCAGGTTCACAGTAGGTGACGCGTGGGATACCCATTTCATCAACCTTCTTTGGCTTTAGTCCCGCAATTTCTTCTGCAACAAAAATTCCCTGCATGAAGCCGCGGTGAGCAAGCTGAAGTCCAGGCACGATGTCGCCGACTGCATAGACGCCAGCAAGGTTTGTCATCAGACGATCATTGGTGAGGACCCAGCCTCGATCCATTTTGACGCCCTGCTCTTCAAATCCGAAGCCGGTGGCGTTAGGACCACGGCCGACGGCAACCAAAAGGATGTCGGCGCTTACCTTGTCGCCGTTTTCGAGTTCCACCTCAACCGCGGTTGGGGTTTGCGTGACAGTCTTGAACTTATTTCCAAGTTTTGATTCGATGCCGCGCTTGCGATATGCCCGATCCAGCGCCTTGCTGATAACTGGCTCTTCATTTGGAACCAGGCGATCAAGCCCCTCGATGATTACTACTTCCGCACCGAAAGATCTCCAAATTGATGCAAACTCAACACCAATCACACCGCCGCCCAGGATTGCGACCTTTTTAGGCACCCAGTCCATCTGCAGTGCCTGATCGCTTGTGATTACTCGGCCACCGATTTGAATTCCTAGGGTCTTTGTTAGTGAGCCCGTTGCCAATAGCAAAAACTTTCCGGTGTAAGTTTCGGCTCCGACCGTGATTGTCTTCGGACCAGTCATGCGTCCTTCGCCCGTGACATAAGTGATTGGCTTTCCACCAACTAACCCAGTTAGGCCTTTATATAACTTGTCGACAATCGAATCTCGATATTTATTGACCTGCGTCATGTCGATTCCCGTAAGGGTTGCCTGAACGCCAAAGTTAGCTGCATCGCGGGCTGTGTCGGCAACCTCGGCTGAGTGCAGGAGGGCCTTAGTGGGGATGCAACCCCTGTGAAGGCAAGTTCCGCCCAGCTTGTCCTTCTCGATTAGAGCAACCTTCATTCCGAGCTGGGCTGCTCTCAGAGCTGCTGAATAGCCTCCAGAACCTGCGCCAAGGATCACCAAATCGAAATTGTGCTCTGCCATTCAGGCCCCATCTTGCTCAAACAACTGCAAAGTCTACTACTTGGCTCCAGCGAGGTTTTTAGCCAGCTGCACGAGTGTGCGGATCATGACACCGGTTGCTCCAGCAGGATAGACAGAGTAGGGGGAGCCGTCATTATTGGCTGCAGAGGCGATGTCTATGTGGGCCCAAGAGGAATCCTTGGCAACGTACTCTTTGAGGAATAGCCCGCCAACTAACATCCCTCCCGCGCGATTTCCGATTTTCGCGTTGGTCATATCCGCCAATTCGCTGGACAAGAGTTCTCTGAGTTCCTCGGCCAGAGGCATGTGCCAGACGAGCTCACCAGTTTCCAGAGCAGCTCTCTCAACCTGTTCAATAACTGGACCAAAACCCATTAGGCCAGAGTGACGTTTGCCAAGGGCAATGCTTGCAGCCCCAGTTAGTGTGGCAACGTCGATGATGTGATCAGGCTTTAGCTCCGAAAGCAGTGAGAGTCCATCAGCCAGTACCAGTCTTCCCTCGGCGTCGGTGTTCAACACCTCAACTGTCTTTCCGTTACGAATCTTAAGTACGTCACCGGGTCTAGTGGCCGATCCCGATGGCATGTTCTCTGCTAGGCAAAGCACTGTTGTCACATCTACCTTTAGGCCGAGTCTTGCTATGGCAAGTGTCGCTGCGAGCACTGTTGCCGCACCGGCCATGTCGTACTTCATACCCACCATGCCGTCTGCAGGCTTTAGCGAAAGTCCTCCAGTATCAAAAGTGATTCCCTTGCCAGCAAGGCCAATGTGTTTGCCACCACCTTTGTATTCAATCTTTACAAGTCGCGGTGGTCTTACTGAACCTCGGCCAACGCCAAGGATTCCACCGCAGTTCTCTTTTTCAAGTCTTTGCTCGTCCCACACCTCTATGTTGAGGGGCAATCCTTCAGCAAAGCTCTTGGCTTTGTCGGCAACGACTTGCGGGTACAAATCATTAGCCGGCATGTTGATGATTTCTCTTGCGCGAATTACCTCGCGAGCCACAATTTCGGCGGGGCTAAGCGAAACTTCATTGTCAACTAGCAATTGCACGGAGACTTTCTCCGACTTCGTTTCCGATTTGTAATTGGTGGGTGTTTTGATTGCGAGCATCGCTGCTTCTGCTGCTGCAAGCACCTCGTCCGATTTGCCCCGCAGATCTATAACCAGGGGAGCAGCGTTAGATGCGCTTCTGACGGCGTTAGCAACAAAATCGCGAGTGGTTTGCTCGCCACCGATGAGGATGGCGACAGACTGACCATGCGGGATTCTGGCAACGCTGCCTACCTTGGTCTCTGCCTTGAATAATCCAAGGTGCAGATCGGGAATTGTTAGTCCATGTTTGGCAATCGAATCGGTGTCGATATAGGGAATTGCCAGCTGGTGGGCAGTTGTTGGTAATTGAGTAATGAGGGTGACTTCGTGCATATCCAACAAGTTTAGGTGGGTTAGTATCTGGCTATGAGCTCCGTATATAGAGAGTATGGGTTTGAGACCAAGGGTCTTCCCATGGTTGCTCTCCTGACTGGCTTTAGCGACTCCGGAGCTACTGTCCAGCAGCTCAGTGAACACCTTTTTGCCAACCTTGAAAACGAGGTGGCCATCAAGTTTGACAACGATGAACTGCTCGACTACCGGTCCAGACGGCCAATCCTCTACTTCGAAAAAGACCACATTGATAGCTACGAGCCTGCCACCCTAGCCATCTATCTAATGAAGGATGAAGCGGACCAGCCCTTCCTGCTGCTCGAGGGCTACGAACCGGACATGAAGTGGGAGAGCTTCGCTAATGCCATTGTGGAGATTGCAGAAGCGCACGAAATAAGTTCTTTTACCTGGGTTCACGCCATACCATTTCCAATCCCTCACACGCGCGCCACCGGAGTGACGGTTAGTGGTAATCGCAAAGAAATGATTGATCGCTTTTCGGAGTGGAAGCCCCAAACCCAAGTTCCGGGCAACATTGTTCACCTGCTCGAGTACCGCCTAATTGAAGCGGGTTTTAGTGTCGCCGGCTTTGTCCTTCTCGTTCCTCACTACCTCGCCGACAACGAAGTTCCCAAATCAGCCCTGAGTGGCCTTGAGCTAATTACCGCCGCGACCGGTCTGGTCTTTCCCTCGGATGATTTGCGTGATCGCGCAAACGCGTTTGACAGCAAGGTGAACACACAGGTTCAGGACAATCCGGAGCTGAGCAAGCTAATTCAAACCCTCGAGCAGGGTTATGCCAACGGCGAAACTGCTCCAGCTAGGGCACCTCTGGGTAGGCCTGCCGGACAACCACCATCGGCGGACCAGATAGCAGATGAGCTGGAGAAGTACCTAGCTAACCTTCGCCGGAACACCGAAGGTGAAAAGGAATAAATCGCTCTTTTTCGGGCTTTTGTCTAGGGATTGTCCACCACAAGTGGCATAATTAGCGCTCTAAACCCTTTCAGGTCCTTTTTTGAGGTACTTGACAAGGGTTTATATCCTGCCCGGAAGAGGACACCATCGCAGCCACCAAGACCAAACCTGCTGTAGGCAAGGCGAAACTCAAACCTGCACAGAAGACGCAGGACGTCAAGCCGGCAAAAAAGGTCGCAGAGAAAAAGCCAGCGACCAAACCATCGCTACCCAAGGCAAGCAAGGCTGCTCCGAAAACGGCCGCTAAGAAGACTGTTGCAAAAAAGGCCGAGGCCAAAAAAGAAACTAAGCCGGTGAAGGCTGTCGCAGCAAAAAAGCTAAAGCCCGTCAGTAAGCCCTCAGTTTCGAAGTCTAAGAGAGTTGACCCGAAAGCTAGCAAGGCAAAGGTCCAGAGAAAGCCTGAAGCCAAACCGCTAAAGACGAAACCATCAAAGGCAAGTGCAAAACCCGCTAAGGGAAAGCCAGCAAAGGTAACTAAGGAAAAGCCAAGCGCAAAGAAGGGCGTTCCTGATAAGCAGAAGAGTCTGAAAGAGAAGGCCAAGTCAGGTAAGGCCGTCGATGGTGAGTTAGAGATTGATGACGAAGACATCGAAGAGGAAGCGGATCTTGAGAGCGTTGAGGCCATCGTTGCCGAAGCTCAAGAGGCCGTTGATCTAACCGTCGAAGAGGATGATGAAACAGATCGCAAGGTTCAGCTTCCATCAGACCTAATAGTTATTAGCGACGACGATGATGATATCCCTGTTCAAAATCTCACCATCAGTGGAGCTACTGCCGATCCAGTAAAGGACTATCTCAAGCAGATTGGAAAAGTCGCACTTCTCAATGCTGAGCTTGAAGTGGAGCTGGCCAAGCGCATCGAGGCCGGTCTATTTGCTGAAGAGAAGCTTGCAACCACCAAGAAACTATCGCCATCAGAGCGAAGAGATTTGAACTGGGTTGTAAAAGATGGACAACGCGCGAAGAGCCACCTACTCGAGGCGAACCTGAGACTAGTTGTCTCGCTTGCTAAGCGCTACACCGGAAGAGGAATGCAGTTCCTGGATCTAATTCAGGAAGGAAACCTGGGTCTTATTCGCGCAGTAGAGAAGTTCGACTACACCAAGGGATACAAGTTCTCCACCTATGCGACGTGGTGGATTCGGCAGGCAATCACCAGAGCTATGGCGGATCAGGCCCGAACGATTCGTATTCCTGTTCACATGGTCGAAGTAATCAACAAACTCGCTCGTGTTCAGCGCCAGTTGCTGCAGGATCTGGGACGAGAACCGACTCCAGAAGAGCTTGCGGCAGAGCTCGACATGACTCCTGAGAAGGTGGTCGAGGTCCAGAAGTATGGGCGTGAACCAATTTCTCTATCGACCCCACTCGGTGAGGACGGAGATAGCGAATTCGGAGACCTGATTGAAGACACCGAGGCCGTCGTTCCGGCGGACGCCGTTGGCTTCTCCATGCTTCAGCAGGAACTTGAGAGAGTCCTAGACAGTTTGCACCCTAGGGAGGCTGGAGTAATTCGCTCTCGCTTTGGTCTAGGGGATGGTGTCCAGATGACGCTTGACCAAATCGGTGAAAAGTTTGGTGTAACCAGAGAGCGCATTAGACAGATTGAATCCAAGACCATGTCGAAGCTTCGTCACCCCTCTCGCTCGCAGCTGCTGCGTGACTATCTGGACAACTAGATGAATTACGTCCTAGCCGTTTTGCTGGGAAAGACACTTCGAGGTCTTGTCCGAAGGGTTAGGCCTGGGGGCGGTTCTGCTCTACCAGGACTTGTAGTTTCAAAACTCTGGCCAAACCTGCTTGCAGATACTCTCGCCAAGCTGCCAAGGGGAATAGTGATTGTCAGCGGAAGCGCTGGCAAATCATCGACAACAAATCTGTTATCTAGGCTTCTGGTGTCGCACGGACTTAAAGTCTTCACCAATAATTCAACGGCGAACATCAAACAGGGACTTCTCTCGGCGGTAATCGCAAAAATGAGCCTCGGTGGGCGCTTTGACTTTGACATCGCTGTTTTAGAAGTCGATGAGGGTCACATCAGACCTCTGCTTGAGCTGAAGCCAAAATTGGCCGTTTTGACTAACGTGCTGAGCGATCAACTTGACAGATTCAATGACCCCTCGTTTGTAATAGGTCGCTTAGCCGAAGTCGCAAGTTCGGTGGAGGATGTGGTTATCAATTGCGATGACCCAAACCTCAATCAACTGCGCTACCTAAGCCCGCCAGCAGGGGTCGGTCTTTCGGCAGCGATAAAGAACTCAAAGTTGGCCCCCAGGTATGCCTTTAACTTCAAAAAAGCAAAAGAGATTGAGCCGCAGGCGACTGTTTATGGAAAACAAAACTTTGAAATCAGGTTCTCTAGACAAAAACTAAAGACCTCGGCCACCCGTCCTGAGCACGCTATCAACGATGCGTTGGCGGTCGTTGCGGCGAGCAGGATCGTGGATGTGGACTTCAAGCTGGTAGAACTAGAGCTGAGTAATCCGCAACGAGTCTTTGCTAGAAACGAAATTGTGACTGCTCGTGATCGTAAGGTAAACCTTCGCCTAGTTCAAAACCCCACAAGTTTTCAACTTAATCTGGATGAGCTAAGCGGAGATGAAAAGCCACTGATGCTGATGGCCGGATCAGACATCCACGATCCAAGCTGGCTTTGGACGGTTAATTTTAGAAGACTAACATCTGTTGACGTTGTTGGGGGATCAAACGCTTACGATCTTGCGCTTAGGCTGCACTTCGCAGGTGTTGAAGTTAAGCACATAGAAATAGACCCGGCTGCTGCAGCGGATAAGTTCTTAGAACTGAATGGCAAAAAGCACACCATTCTCTTTAGCGCGGACGCCATGCGCCGCACCAGAAGACACCTGGGGCTTGCAAAATGATTACCTACTTCACTTTTGAGCCGAGCTATTTCAACAACAACGGAGATCAAGGCAATCTCGAGGTTCTGCTTTACTTCTTGAGTAAAGCGGGACTCAAAGCAAAGAAGGCAGAGAGTCCTAAGGGTGCCGACTTTGTCCTGGTTGGCGACGCTTCTTTGGCAGTCATGGAACACTTCTCAAAGAAACTTGCCTCACTTCGAAAAGACATAAAGAAGCGTTTTGAGTCTGGCCTGCCAACCTTGATAGTCGGGTCATCCTACGAATTTTTCTCTGAAGAGCTTGGGCTGAAGTCGATTGAGACTAGCCGTAAGAGCGGGTTTGTTACGACAGTCGATGGCTACTTCGGATACCGCAACAGCGCCTCAAATCTTCCTGATGTGTTTACGAACAAGGCCTTTGTTGCCACGAAACTCTTTGGACCAGTGCTTGCTAAAAATCCGAAGCTTTTAGAAGTTGAGCTAAGTGCGCTGGGAGCGCAACTAAAAATGGATCAGCAAGTCGCGAGCTGGGTAGAGGCTATTCGACAGAAGAGCGATTGAGGGCATCAGTCTGGTCGTGCCAGTTGATGCTAATTGGCTTCAGTTTTTCTTTGTTGAGATTGCCGTGGTGGCCACAGAAAGTCAGCTCACCTGACTCAAGCTGGACTCTAATGAATGCCTGTGCACCACAAACATCGCAGCGGTCCGAGTTAGTGAGTCTTGGTAGTGAGCTAGTTTCCATGTGGAAAATATAGCTTTCGCAACTGACAGCTATGGCGTATTTCTCTCTGTTTCGCTAATCGCGAAGTGGCAAGAATGAATTACTGACCAAATCCCTTAGTGTTTCGGCGTGGAAAGCTATTCAGCGAGGCACCTATCCGTCCTAGAGGGACTGGAAGCCGTCCGCAAGCGTCCTGGAATGTACATCGGCTCTACGGACACTCGTGGCCTTATGCACTGCGTTTGGGAGATTATTGACAACTCAGTTGATGAGGCCCTTGCCGGTTACGGAAGCCACATAGAAGTTGAACTTTTTGCTGACGGATCTGTTCAGGTGACAGATCATGGGCGTGGAGTACCCGTAGACATCGAGCCAAAAACCGGCCTAACTGGGGTTGAAGTTGTATTCACCAAGCTTCACGCTGGTGGAAAGTTCGGTGGCGGTTCCTACGGCTCCTCAGGCGGCCTTCACGGAGTCGGAGCATCAGTTGTCAACGCCCTGAGCGCAAGACTTGATGTCGAGGTTGACCGCGGCGGCAAAACTCATGCCATGTCATTCAAGAAGGGTGAGCCAGGGGTATTCGATGGCAAAGGCCCGGATGCCAAATTCAAGCCCTTCGTAAAAAAGAGCGAGCTAAGAGCCATCGGCAAGGTGGAAAAGAAGAAGACCGGAACCCGCGTTCGATTTTGGCCAGATAGGCAGATTTTTGATTCTAAGGCCGAGCTGTCTTTGCCTGATCTTGAAGCTCGGTTGAGACAAACGGCGTTTTTGGTTCCTGGCCTAACTCTCTCAGCGAAGGATGCAAATGGAAAAAAGATTGAGTTTGCATTCGCGGGCGGAATTGCTGAATTCGTAAGTTTTCTTGCCAAAGATGCAGAACTCATTCCGGTTAAGCGCATAACTGCCAGTGACACTTTCAATGAGACTGTGCCAGTTCTGAATGCCAAGACTGGGTCCATGGAGTCCACCGAGGTTGAAAGAACCTGCAAGGTTGACATCGCGATGCGCTGGGGCCAGGGTTACGAAACAGATGTCAGAACTTTTGTAAACATAATCTCGACTTCCAAGGGTGGCTCACATCTAGCGGGATTTGAGCAGGGGATAGTCAAATCGTTCAAGTCGGCAATCGATGCCAATGCCAGAAAGTTCAAGGCGACCGGTCTCAAGATTGAAAAGGACGACATTCTCACTGGACTCACTGCAGCAATTGCCGTGAGTTTCCCCGAGCCTCAGTTCGAAGGCCAAACAAAAGAAACTCTCGGAACTCCTGCCATAAAGGCAATTGTCTCGGCCGCGGTAAGCAAATATTTAGATCAATTCCTTGCTGGAAAAATCAGAGGGACCAAGCAAGAAGCCGAAACCCTGCTCGAGAGAGTGGTGAGCGAGGCCAAGGCTCGAATTAGTGCGCGCGATGTGAAAGACACTCAACGTCGAAAGAATGCACTGGAGAGTTCAACCCTTCCAGCAAAGCTTGTTGACTGCAGGGCATCAGCCACCGAAGGTTCTGAGCTTTTCATAGTGGAGGGCGACAGCGCACTTGGCACCGCCAAGCTCGCTCGTGATAGTGCGTTCCAGGCACTCTTACCTATCCGCGGAAAGATTTTGAATGTTCAGAAAGCTTCAATCTCCGACATGCTCTCAAACGCAGAGTGCGCATCAATTCTTCAGGTGATTGGCGCTGGTTCAGGAAGGACTTTCGAGCTCGAAGCTGCGCGGTATGAAAAGATAATCCTGATGAGCGATGCCGACGTTGATGGCGCGCACATAAGAACTCTGCTTCTTACCCTCTTCTTCCGATACATGCGCCCATTGGTTGAGGCGGGCCGAGTTTTCGCTGCTGTTCCGCCGCTGCACAGGGTGATCACTGGAACAGGCAAGAACAAAGAGACCACCTATACCTACAGCCAGCAGGAACTGATGGATCTGCTGAAAAAGCTCGACAAGGCGGGCAAGTCATATGAGATGCCAATTCAGCGCTACAAGGGACTTGGTGAAATGGACGCCGATCAGCTTGCAGAAACGACCATGAACCCTCAGAAGCGAATGCTGCGCAGGATTAACGTGAAGGATGCAGCGGCTGCCGATGATGTGTTTGAGCTATTGATGGGCAATGAGGTATCACCTCGTAGAGATTTCATCGTTGATTCCGCGGATGAATTCGATCGGGAGAGGATTGACGCTTAGATTGCACCTGCGATGAAGGCAGACACTTTCTTACCACTGCCATCACGCTTGGGCTCAATCGTCGGAGCCTTTATGGTCTTTTCTGACTCGTCAAAAATCGTTGGTTCTTTGCCTGCAAAGATGGCGAAGTAAAGTTGATCCTCAGCCTTTAGGAACTTATGGCAACGCACTCCCTTTGAGCCTCTGCCTTGCTTGGGGAACGTCTTGATGGGCGTGATTTTGACAGTCCCGGAATCCGTCTTTCCAAGTGATGAGGAGCTGTTGGCAGCTGTCACCAGTGAGCCGCCTTCGATGACTTTTCCGAAGTAAATAGCTTTGTCATCGGTGTTTATTCCTGCCATGCCCGCAGCTGGAAGGCCCTGAGGTCTCACGGCCTCGGCGGAGAATGTGAGGACATTGGCGGAAGAGGTTACAAAGCCGACAGTGTCGCCATCTTCGGATTGGCAAACTCCAACAAGAAAGTCTCCATCTTTCAGCGAGATAAGTGAAACCTCGTGCTTGTCTGGCAGTGGACCAGTAATGCGTTTCACAACACCGTAGGCGGTTCCCACGGCGATGGTTATTTCGTCTGACCAAGGAATAATTCCGAGCGCTTTGGCCTTACTACCGGCAAATTTCCCTGCGGCTATTGCTTTGCTATCGGGTATGTCACTTACGTGCACTTGAATGGCTTTCCCGTCTGACAAAACAATTCCGATGTCTGATCGCAAACTGGTAGTGATGGCGTATCCAATTCCAGCATCTGTTGATCGTGAAATTAGGCCAGTGGGGGAGAGTGTGACCACGGCAGGTTCATCGGCCAGCTCTTTGACCTGAGCAGGAAGTTTCTTAACTTCCATTCCCGTCGCATCAACCAGCTCTGTTCTTCGATCATTGGCGTGTTGCTTGCGAACTTCGGCCAGCTCCTTGGAGATGGTCTTTTTTAGGATCTTCTCATCGCTGAGTATGCTCCTTAGCTGTTCAATTTCTCGCCTTAGCTGGTCGGCTTCTGTCTCAAGCTCGAGAATGCTGAGCTTGGTTAGCCTTCTTAGCTTTAGCTCCAGGATGTATTCAGATTGCAAGTCGCTAAGGTCAAAGACTTTGATTAATCTCTTCTTTGCCTCTTCAGCAGTCTCCGAGGAGCGAATAACCTCGATGATTTCATCGATGTTTATAACGGCTAGCTGAAGCCCTTCGATTAGATGCAGCCTCGCCTGGCGCTTTTCTAGGCGGTTCTTCGATCGTCTGGTGGTTACTTCTAGCCGGTGCTCGAGGTAGAGCTTCAGAAGATCAAGAAGCCCGAGCTGCTGAGGTCTTCCCTTGACCAAAGCTACGTTGTTGATGCCGAAGCTCTCTTCCAGGGGTGTGAGTCTGTAAAGGGCCTCGATCACAGAATCTGGATCTACGCCGCTTTTTAGCTCTACCACTAGCTTCAGACCGTTCTCCCGGTCTGTCAGGTCCACAACGTTGTGTATGCCCTGGAGCTTCTTACCGTTGACTCCATCGCGAATTTTCTCGATTACGCGTTCAGGTCCAACAGATAAGGGAAGCTCAGTGATTACAAGTCCGGTTCTTCTTGGCGCAACGGATTCGACGCTGATCTTGGCCCGCATCTTGAATGAACCTTTGCCGGATGAATAGGCCTCAGTAATTCCCTCACCGACCAGAATGACTCCGCCGCTGGGAAGGTCTGGTCCAGGAATCAGTTCCATGATTTGCTCTAGGGAAGTCTTAGGTTTCTGTAGAAGTAGCTGAAGTGCATCGATGACTTCGCCGAGATTGTGCGGAGGCATGTTGGTTGCCATTCCAACCGCGATGCCGCTAGCCCCGTTAACCAATAAGTTCGGAAATGCAGCAGGGAGCACTTCGGGCTCAGTCAGCTGCGCATCGTAGTTCGGCACAAAATCTACGGTGTCTTCATCAAGTGATTCATTCAGGGCAATCGAGGCGAGGGTGAGACGAACCTCGGTGTAGCGGGCCGCTGCTGGGCCATCATCCAAAGAGCCGAAGTTTCCGTGACCATCAATTAGCGGAAGTCTGAGGCTAAAGCTTTGAGCCATTCTTACTAGGGCGTCATAGATCGCTCCATCACCATGGGGGTGGAGCTTGCCCATTACCTCTCCGGTGACGCGGGCAGATTTGACGTGACCGCGGTCTGGCCTAAGTCCCATCTCGCCCATTTGGTAAATGATTCGTCGCTGGACGGGCTTCAGCCCATCTCTGACATCGGGTAGAGCCCGCGAGTAGATGACTGAGTAGGAATACTCCAGAAAGGACTGACGCATCTCTTGGGCGACATCAACGTCCAAAATGCGCTCTTGGTTTTTGGTCATATCTTTCAGCTGTGCAAAACTTGGCGGGTGTCTTTGACTTTACCCCGACCTCCCAAGGATTTAGGGGCTATTCGACACGTGTTTGCATCTGCACTTGCCAGTGTTGTTAGAAAAGGCAATCCGCTAGAGCTATCGCCAAAAGACAATGTAATTGTTGTTCTGGTGGATGGCTTAGGTTCAGAGAATCTTCGCCAGCGAGCAGGGCATGCACCATTTCTCCACGAGCACCTGCGCCGCGGAAAGAGCATCACTGCTTCATTTCCCGCCACCACCTCGGTGAACATCGGCAGCTTTGCAACCGGACTGATGACCGGTGAGCACGGACTAGTCGGCCACCAGGTTTGGGATAGAAAAGAAAATGAGCGCATCAATTTACTAGTTGGTTGGAATGAGAGAACCGACCCTGAAAAGTGGCAGCCTCACCGCCTCGTCAGTGAAGAAGCATTCAGTATCGGCATAGTTTGCAACGTTATAGCGGCCGAGGAGTATCGCAACACCGGCTTCACACGAGCAACCATGCGACGGGCAAATTTCATTGGTGCCGATTCAATCGAAGAACGAATTCATAGGGCCATCGATATCGCCAACTCAAAACTGTCATCCATTTCTTATGTCTACTTTCCTGAGCTTGATAAATATGGCCACCAAAATGGCTGGACCTCTACCGGCTGGGCCTCCATCTTGGAGCAGATAGATGCGGGGCTAAAGCTTCTGGCTAGCAAGATGGGACGCGCTGGACTTGTCATCACTGCCGACCACGGAATGGTTGAGACTTCGCGCGATAGGCAGCTTCGACTCGATCAGGAACTGGCCGGTCTAAGCCTTGAATTCTTTGGGGGAGACACCAGAACCAGCTATCTATATTTCGCCGAGCCCTCGGAGGCTGCTGTTGCAATAGAGAGACTGAGTGCTCTGAGCTACGCCTTTGGAGCACACAAGACCCAGGAGCTAATCGATAGCGGCTGGTATGGACCAATCGGAGTGGAGGCAGCGCAGCGCTTGCCAGAAGTTGTACTGCTAGCGAAGAGCAACTACACGCTCTATCACTCGAACTTTTCGAAGCAGCGTGCTTTTGACATGATTAGCCATCACGGATCTATTTCAGATGCTGAACTAAAAGTCCCGCTTATCCGCATCGGCTTCTGAGTTAGAAGTTCCCAAAACAATTTCGTCCCAGCTTGGAAGAGATGTTCTTCCTTTTGCCGGAGTCGGTCTTACCGTCTCCTCTTGAAGCTGCCTTCTTGCTCTAAGTTCTTCTACGAGATCTAAAACTGATGCTGTTTGCTCGACTGGTTCGTAACGCTCCTCTGAATAAACCGGGGCAGGCTCGCTTACCGCTGGAAGAGTCGCGGTGACCAAATCTCTTTGCGAGTGAAGCAGAGTCAGGTTGGTAGCGGTATTGTCGAGCGGCTCCAACAAACGGTTACGTGGATCAAACCTAAAGTGCATTGTGGTGTCGGAGATAACTTCGAGCTGCCACTGATCGTTTTGGCGGTAGATGCGCTTTTTAGCTCCTGGGTGATCTCTATCCAAGATGTCTCCAAAAGCGCTCATGTGATTGCCATCGGCCATTTGTACCGAAAGAGCAGCTTCGAGCATGAAGCGAAGTTCATCAAGGATTGGAGCGGCGAACGGTTCCAGCGATGACGTGCTAACGCCTAGCTCTGAGGCTAGGGATTCAACGCTCTCTCCGGCCCTAAGCCTTGACTGAATCTCCTTGGGAGAAATTTCAGCTGCTTGGTTTCGCACCGTTGGCCTGAGTGCCTGGGACAGTTCCTCATCCAGCAGGGCTGTGTGCCTGAGGCCATCAGGAGACTCAAAGGTAAGGGTGTTGCCATCCCTTGAAACAAACCTCAGTTCCATTTGCACTCCTTGCTGGCATATTCCCACTCAATTAGGCCCAATTCAGGCTTTTCGATAGGCGAGTTATGAACAGTTTTTCTATATCGCGAGCCTGATTTGCAAATTTTCCCCAGCCAAGGCATAGTTCTCGCGTAATTCTCGGGAGGCTCAATGGCGACTGATTACGACGCCCAGCGGAAGACTGACGATGAAACTGAGTCGTTGGAAGCTATCAAGGAACGTATTCCTGCCAAGCCAACAATCTCTGATGATGACACGGATGCTGTTGACTCTTTCACAATCCCTGATGTAGTGAACGAGGAGCTAGAGGTTGTAGTTCTTCCTCAGCAAGACAATGAGTTCACCTGCATCAGCTGCTTCCTCGTTAAACCAAAGGCTCAGCTTGGTAAGAGAAGCAAACTAGGTCCGGTTTGCAAGGAGTGCAACAGCTAACTCCTTAGGTCTTCTTGTGCTTATGACAAGGTAAGGAGTTGGATCGGCCTTGTCTTCCATCTTTATCTTTACGGCTGTCCTTATGTAGGCGCGAATAAGCATTCGGGCCCGGGCATCTGATTTGACTCCGATGGTCTCCTTCAAAGACTCTTCAGTTAGTTCCGTAACCTCGCCCATTACGTCCAGTGGAATTGTGAATCTGCCAGCGCGCATCGCATCCGATACCTCGATAAGTGGCGAGGTGAAATAGGCGATTAGTAACAGGGTTATGCCTCCCAGCACAGAGACGGCAATTCCCACTTCAAGACCAAAAGGCATAGCTGCAAGAAGCAGCATTGGGAAAGACAGCGAGAGGGCCAGCCAAATCCCTGACGAAGGGTATAGACGCTCCCGAAATCTCATTCAGATAGATTACGCTCGTGGGGTGAGCGTGGAAGTACTTATTGTCGCGGAAGATGGTTTTCTTCCAACTTATGCCAACCCAGGGGATGCCGGGGCAGATCTGAAGTCAACCGAAGACACAATCATTCCTGCTCGTGGCAGAACTTTGGTAAAGACTGGAGTCCGCATCGCACTGCCAAATGGTTTTGTAGCGCTGGTTCACCCGCGATCAGGTTTGGCGGCAAAAAGCGGTATTACTGTCCTCAACACACCTGGCACGGTGGATGCTGGTTATCGTGGAGAGATTATGGTGACGCTCTACAACACAACTGACCAGGACTTTGCAGTAAGCCGAGGAGATCGAATTGCGCAGCTGGTGATTCAGCAGGTTGAGCACGCAAGATTTGTTGTAGTTTCAGAGCTGCCAGACTCCGCCCGCGGCACAGGTGGCTTCGGTTCGAGCGGAAAGAATTAGTTTGGAAAAGATTGCCCCGATCGACCGAGACAAATCAGGCCCTTTCGATGTAAGTGAAGTCGGGCTTCTCACTCCCTACCTAGACTTTGGATCGATTCGAATCGCACCAAAGCCAGAGATGCAGATTCGAGCTGATGTTGACGAGGCAAACAAGCGCATAGTTGCGATCACTGTTGAAATCAACAAGCACCGCATGCAGCTGCAGGCCTTTGCTGCTACTCGATCGGAAGGACTGTGGCTTTCCACTTTGGAAGCACTCTCCAAATCGGTTGCCGACCAGGGCGGAGAGAGCGCGAAGCGATCTGGACCACTTGGAATAGAACTTTTTGCACAGGTACCAAACCCAACTCGAAACAGTGTTTTCGTCGGCTGTGATGGACCAAGATGGTTTCTGCGCGGTGTAATAACAGGAGATGACCTTTCAGGTGCCAATTACCTCGAGATGATTTCTCTCTTTCGACAAACCGTTGTGAATCGAGGGGATGTGGCTTTGCCACCCGGAGATCTCCTGCCACTGAAACTGCCGGTGGGAAATGAGTAACGAAGAGGGAGTCGCCAAGCGACTTGGACTTAGTAAGAACGGTGAAAGCTACCAGCTCGACGGAAAGTCTCTGTTGTCAGGGATTGGCGGCGGGTTGGGTATTGCCGAGGCTGTACTGCCGGCAACGACCTTCTCTATCGTTTTTGCAGTAACTCAGCAGGCACTACCAGCTGTTGTTTCCGCTGCAACTCTTTCGCTCCTTTTCATTGTTGTCAGACTTTTAAAGAAACAGGGAATCCAGCAGTCAGTTATTGGAGCGCTTGCAATTGCGCTGGCTGCTTTCCTTGCTTTGCGTGATGGAGGCCAAGCGGCGGACTACTTCATTCCAGGCTTACTCACCAACCTTGCCTATGGGACAGTGCTCCTTGTTTCTGTTTTGATTCGTCGGCCGCTAATGGGTTATGTAGCACAAATTCTCTTTGGCCTAACCAACTGGAGAACATCGCGCGAATATAAAAGACTGCGGCTGATTACTCTGATCTGGGTTGCGTTTTTTGCGCTTCGTCTTTTGGTTCAGGTGCCCCTGTATTTCGCCAACATGGTGGAGCTACTGGCTGCCTCGAGAGTGGTGATGGGCGCTCCGGCCTACGCCGGTCTATTGGCCCTCACGTGGATTCTTATGAAGCGGATTGCCAACGACGAGAAGGGTAAATTAGAGGGTGAATCCAAGGAGAAATCAGATGGCAAGTAGTTTCGCGGCCGAAAGAACCCTCGAGGTCAATGGCAAAAAGTACAAGTACTTCAGCATGTCAGAACTTGATGCCAAGAAGCTTCCCTACTCGCTCAAGATTCTTTTAGAGAACATGCTCAGAACCGAAGATGGTGCCAACGTAACGGCCGATCACGTCAAGGCGCTGGTCAACTGGAATCCAGCTGCTGAGCCAGACACCGAGATTCAGTTCACCCCTGCCAGAGTCATCATGCAGGACTTTACGGGTGTTCCATGTGTGGTAGATCTTGCGACGATGCGTGAGGCAGTTGCCGACCTCGGGGGAGACCCACAAAAAATCAATCCCTTGGCCCCTGCCGAGCTGGTGATCGATCACTCGGTGGTCATAGATGTGGCAGGAACAGCTGATGCCGCCGAGAAAAATGTTGAGTATGAATACCAGCGCAACGGTGAGAGGTATCAGTTCCTCAGGTGGGGTCAAACCGCTTTTGACAACTTCAAGGTCGTTCCGCCAGGCACAGGAATCGTTCACCAGGTCAACATCGAGTATCTGGCTCGCGTCGTCATGACCAAAGACGTCGATGGAATCACCTTCGCCTATCCAGACAGCTGCGTTGGAACTGACTCTCACACAACCATGGTCAATGGACTGGGCGTGCTCGGCTGGGGAGTTGGCGGTATTGAAGCCGAAGCTGCGATGCTTGGTCAGCCGGTGTCAATGCTTATCCCGAAGGTAGTTGGGTTCAAGCTAACCGGAGCTATTCCAACGGGAGCTACCGCAACCGACGTTGTTCTGACAATCACTGAGATGCTAAGAAAACATGGAGTGGTTGGCAAGTTTGTTGAGTTCTACGGAAATGGTGTCTCGAGGGTGCCTTTGGCTAATCGAGCAACGATTGGAAACATGTCTCCTGAGTTTGGTTCAACGGTCGCCATCTTCCCAATTGATGAGGTAACTCTGGATTACCTAAGGACAACTGGTAGAACAGAAGATCAAATCGCACTGGTTGAGGCTTACACAAAGGCACAGGGCCTCTGGCATGATCCAGAACTGGAGCCGGTCTACTCTGAGTATCTAGAGCTCGATCTATCGACCGTTGTTCCATCTATTGCAGGGCCTAAGCGTCCGCAAGACAGAATCCCACTTTCAATGAGTAAGACGGCGTTTTCAAAGGACGTGAAGACCTACGCTTCAAAGAGCTTCGATCCAGTTTCGGTTAGCGGGAAAGATTACAAGCTTGAGCATGGTGCGGTAACAATTGCATCTATCACCTCCTGCACCAACACATCGAATCCCTCTGTGATGCTTGCAGCTGGCCTGCTCGCAAAGAAGGCAGTGGAAAAGGGACTGAAGGCCAAGCCCTGGGTAAAGACCTCGCTTGCCCCAGGTTCAAAGGTGGTGACCGAGTACTACGACAAGTCGGGACTAACTCCTTATCTTGACAAGCTTGGTTTCAATCTTGTTGGCTACGGCTGCACCACCTGCATTGGAAACTCAGGACCGCTAGCCGACGAAATCTCATCAGCCATCAATGAAAATGAACTAGCTGTTTCAGCAGTGCTTTCTGGAAATAGAAACTTTGAGGGGCGTATCAACCCTGACGTGAAAATGAACTATCTGGCTTCGCCGCCACTGGTGATTGCCTATTCACTGGCTGGCACAATGGACTTTGATTTCGATTCGGAGGCACTTGGCAAGGATGAGTCAGGTAGGGATGTATTTCTGAAGGACATTTGGCCTACGCCGGAGGAAGTGCAGAAGACAATCGATTCATCCATCACCAGTGAAATGTTTACCAAACAGTACGCATCGGTTTTCGAAGGCGATCACCGCTGGAAGTCAATCCCGACTCCCGAGGGTGCTGTGTTCGAGTGGGATGAGAATTCCACCTACGTTCGCAAGGCCCCCTACTTCGATGGTCTTAGTAAGACTCCATCACCGGTGACAGATGTCCGTGGAGCAAGAGTCTTGGTCAAATTGGGCGACTCTGTTACCACCGATCACATTTCTCCAGCCGGTTCAATCAAGGTCGATTCGCCAGCGGGTAAGTATCTCCAGGAGCGGGGAGTCTCAAGAGTTGACTTCAATTCTTACGGCTCCAGGCGTGGCAATCACGAGGTAATGATTCGCGGAACCTTTGCAAACATTCGCCTTCGAAACCAACTGCTTACAGATGTTGAGGGACCCTACACTCGAGATTTCACAAAGTCATCTGGAGAAAAGGTATTTATCTTCGACGCTGCAGAGAACTACCGCAGCGCGGGAACAGCACTTGTTGTTCTAGCGGGCAAGGAATACGGAAGTGGATCTTCCAGAGACTGGGCCGCAAAGGGTACGTCGCTTCTGGGGGTACGGGTAGTTATTGCCGAAAGCTTCGAGCGAATCCACCGCAGCAATCTAATTGGTATGGGCGTTTTGCCGCTTCAGTATCCTGCTGGTCAGACAGCACAGAGCCTTGGTCTTGATGGCTCAGAGGTATTTGAGGTCTCCGGCATCGTCAAGCTCAATGATGGATTGACGCCGAAGACGGTGAAAGTTACCGCCACACCAAGTGAGCACTCGCCGGCTGGTAAGCAAACCGTGGTGTTTGATGCGGTAGTGAGAATTGATACTCCAGGCGAAGCTGATTACTTCCGAAACGGTGGAATTTTGCAGTACGTGCTTCGATCGCTAGTTGGTTAGTTTCTCAAGCACGGCTTCTAACTCAGTAGCCAGTAGTTCGATTTGCCAATCTCTGGCACCTAGTGTCCTGAGCTGAGCAGAGACATCTTTCTCTGGCCTAAAGCAAACTCTTCTCAAGGTATCGGGAGACAGAAGAATCTCTGGAGCAAGTCCGAGCTCTTGCGCCTTGGCCAGTACAAGCGGACGTAATTCCGAAAGCCTGAGGTGAGCCTCAGGAAACCTTCTTTCCCAGCTTCGGTGATTGGGCAGATGATTCGGATCGAGCTCCTGTTCGGAAATGTCGACTGAGTCACTGTTTTGAATCGCCGTCCACCAATCATCGAGCAGAGATCGGGAAGCTCTTCCTTGGAAGTCTCGATTCATTGCGAGATCCCGCTTAGTCGCAGGTAATTGATCGACTGCAGCCATAATTGAGCGGTCCGGGATCAGTCTTCCGGGGGCAATGTCCTTCTCCTTGGCAATGTCATCGCGCTTTTGGTAGAGGCTTGCTGCAATCTTTAGTTTTCTCTCGTCTTTTATCTTTGTTATTCCAGGTAAATTGCGCCAAGCATCCTTTGGTTGAGGCCTGGGTTTGAACAATAAAAGTCGAGCAAATTCTTGATCAAGCCACTGAGCCCTCCCTAGCTCAGCAACTTTTTCATCTAGTGAGGTCTTTAATTCGTGGAGTACATCTACGTCAAGCGCTGCGTAGTTGAGCATTTCTGGTGTTAGAGGTCTTATCGACCAGTCGGCAGCACTGTGTTCTTTTTCCATTTCAAGGTCTAACAGCTCAAGTGCAATCGAACTAAGGCCAAATTTCTCAATCCCACAGATTCTTGCTGCTAATTCGGTGTCGTAGATAGCTGTTGGGGCGAATCCCAGATCGCGCAGGCATGGAATGTCTTGAGTGGCGGAGTGAAGAATCCAAAGCTTTGTATTGACAGTCTCGATTAAGCGGAGCATGTCACTTGAAGAAAAAGAGGTGGGGTCAAGCAGAAAAATGGACTCACTTGTCGAGAATTGAACCAAGTAAGCCCGGTTTGAGTATTTGAAGCCGCTCGCACGTTCAGCGTCGAGCCCGATAACGCTCTCTTTGCCTATCGCTTCTGTTGCCTGTGATAAGGCGTCGAGATCATTTACCAAAAAGACTTTTCTTCTTGGCTCAGTTAGTTTCAAGCCAATCTCGCAACTTCGTTTTCAGATGGTGGGAGACCAGAAATCATTGCAAGCAGGTCAATCCAGCCGCGCAAATGAGTGGTCAGGTCAAAGTTCACAGGGGCCCAGCTCGCTCGAATCTCGATTTCTGCGTGTTGACTCTGACTTACTAGCGATCCGTGCCCTGTGGAAATAACGGTGGTGGTGGTTCCGGCCTCATGGGCAAATTGAGCTCCGTGAAGCGCCAGGGAGTCCTTTAGCCACTCCCACGGAAGATTCACCGAGTACTCATCGCGTGCCATCTCTAGTTCAACAGGGCTTTTGGCATATCCAATGATTCGAAATTCCGAATGCCAACCCTCTGGTTGCTTTTCATCGCGGCAGAAGACTAAACGCGATGCCCCATGGTCACTTGATAGATCATGACTTACTTCGATAGAGAGTGCTAGAGATTCGGGAGCAATTCCCTTGGGACTTGGAATTTGGGTAATGACCATTTCTTCCCTGGGCGTAATCTGCTGAAGACCAAGCAGCATGCCTGCGAATGGCTCAGAGATGCCTTTGAGGGAGAGTTCCACGCTTAGAAATTACCCGCAACTTCGGCTATCTAATTCCTGCCACGCCCAACCACCCGAGCAATCTGAAGCTCTGACAGGTCAAAAGTCTCTTTAGCTACTAACCCTGTCCTTTCAAGAAACTGCTTGATGCCTGCTCTGGATTTTGAGGAGAGGAAACAGTCGATTTGATCGCAAGCCAATGCCTGGAAACCAGTTTCTCCGAATTCAGTGTGGATTCTTTTGAACCCCTGCTCCTGAAGTTTCCTTACCGCTTCGCTAAAGGACGAGTTCGAGATGAATCGGACCTTGTCTAACGACTCTGCGAGCCGGGGATAGTGGCGCTTCGAATTGCTCAGGACGGCAAGTTCAGAATTAGCGGGGTACTTGTAATTCTCGGCCTCAGCGGTTATTCCGCTGGTGAGAACAATCTGGGACCTTGCTCTAAGCCACAAAAGAAATTCAAGATCTGTTGCATTTCCGATACCTCGACTATTTCCCTCGGCTGATTTTGAATTTCCGACCTCATCTACTACGAGTGACGCTGTCACCTCACCCGCACTCAATAAGGAAAAATCAGTTGCCAACGAGCTCTCTGGTCTTCCGCTTGATTCGGTAGAGCATGCCTCTCATACCACGTACCCGCAGGGGAGAGATTAGTTTTTCTAGCCCTAATTCACTTGGAAAGTCATCTGATACAGAAAGGATCTCCGCCGCACTTCTTCCATTGAGAGCCGTGTTGAGTATCGATGCAAAGCCTCTGGTCGTGGGGGCCTCTTTTGGTGCAGAAAAGAACAGCTCAACTTTGTCGCTACTACCCTCAACAGCAATGAACACTGGCGCTTGGCATTCCTCGACCCGTTCCATCAGGTGAGGATTCTCTCCAAAGCGCTGAGGTGGCTCTGGCAGTGACTCTGAGAACTCAAGAAGCAGCTCAAGTTTTTGAGCATCCGGTGTGGACCGGAAATCCTCGGCAACCTGTTCGGCAGGTATCAAGCAAAGACTCCAGGTTCTTCACCAACTGCAACTGGTACTCCAACCAAATTTCCCCACTCTGTCCAGCTACCGTCGTAGTTTCGCACGTCCTTCACCCCGAGCAGGTACTTGAGAGCGAACCAGGTGAGCGATGATCTCTCTCCGATTCTGCAGTAGGTCACAAAAGGCTTGTTCGGATCAAATGCGGTTTCTTCGAAGAGCAGCTTTTGGAGTTCAGCTTTTGGTTTGAATGTCGAATCTTCCTGGACCAACTTTCCCCAGGGGACATTTTTTGCAGAGGGTATGTGGCCGCCTCGAGCTGCACCTTCGTTTGGGTAATCGGGCATGTGAAGCCTTTCGCCCGTGTACTCCTGCGGAGAGCGAATGTCGACGAGAGGGTTGGGCATGTGCTTAGCAATGTCGTCGCGGAATGCTCGAATGGGCTTGTCGTTTCTCTCAACAACTGGGTAGTTGCCCTCTGGCCGAGTTGGAACTTCCTTGGTCAGTTCTCTTCCCTCGGCCACCCACTTCAACCTCCCGCCGTCAAGTAGCTTCACGTCCTGATGGCCGAAAAGCTTGAAGACCCAAAAGGCATAGGCAGCCCACCAGTTTGATTTGTCGCCGTAAATCACGATCGTGTCCTCACGGCTGATTCCCTTGCTTCGCATCAGCTTGCTAAAGCCTTCGCCATTTAGGTAGTCGCGCCTGACGCGATCATTCAGGTCTGTGTGCCAGTCGAGTTTGATAGCAGTCGGGATGTGACCTGTGTCGTATAAAAGAATGTCTTCATTTGTCTCGACAACCACTACTTTGCCTAAATTCTCAGTTAGCCAATCACTTGTTACAAGTACCTCTGGATTGGCGTATTCGTTTATCTTGGCAATCTGGCTCATGAGTTCTAACAATCTCCCTAAACTAGCGACTTGGTGGTGATCTAATTGATTGAACAACGTCCCAAGGGCGTCAATTCCCTGTGTGAGATAGTGCCTGACATCACCATCGCCAAGCTTATGTCACAGCTGGTGCCGCCTCCAGAGTTTGTCACCAGTCGCTTCGCTAACTACAAGCCGGACCCTCAATTTTCCTCGCAAAGTCAGGCGCTAGCTGCAGCGCAACAATTCGTAACGCCAGCAAAAAAACTATTTTCCAAAACGGACGCTCCCACAGGCGTTTACTTGGACGGGGGATTCGGAGTCGGTAAGACACATTTGTTGGCATCGATGTGGCACGAGTTTCCTGGAAAGAAGGTCTTTGGGAGCTTTCTCGAATACACATCGCTTATTGGCTACCTAGGTTTTGCAGAGGCAATCAAGGTGTTTTCGGATTATCGGCTGGTTTGTATTGATGAGTTTGAACTAGACGATCCTGGCGACACCATGATGATGTCTAGGTTTCTCAAGGAGCTAGCTGCAGTTGGAGTTCGATTTGCTGCCACAAGCAACACTCCACCGAATGCACTTGGTCAGGGGAGGTTCGCGGCTGATGACTTTAGGCGCGAAATTGTCGGGATTGCCGACCGCTTCACCATCATCTCCGTGGATGGTGAGGACTACCGACATCGCGACATTGAAGCTCACTCTCGAAACTACTCAGAGCGCGAACTTCTCGACTGGCTATCGATGCAACCTGATGCCTACCTGGATAAGTTCTCAGAGCTACTTACGCACCTTGGCCAACTGCATCAGACCAAATACAGGCAACTCATTGCATCCGTCGGGTCACTGGCAATATCAGATGTCTTTCAGCTGGTTGATCAATTGGCTGGACTTAGGTTTGTCGTGTTTGTTGACCGGTTATACGAGCAGCAAATACCGCTTCGCACATCGGGCGACATAGCAATCACAGAGGTATTTAGTAAGGAAATGCTTAACGGGGGCTTCAGAAAGAAATATCTCAGAGCTGTTTCGCGTCTTGGAGCGCTCTCCGAGCTCTACTGATTAGCAATCTTTTTGTAGTGACGCCCCCTGAGCTGAGCGAGGTAGGCACCAAAAGCGAGCGAGGCAAGCGAGCCTACAATTACAGCAAGTGTCGCCTCCGCTCTTATCTCGGGAATTGATTCGAACGCAAGGTTCGTCATAAGCATTGAAACGGTGAAACCAATTCCTGCAAGTCCCGCTACCGCGGCAAAGTCCGGAAGCTGTAGTGATAAGCGAGCATCTTTTTGTGCAATGGCATTTGCCGCTAAGGCAAAAAGAGTTATTCCTACGATCTTCCCAACCGGCAGCGCGATTGCAATTCCGGTAAAGACGCTTGATATGTCCGTCTCAAAAGTAGGCAGGGTAATCGCCACGGCGAAGAAGGCAAAAAGGGGAAGAGCGATTGTGTTCGTCCAGGGTTGTAGTTTCCCAACCAGTGAGTGTGCTCTTGTCGCCGGGATGATTAGACCGAGTGCTACTCCTGCGACCGTTGCGTGGACCCCGCTTTGGTAGACGGCGTACCAGACCAGAAGAAATGATGCAAAGCGAATGGCAACAATGGGAAGCTTTGGTATTCGTTCAGCGATTGCGTGAGCGGCAAGGATGAGTGCTGCGGTGAATAACCACTCCATGGCGAGCGAGTCGGTATAGAAAATGGCAATGATGCTTATTGCCACCAGATCGTCAAAAATTGCTAGCGCGAGCAAGAAGACCCGAGCTGATTTCGGAAGACCTCGCCCAAAAATCGCCAATACCCCGAGAGCGAAGGCTATGTCTGTGGCTGTAGAGATTGGCCATCCAACCATGTAGGGTGTTCCCCAGTTGAAGGCAGAGTAGATAAGCGCTGGAATCATGATTCCACCAACGCCTGCAACCACGGGCACCAAAGCCGTTGAGAATCTGGAGAGAACTCCAATACTGAGTTCGTACTTCAGCTCTAAGCCAGCAACTAAGAAAAACGTGGCAAGGATTAAGTCTGAGACCCAGTGCTCAACAGTCAGCTTTAGATTCAGTGGCTCTATTGCGATGTAGGTTGATTTGAGGTCCAAGAGCCCAGGACCAATCAAGCTATTCGCCAGAATCAATCCCAGAGCTGCAGCGCCAAGCAGTAGAAGGGCAGCTGACTTGTCGCTTTTCATGTCCCCAACTTTACCTATGGCCGTAACAAGAAATTTACAAGGCCTGTACTGATACGAAACAAACAAAGGCAAATGTTATGGAGCTGGCCCAACGGCCACTATGAAAGGAATCTTATGTTGGACACAGGATCACTGGCCTGGGCCGTAATGGCAACGGCACTAGTACTTCTAATGACTCCCGGCCTTGCATTTTTCTATGGTGGCCTGGTCAAAGCTAAAAGCGTAGTCAGCATGATGATGATGAGCTTTGGATCGCTTGCTCTTATTGGCGTGCTGTGGATCCTCTACGGCTTCAGCATGTCTGCGGTTTCCGCTCCGTCTGATTTCTCTGGTAATCCCTTTGGGACATTCGCACTAGAGGGTCTTGAAAACGATGGATTAATCGGTGCCGCTTACGGCTCGACTTTCGCAATTATCACGGTTGCCCTGATTTCAGGATCAATTGCCGACAGAGCGAAGTTTGGGCCGTGGCTTGTCTTCGCTGGCATCTGGTCAACACTGGTCTATTTTCCAGTTGCCTCTTGGGTTTGGGGTGGGGGTTGGATCATGGAGCTGGGTACCTGGCTCAATGCACCATCTGTAATCGACTATGCAGGTGGAACGGCCGTTCACATCAACGCTGGAGCAGCGGCACTAGCGCTTGCAATCGTGCTCGGAAAGCGCTTTGGATTTGCCAAGGGAATCATGCAACCACACAATGTCCCGCTCGTACTTCTTGGTGCCGCAATTCTTTGGTTTGGCTGGTTTGGTTTCAACGTTGGGGCTGAATTTCTCAACGGTCTTGCCAACGCTGGTCTTATTACTGTCAACACAATCGGTGCTACAGCAGCCGCTGTTTTGGGTTGGCTAGTTGTCGAGAAAATTAAAGAAGGTAAGGCAACATCCATCGGAGCTGCTTCTGGTGCGATTGCGGGATTGGTCGCAATCACGCCTGCCTGCGCTAATGTGACCCCATTTTGGGCACTTGTACTGGGTGTGATTGCCGGTGTTGCATCAGCTTTGGCCATTGAGCTTAAATTCAAACTTGGTTACGACGACTCTTTAGATGTAGTTGGAATTCACCTTGTAGCTGGACTCATAGGAACTCTGTTCCTTGGTTTCTTTGCCATCGACACTGGTCTCTTCACGGGTGGAAATGCAGGACAGCTACTTGTTCAGACAATCGCTGGGTTTGGCGTGCTGATCTACAGCTTCGTTCTAGCTCTTGTAATTGGGTTCGTCATCGATAAGACCATGGGCTTTAGGGTCAAGAGCGAGGACGAGATTGCAGGAGTGGATCTGGTAGTTCACGGAGAGGCTGCCTACAGCTTCGGCCAGGACGAGAAGGCATAGGCCTAGCAAAAAGTAGAGGGAGGGAGGCTTTGCTTCCCTCCCTTTTCTATTGGAGCCAGCAGATTTATGGCATAATCTCAAGTGTTCTTAGGAACATGCGGATGTAGCGCAGTTGGTAGCGCATAACCTTGCCAAGGTTAGGGTCGCGAGTTCGAGTCTCGTCATCCGCTCGAGAAGAGGTTTCACCTAAAACGGTGGAGTGGCCGAGAGGCGAGGCAGCGGCCTGCAAAGCCGTATACACGGGTTCGAATCCCGTCTTCACCTCTTGTAACACCCCGGGCGATTGGCGCAGTGGTAGCGCGCTTCCCTGACACGGAAGAGGTCACTGGTTCGAACCCAGTATCGCCCACCAAACCTTCACCCACTGGTTGAACCGAGTTTTTACTTGGTTAACTGCTTTTCAATCTTCCCGGCTGTATTTTTGCGCTTATGAAGTTGAAAACTCAGCGCCGAGTCAGACTCGGTCTTTCTGTTGTTGCAGCAATCGCAATCGGAGCATCTACATTCAGTGCTCCAGCTTTCTCGTCGGGTGACTACTCGGCTCCGAAGGCTCCATTCCGCGTATCGGTTTTTCCTCAAGACGGAGCATTCAAAGTCTTCTGGAGCAGGGTCGCAGGATCTCCGGCTATTTCTCACTACATCGT
>JACCDP010053603.1_pt1 | contig 33237 bp, 28 predicted proteins | sample 7445841 | NCBI WGS metagenome assembly JACCDP01 (sample SAMN15323441, study PRJNA562643) | freshwater metagenome | isolation source: river surface water | place: USA:Blue River Watershed | collected 2017-08-17 | reverse complement strand
TTTAACAATTACTCAATCTCCTTTAGTGTTGGTGGATTAGCACCACTTCTAGAAACAGTTATTGCAGCAGCCTTTGCAGCCCGTTTAAGCATCATTTCTAACCTCACTCCACACAAAGTATCTAGACCATCTTTCACAATTGCCTCAACCAAAATAGCACCTACCGTGTCACCAGCCCCTACTGTGTCAGCAACTACAACATTTACAGCGTCAACACTTGCCTTTTCATCTATTCGATAACCTGCTAATCCTTTATCACCATAAGTAACCGCAATCAGTGATGGACCTTTTGCAAGCCAATTATTAACCACCTGCTCAATTTCAAGTGAGGGATAAAGCCACCTTATATCCTCATCACTTACCTTTACAGCTGATGAAATAGATACCCATCGCTCAACTTGCTTCACATATAGATCACGATCACCAATTACAGCCGGCCTAATATTTGGATCAAAAACAATTGGTGCAACTTTTGCAACAGATTGTGCCCATTCAAATAAGACAGTGGCTCCCGGTTCAATTGCTGTAGCAAGGGTTCCTATATGAAGAAGTGATGGGCGCTCACTTTGAGGATTTGGTAGCCAATCTGGATTGAAATCAAAGGTGGCAGTATTTTCAATCACAAACTCATAGGAGGCTGATCCTGAATCACTAAGTGAAACTATTGCTAAACAAGTTAGCTTATCCGAATACTTCACGTAATCTATTTTTACACCTGACGCAACCAATTCATCCTTTGCCATCTGACCATACTTATCTGATGAAACCCCATCAATAAACTGAGTATCAATTCCAAGCTTTGAAAGTGCTTTTGCTGTGTTGGCGGGTCCTCCACCGACTATTGGTTTTCGCCCTGAACCATCTGGAATTAGATCTATTAAAACCTCACCTGACACCCAAACTTGACTCATTAAAGCTCTTCACCCTTTCTAGCCAAAAACTCAGTTAGAACTTCCACAGCAAATAAGTGATCTTCAACTTGCGGTAATCCGCTAATGATTAAAATCCCTTTAAAGCCTTCATCTGTGATCAAGGGAAGCGCACCACCGTGAATTGCATGGGTTTCATCTTGTAAATTATTTTCCTCATGCCAATCAACGCCACGTTCCTCGGCCGACACTCGCTCGTACATAGTTGAATGCTGTTTTAACATCACTACAGCAGCTTTGCGATTTATCCACCAATCATTTTCTGGCTTTGATCCTTTTAGGGAGGCGTGGAAGACGATCCAATCCCCAATTCGCACCTGAATTGCAATTGGTACTTTTCTTTGATTACCTAAAGTAGTTGCTATCTCGCCAATTTCTACTGCATCAGAATTTGTAAGTGAGGGTAGTCTTAATATTTGCTCTTCTTCTAATAATTGCTTGCTACTAAAGCCGCCAGTTGTCATACCCGTTAGCCTATTGGAGTTATTACTTGGAGTTAAAGGCTGCGATATCTTTAATAATTTGATCAAGGTTGATTTCAGGTGTCCAACCTAAAACCTGTTTAATCTTTGATATATCAGGTACTCGCCGTTGCATATCCTCAAACCCTTCCGGGTATGCATTCTCATACGCAATCTTTTGAATAGCAGAAGTTGATCCAGTAAGTTCAATTACCTTCTTTGCTAACTCCATAATTGAGATCTGCTGGTTGTTTCCAACATTGAAAACTTGACCCACAGATTTTTCTGAATCCATCACTAAAAGTAAAGCTCGGACAGCATCATCTACATGGCAAAAGCATCTGATTTGATCACCACTGCCATAGACAGCAAGTGGCTCATTCTTTAAAGCAGCAGATATAAATCTTGGGACAACCATTCCATAATTGCCAACCTGACGAGGGCCTACTGTATTAAAGAATCTAACAATTCGTACTGGTAGTTTATTCTCTAAATAGTAAAAATAAGCCAAACTTTCATCCACGGCTTTTGCTTCGCTATAAGACCATCGAGATTTTAACGGATGTCCGATAATTCGATCATCCTCTTCACTTAATGGAACCTTGGTGTTCTTGCCATAAACCTCACTGGTGGATGCGATCAAAACTGGCTTTTTATATTTATCGGCAGCCTCTAAAACTATTTCACTTCCTTGTAGATTGGTCTTCAAGCTTTCAAGTGGCTTGTTAACAATGTTAAATACCCCTAGTGCCGCTGCTAGGTGCACAATGTAATCACTTTCTGAAACCATCTTCCAAATTAGCGTTTGATCCAGGATATTACCTTCTACTACATTTACCTTGTCTTTAACTTGATTTAGGTTACTCATAGAACTGGTCAAGAAATTATCTAAAATGACTACTTGATCTCCCCTATTGACCAGGGTTTCCGTTAAATGCGAACCAATAAAGCCAGCACCGCCCGTAATCAGGTACTTCACTAGATGGATCCTCTGGTATTAATCAATGGAGTACCGCCAATTTGTTTCAAATTTAAATAATCATGTGCAGTTGCAAGAATTGCTAAATCATAACCTTGATCAAGTGGGCTTGATTTCTCATCATTCCACTCCATAACCAGATCATCATGCCAAAAAACTTGAGCGCCTTCTGCTCGCAGACCAAAAATCAATGCCTCAACAGGGGTCTCACGAACATCAGCAACATTTGGTTTATAAGAGACTCCAATTACCAAGACTTTTTTTCCTTGTAAGCCACCAATTTTTTCCTTTGCTACCTTTAAGAAATAGTTAGGCATTTGGGTATTTATCTCATCTGCTAAATCTATAAACTTACTTTGAACTCCCAAAGTACGAGCTTTATCTGAAAGATAAAGTGGGTCAACAGGGATGCAATGTCCGCCCACACCAATACTTGGATAAAAGGGCATAAAACCGTATGGCTTGGTTGAAGCGGCAGCAATTACCTGGTTTATATCCACACCAAATGAGCGGCAAAACATACTTAATTCATTTATAAATGAGATGTTTACATATCTAAAAGTATTTTCAAGTAATTTTGCCAGTTCAGCAACCTCTGGTGTTTCACACTCAACTATGTTATCGACAAATTTTGAGTAAAAATCTTTGGCTTGCTTTGCAGCTGTGGGATTTACTCCTGCCACAATTTTTGGAGTATTTTTCAAATTCCATTTTTTATTAGCTGGATCAATTCTTTCCGGAGAGTACGCGACATTGAAATCACTTGGAGTAAGGGCTGAGTACTTTGAAATCAGAGAGACTAAATAATCTCTAGTCGTTCCTGGCTGAACCGTTGACTCCAATATAACCAAGGTTGACTTAGATAAGTGTTTGGCAAAACTCTTTACTGCTGCGTCAATTAACGATAGATCTGGCTTTCTATCAACATCCAGAGGTGTTGGAACACAGATAATAACAATGCTTGACTCTTTAATAGGTGAAAAATCTAACCCTAATTTCAATTTGCCAGAAACTGCATTTTGAATTTCAGGATCTGAAATATCCTCAACGGGAGATTTTCCACTCTTTATCAAATCCACTTTAACCTGATCTACATCTATGCCGTATACCTCATACCCGGATTGGGCAGCTGAAATTGCTAAAGGTAGTCCTACATAACCTAACCCAATTACTGAAATAGTTGTAGACAATTTATTTTGAAAATTCTTCGATAGCTGATTTAGCTTCATTTGTATCTGGAGCAAATGAAAGGATCTTATCTAGTATCAACTGAGCATTGGTTATATCCCCGGCAGCTTTGTATAAAATCAATAATTGTAAATAGTTTTTTCCATTCCAAGGATCTAACTTTTCAATACTTTTACGAGCTTCGATTTCAGTGGTTGGATCTTTAATCTCCCTTGACAACAGCGCAACTGCATCTAATGCATAAAGATTTCTTGGATTACTCCTAACTAACTCATTTGCTACTCGAATGGATTCCTGTTGTTTGCCAGAATTAAAAAGGTTAAATGCAACTTGGAGCTTATAATTTGGATCTGCAATTTGACTTTCCAGCACATAACTTGAGTGTTGGTTAAATAGGCGCATTAACTGCTGAGAAAAAGCACTATTCTTATCGGCTTGGCCTGCATAATTATCTAATACATTTCTAGACATAAAAGTATTGCTTTCAATCCTCATAAGGATAATCGAGAGGATTAACGCTGGGATTAAAAATACTGATGAAATCAAGAATGGCAATACATTAATTTGATTTTTATTCATTCTTAATGATCTTGATTGTTCAATCTCGTCCTTTTGCGATTCTTTCTTGCTTGCTAAACCAAAAATCGCTCCCGTTAACAACCATCCCCAAACACTAATACCAATATTGTCTATAGAGATTACGGATTGTGCTTGAAATGCTATCCAGGCTGAGAGCAATCCAAGCGAGAGGATTCTTTCAGCTGAGTCAGAATTCTTAACAAGTTTTAAACCAACTGCAAGAGTAGTAATTACAAGTACCAAGTAGCTCAAACCAAGGAATAAGCCTCCCGTTGAAAACATCTGTAGGAAGGTGTTATGTGCATTAGTGCTAGTTAAATCAAATCCATACCGCAGTGGGTATTCAACACTACGTAGCTCCTTGAAATAATATCCGTAATGGTCGAACCCCACTCCGGTTAACGGATAATTTTTAAACATTTCAATAGCGGCATCCCAGTAATACCCTCTTACACTAACAGAGGGTTTATACAATAAAGCTGCGAGTGGGCCTTTTTGTAACATTCCTGCAATCGCTAAAGCTGAAGAAAGAGTAGATAAAGAAATTATAATCCAACCAAGTTTTCTGAGGGTTGAATAGAGATATATAGATGAAAAAAATGCTATAGCAAAGGCTAATGATACTAAGCCTTGCCGAGAATCTGATGAAACAATACCCGTAACAGACATTCCTATACATATGATGGCTAATATTTTAAACGTAGTGGAAAAAGTCTTAACAAATAAAATAGAAAAAGCTAGTACAGAAAAAACTGCCATAAGGGCAGATGCAAAATTTGGATTTCCAACCGTAGCAATAACTGCATTATAAGGATTGTTCCAACTTACCGGATCTTTACCAGACATTTGAATTATCCCATAGAAGCTAAAAACTACTCCTGTTAATATTGAAACCTTAAATAGGTTTTTTGAACTATTGAACGTAATAAGCCTTGATGCGGTTAATGCAATTAACGTGAGTGCAAGATAAGCCAAAAAGCCATTTCTGCGCTGAGTGTCTCCAATTACAGCCACACGCACACTTTCTGAAAAAATTACTGAAATCACCCCACTGAATATAAAAAAGCTAAGTAGTAAGATAAATAGTAAATCTAGTTTAGAATTCTTTGCGGAATAAATTTGCCAGTATTTAATTAAATAATTTATTGAAATACTAGCAACAATAAGTAATGTAACCAATTTAGGGGTGTTAAATGGATCTGCTGATTTCGTATTAAAAAATAAGGTAACTATTGAGGCACCGAATGCTAGATAAGTTAGGGGACTTAGAAACTCCGTTTTTGAAATTGAAACCTTCGTTTTGCTCATGGTGTTTAGTTTAACTAATAGAAGCGGCTCAGCCCCTAAAATTAGGGACTGAGCCGCTTGCTTAACTCAGTTAAAGAGGCTTATTAGGCCTTTACCTTCTTCTGAATCTTTAGGACCAAGTTCGTCAGTGTTGTGATCAAGGTCTTAAGTGATGCAACGGTAGTTGCCAATGCTGTTACTGCGGCAAGTGCTGCAGCTGCATTGTCAGTTACTGTTGCTGTTGCTGATACTTCAACTTGACCTGCAAGAGGCAAGCCTGTGTCACCTGTAGCAGTTAACTTAACTGTTCCACCTACTGATGGCATATAAACAACATATGTCATTGCACCAGCTACTAAATCTGATGTAGCAGATGAGTATGCAGAAGTTGTGATAGTTACAGATTCCATTGAAGCACTTCCTGAACCTAACTGAACGCTAGATTTGATTCCACCAGAAGCTAGCGCGTTTGTCACAGTAGTAACTGGAAGGTTTGTACCATCAGCAGCAAGCGGAGTTACGGTAACCAGAGCTTTCTCACCTGGTGCGTATGTTGCCTTATTGAAAGCAATTTTTACGCTAGCAGCAGTAGTAGATTTGACAGTAACAGTTATCTCATTTGAAGTGGCATTCGCAGCCGCAACAGTTGAGGCATCAATCACTTTGAGTTTGGCTGTACCAAGTGCAGTTCCAGCAACTGGACATAGAATTCCAGTAGTTGAGTTCCAGGCTGCGCATTGTACTGGGGTTGTTGAACTTGCAACAAGTGCATCTGCTGCTGATGAAGCATAGATATACGCTGTGCCAGTCCAAGCATTTCCAGAGGCATCTTTTGCAGTAACTGCAACAGCGCCAGTGTTAGTTCCAACCTTTAGAACTGGATGGAAGTTTGCTGCCGTAATTGTTGCAGCTTTGGCTGAATAGAAGTTCACTGTTCGAGTAAATGTTAGACCTGTAATGCTGGTCTTAAATGTTACCGTAACAGGTCCAGCAGTTCCATCTGGAACGATTGTCCAGTTTTTTGACCCTGTTTGGAATAACACAATTGATTTACCGGTACTGGTTCCATCGGAAAGATTTCCACCAGTTGTGGTTGCCGTTACTGTGTCCTGAGCAGTTGCACCTGAGTCAGCATTTTTCAGGGAAAGTGTAAAGGTTGCACACACCGTAGCAGACGCAGTGGCGCTGCATGGCGTTAGTGCCGCTTCTGCACTCTTAGTCCCGGTTGAAGGACCGGCATAAAATGTTGAAGTTGTTGCACTAGGAACCAATGAAGCAGCAGCACCTGCGGCTATAACAATGCTGACATCAGTCGCGTACTCTTGAATTTGGACCGTACTACTGTTCACAGTTCTGGTTGTAACCACAACGGTATAGGTATTTGTACCAGCTCCTGCTGTTGCGGTAGCTGTATCAAGAATGATCGCAAATCTCGCACCAACAAGTCCAGTTCCAGATGTGCTGCTCAGTGCAAATTGCACGCCAGCAGCATTTGCAGCTGTGGCTGAATCTACAAAGTTGGCAGTACTAACTTTATCAGCTGCGTTATAAGTCGCTAAGCCTGCATCAGAAACCTGAGAAAGGGATGATGTTTGTGTATCAATAAACACCAATCTTGCTCGACCTGTCTCTGAAGCAGTATTTTTATTGAAGAACGCAACAGTTACAGAGTCTGTGGCAGCGGTAATTAATGCTGAAACAATAACTGATGCGCCTGATGCAACACCTGTATCAACATCAACTGAAGTATCAGAGCCAGAACGAAGTGTTGCAGCTCCATTGGCTACAGTTGTTGTTACTGCAGAAACTGCAGCAGATGAAGGGACCGTGGCAAGAACTCCTAAGCCCAACGCTGCTACAGTCACAAGCGCAATGCGCTTGAAGTTTGTCGTTGTAGACATTTATTTCCTTTCGTTAGTCGCTTCTAGGAATTTCCTAGTAGCGGCTTCGAGATGAGTCGCACGTGCTGACGCATCTCTTTCCCCCCGCAATATCCGGATTGCAGGAGAAACCTGTTTGTTAGGAGTCATTTATTTGACCCCTTTGGCGCCGATATTGATCGCCTGAGCAAGGATTGTGCTCTTGCTAGAGTTCAAAATTATACGGGTTGTTATCTCATTTGGAATCGCATCGACATCTAACCCACCAGTAGCAGCCACAAATAGGGCTGAATCCACAGTTGAATCTATATATATGGTGGCGGTTAGGAGGTAATTTCCATTAGAAAGGCGGGTAATTGTTGAGGCTGAGCCGGATTGGGTCAATGGGAACCAGGATCCTGCAACAGTCACAGAAGGGCTTGCGAAATATGAAGTGCCTGCGCCATCAACTGTAATAGTTTGGGAAATCAAGGCATTCAGAGTTGATTCACCCAGTGACTGAGCATATGAAACTAGTACATAACCATCTGGGTTGGTAATTGTTGATTGAGATGAAACGGACAGTGCTCCAACATCTCCAGTTACATCAGAAACAGTAAAACCTGTTGGTAGTCCGTCCTTGGAAAGACCAGCAAATAATGATTTTGATGTACGGAAGTTAATTGCAGAATTATCTTCAATTAGTTTTTGATTTGAAAGATCTGAGTTTGTTTCTGTAGGAGCTGGAGTTGAAGATTGAGTTGAAGCCGGTGCCTCTTGAGTCAAAGTTGAAACGATAGAACCATTATTAAATTCACTTCCAGTTACTGAGTTAAAGCCCAGGAATGCAACCATTACGATCAGTAATGAAAGTGCAACTTTTGAAGATTTCTTAGCAAGCTCAGCTGCCTTCTTATATGTGCCAGAGATGGAATCAAGCGCTGTAGCGCCGGTTTTCTCATCAACCACCCATTCGGTAAGAACGCGAATAAATGAAGCACGAGCACGTTGTACAACATGGCGAACATTTTTCTCACTCGTTCCAATTGCAGTTGCAATCTCTTTCGTAGTCCGACCTTCAACTTCCCACATGACAAGTGCTGTTCTTTGTGTTTCTGAAAGGCGAGATAGGGCCTCACGAATAATTGAAGCATCCTCAGCGGCTGCAAGAGTTGCATCCATCGGGATGTGATTTTCTGCTGCGATCTCAGACAAGCGCTCCTGCGTGGCATCTGAATCAATTGCAACTAGGTTAGGACGAGATCCTGTAGCACGGATTACATTCAGGCACAGATTGTTAACTGTGGTGCGCAGATATGCCATAGCACGATCTGCTGTATCTAGCTCTGGAGCTGCCAGGATAAATTTGAGGAAGGCATCTTGGACAACCTCTGCTGCATCAGCATCGCTTCGAAGAATTCGGCGGGCTTGAGCGATAAGGGAAGCGCGATTTTGGGTATAAAGAGCGGATAAATCAGAAACAGACCACGAAGCAACAGTCGCTGGGGCCTGAGACTTCTTACGAAGTGACATTTTGATTTCCCGCTTTCAGGTGAGCCAACGTCTTGACCCCTCTATTTAGTAAGACACCAAAACGGCAGAAATGTTGCCTTCATACTGCCTTGGATCTTGCCAAAGTATGGTTAGTAGGCGGAATCAGCACTAATCGTGGGCCAATTCCCGTGAGGGCCCCTACTATGAAGGCTCCCAAGCAGACAGTCGGCGCCAATCTGGGCCAATAATCAAATTAGGGTCACGGGCAAGTCTGAACCATGGTTTTGGGGCAATAATCAAGGGTGAATTTGAAGAATAGCTCAGAAATGCACCCCACCAACTCAAGCTCGAGTTTGCAATTACGTATGCATTGGCAAATCTCATTGCTTCAAGAGTCTGACTTGCGCTGCCATTAAAATCCGGCACGAGAATAACTTTATCCAAGAATTTGGCTGGGATAAGCTTTTTAGCTTCCTCCGGTTCATTTGAGAACAACCATATGAAATCAATTTCCATTTCTGACTCTACTAATCCGATTGCGTTTGCATAATAAGATTCATCAATTAATCCAAATTCGTATTGATCTCTATAATCTCCTAACCTAATATGAATTGCTAAAATTGATTTATCAACATACTCATCGACAAATTCTTTCAGTAGTTTTGAGGTAGTTTTCAGTTTTAAACTTAACAGTTGATTTTTTACATTTGCGTCACTGGCCCAAACATATGATTGAAAATAACCAACAAGTAAGTCGTTGCTCCTTGTCTGTCTCATATCAAAATACCCATTATCTTTAGCTTGAATGACAGTCAAAGGCTTTCTGTACCACAGACTAAAAATTATCGAAGCTGAAATCTTCAAAAGATATTTGTAAGTATAAGTGCTTTCAATTCCTTTCGGATTCATTCCTGACTTAATTAAGTAATTTGATAACTTGGATATTACTCGAGAAAATTTCTTTTTTGGCACAACACTTACCTCGCGGGCCAATTCAAAGTCAAAAATACAAGGAATATCTTGATTACCAGATCGAGGTTTTCCGATGTTTGTATCTACCAAAATCTTGGATGCATCTCTTGAGAGGGCAGCGGTGTATTGAAACAATTGATTCCCTAATCCGCCCGTCAAAACTAAGTATGTATATTTACTATTGCTTTTTCTCGTTTCTAAAAAAAATGTGAAAAAAGATTTCAACAGTGTCAACATAAGGTGTGATCTAATCAATTTAAGGTTTACAATTAATTTGTAAAATGCTGTGAAAAAATTGTTACGGATATAGAATTTGAACTCCGTTATCATCTGTCTTAAGGTAATCATTCCCACATAAGATTGTATTGACTTATCTGATTTATTGAATTTTTGAATTGTTTCTTTAACTACCTTTGAAATGTCTTTAACACTTTGTCTATCAGAAGTTAACTGGCCTTCCACATTTTGAAAGTATGTATAAGGAAATAGGTTTGAAAAGAATAAGTTTCTTCGAAAAAAGTCGATGTCTAGCAAAAAAAGCTGGTCTTCTCCCATCTTATATTGTGAGAATCGAGTCACTCCAATAATCTCTTGGCGGAAAATCATTCTCCAGATACCTGGATTCATGGCTACATTCATTTTGGGGTCAATGGATTCGGAAGTTTTTATACTCTTAGTACCTTTTGAAGAACTCACCTTATAATTTCCAATAACAATTTCAGCATCTAATGGTGACTTTGAAATCATATTCAATAATTCAGACACATCAACTAAATCATCACTGTCAACGAATGAAATCCATTCGTAATTTACCGTTGCTAACCCAAGATTTCTAGCTAGTCCGGGGCTATTCAATCTCTTTTCAATTAACTCAATTTTTAATCCTGAAAATTTTGAAACAATTTTTTTTAACTCAAGGGATGTAGGTTCGTCAGCGATGTCGTGAACTATTAAGATTTTAACTTCCCGGTTTGTAGTTTTCGAAAGCCAAGTCTGCAAATTCCCCAGTTTATTCGCCATTCTTGTCACCGGCACAATGATTAAGAGTTTTTCCATATTTATATTTGGCATAGGCTAAACTTTGTTTCGCCAAATAATTAAATAATTATCTGGTCCTGTCAAGGGGCACTCATTGTAAATCTCAACATTAGGTATTTTGCTTTTGATATATTCCAAGCTCATTTTCCCTCTTGATCGACCGGTGATATTGCCCATTCCAGTATTCATTATTAAGTATCCATTTTTTGAATTGACCAATACTTCGTTCAAATACGCTTCTTGTAGCTTGAAAGGTAGTTCTGAGAAAGCATAGTTACTAATGACTAAATCAAAATTTCTTTCCTTAAAATTTTGTATATTTAGGTAATTTACTTTGTTTTGGCTTATCTTATTTAAATATTTCTCCACTAAGATTTGTACTTTTGGTAAATCAAAAACAAAATAATTGTTTTTTTTATGAGGATCAAGGGTGTTGAGTATCGCGATCTGTCCGCCGTACCCAGATCCAATTTCCACTATATTTCTTATTTTACTCATCTCGAACTTTGAGTGAATATCCGTCGCAACGTGTATGTAACGCAAGGTTGTAGGACTTATGAATCCTAAATTTTGGTAATTGAATTTTCTAGGATTTCCAAAAGTATCGTTTAATTTAAATCCATTGATTTCATTCAATGTATATTGTTTCAAAGCAATTATCTCTGCTACATACTCTTTTCCATCTTTATAATCTAAGTGTTCTAAAATCTCTCTATAATTGTAAACTCTTCGAAATCTTTTTAGTTGATACTTTTTAGTAATCACTTTAGACACGGCATTTTCATAAAAAGCGGCTTGGCTATCGCTTTGAGTCTTGTTATCTGAGAAGAGTGAAGAATTGTTCATTCTTCTGACGCTAAAATTTATGAATTTAAATGGTAAATCAATGGTTTTGTACAAAACATCTAGAGTCAGCATACAAATGTCATTTATGGCATTTCTCATATGAGTAGATTACTAGGATTAAGGTATCATTATGATGGTTTATTAGAACACGGAGATTGAAAATTTCTGAATTAGCTGCATTGATCGTAGCATACAAAAGATCCTCAAATCTTAAACTCATAATCCAGAAATGTTTAAGTTCAAAAATTCATAAAATTTATATTGCAATTGATGGCCCTGCTGATAAAGCCTCTTCAGAAAATATTGCTGATTGCATATCTATTGCTCGTGAATTTCAGAAACTACACCCTAATCGTATATTTACAAAATTTTCAGAAGTGAATTTAGGCGCAGCAGTTTCCATTTTGTCTGGGTGTTCATGGATTTTTTCTAAAGAAGACTTTGCAGTAATCATCGAGGATGACTGTTTGCCGACAAAAGATTTTTTCAAGTGGGTCAGACAGTCTGAGAAAATATTGTTTAAAGATCCAAGAGTTTTTATCATTTCAGGAAATCAATTCGCTCCTGTCAATTTAACGGGCAATATCCCATCATTATCAAAATATCCGCTCACTTGGGGTTGGGCAACTTCAAAATATAAATGGAATATAATGGCTTCATATATCGTTGCGAATAAAGTAAAAAAAAGAAGTCTCGAAATGTCTTATTCGGAGTTTTGTTTCTGGAGAAGTGGATCAAGGCGAGCAATGAAAGGCTATATCGATGCCTGGGATATTCCCCTTGCTTTCATTTTGCGACAAATTGGTGGAAATTCGCTGTTACCAGCCACTAATTTAGTCAAAAACATTGGAGGTGATGCACACGCAACTCATACTTTAGATTTTTCAAAATGGTTGAACTTTCCTACAAAAGAATTTTATCGATATGATGGCGAGCCTGTAGAAAATCCTGAACTTGATGCTTGGTACAGAAGTGTTTTCTTTAACATTAGATTTAAGCATATATTTTCAACAAAAATTTCGTGGTTTCTTGATAGTTTAGGTATAAGAAAAAAAATAAGAAGTCATTTACTTGCTAGATTGAATCTTAAAATTGACTAAAGAATTCTCGTATATTTCTCGGTGACCTTCACGAGATGCCTTAAAAGAAAAAACCTGGCTAGCTATATTTGTAATTTCATAATTTAATTTTTTATAAACAAAATCTTGTAAGGCTTCAGCCAAGCTGGAAGGATTTTTTGGTTCAAAAGTTGGTAATTTGAATTTATCAAGAACTTCGCTAATACCTCCAACCTTAGTCCCAATCACAGGCACTCCACACATCAGCGCCTCAGCTACTACACTTGGAGAGTTATCTTGGATGCTTGGAACTACCACAACGTCGCAAGAGTTATAAGCTTTTACGGCTGAATTATCATCATTAAAATAACTTTGACTGAAACTAATGTCTTGCAAAGAATTTTTAATAACTCCCCTACCATACAATTTAACTTCGATTGATAACTTCTCTTTTAAACTCTGCACGGCTGATAATAAAGTTTCCAGCCCTTTATATGGATTGTTAAGGTCATGCGCAAAAAAACCTATTTTCAATCCACCAGTTTTGCTCTTGTATTCCGGTAATGGCCTATAAGTTTTTGGAATTGGATTTGGGATTACACAGATAATTTGATTTTGGAGCAAAGAACTTTGGCGTGCACAATTTGCTAACCATTCAGAGGGCGTCAAAAGTGTTAAATTATTTGGGTATTTCCCAAGTGAACGTGATTTATGTAAAGATAGTTCCGGTAGTGATTTAAATGGAAACCTCACTTGTGGACATTTTTGACAGCTAGATTTATAACCAACACATTCAAATGAATAATGGCAGCCACCAGTAAAAAACCTTTGATCATGCATTGTTAAAACAATTGGTATTTTTCGAGATAATTCAGTGATTTTTTCTACGCTTAGCAAATTGTAGAACGCATGGATATGCAATAAGTCATAATCAGCAAAGATTTGATCATTTAAATTTAGGGAATTAATAGAAATTGGAGTGACAAGTTGATCGCTTGATTGCAATACTTTTGTTTGGAATCCTGTCACAAGGGTAGATAGACTTCTATGTGACAATGTTGTTCTAAGCAAAAACTCATTATCCTTCTTTTCGTAATTATTGCTGGCTTGTCCGCCCATAATCATTGAATTGATCCCGTTGCCATTCTGGGCTTCACAAATTCTACGGGCCGCAATACCCGCACCACCAGAAAAAGATGTTGCCAAATGCAAAACGCGCATATGACAATTACATCAGAAATAGAGAAATTTGCATAGTGACATATTCAGACAATAAAAGGATTAGAGTTCACCTTTAGCCCTCAACTTAAGCTGCTATTAAAATCGAGTTATCTAGATTAATCCAGGTGTATATAATTTTCACTTTTTTCTTTACTTAATCTTGCGTTTAAAAAATCAATGTATGCTTAACGCGGTACTTTATATAAATTTTCTACTGGGAGTTTTTAACTGTGATCCAAAAAAAAGAACTTTGATACTGATTCAATAAGTTCATAAATTGGGCTTAATTGTTTGCCCTTTTAATTAACAATTCAAGTGGCTTAATTGCTTAGTGGCTTGCCAAAATCGTATTGCATAAAACCAGCCAATTTGACAGACACATTTTGAGATATACTTGATGAGGTTTAGAATAGGAATGCAAAATGAAGTTTTTTATTTTATTGGCGGAATTAAGTATGCACCTTCAGGGTAAATGACGTGCTTATAGAGTTGGCATTTCCCGTGATTAGAAAAATTCAATTCAACTTGCTTAAAGTTTTTAATCACTTAGTAATTTGCTTGGCAAAAACACTAATTCGTATATTTCGATTAGAACTTACCATAACAAACGATACAAAATCTAAAATTGATGGTGTAGGAGCGCAGTTGCAAAGATTGGTATCCGCTATTGCATTATGTAGGCACCTTGGAATAACTTTTTTGCAGCAGGATATAAAAGATGTGACTGTCCACCCCCTTGATCCATTTCAAGATCCTTTAAGCAAAAGTGTTTTTGTTGACAAAGTTAATATGTTGTTTAAATCTATAGGCCAGCCTTTTGATAATTCTAGGCATCCCACTGTTACTAGATGTCCTAGCTTAACCAGTATTGATCTTATAAAAGTAATTGTTAAGGGTATTATCTCAAAAAAGAATATCATAGTTGAAATTGTTGAGCCGTATCAGATAACAAATTATTATCGAAATATTTGTGTAAATCTAATTGGATACTTTCCAGGTTGGTTAGACTTTGTAAATAGCTTTAAAGATCGAGTCAAACCTGATGTTATTTATATACATTATCGACAAGGCGCTGGAGGACATGCGGTTTATCCGGGTCAGAAATTATCACGTGAGTTGCCAATAACTTTTTATTTAAACAAAGTTAAAAATATTCTCAGTTCCTCTCCTTTACCAAAAAAAGTTTTTGTCTTTACAGATGCACCAAAAAATAGTTTTGAATATATCCCTTCGATTGAACAGAGGTTTCATTGGGAAGGAATGCCAGGATTTACTATGGAAGTGCTTCATATTGATGGAAATAATTTGGAAGACAAATTCTCTTCCCTTGGAATCAATGTTGAAATAATGAGGGGTGGCGATCCTTTGGAGGCTGTTGCAATTATGTCATCAGCAACGTACTTAATTACATCTCGTTCAAGTTTAAGTTATTTAGCTGCTTTATTTAATAACTCAGGTCACATATATCCCGCTGAGGGCTTTTGGCACCCTACTCCTAGTAATTGGCATTCATAAGCCAGACCTTTTAAAATTTCACACAGTACGGCCTAATTGGCAAGGTAATTCGCCTTACTTAAAACTCACCAAATCAATTATTGTGACGTTTCATTCAAATCAATCTGCACCATCTACTTTGCCGGCTGTAATTTGGTAAACAATGCGAGGTTTTCAACCATCAATGGTAACGTTTAACCAGATATTTAAAATTTATTGTGTTTAATACAAATATTAACAATCCAATGAATACTAAGTAATAGTTATTATTGATTATTCAAAAATTTTAAGTTCAGTACATTTTAGTCAATATATACATCTTGTTATTGCCCTCTATTAGAAAGTAAAATAAGCAACTTGCAGCCGGAAGTTTCACACTCCGAAATATCTCTATTTGCTCTATTTGCTTTTTCTATCTCAGTTTTCCATCCATCATCTGCAGATTTAAACTCTAAGCTTCCATAAAAATACGTCTCAGATTGACTTATATCTTTGTGCTCTTTATACAACAGAGCAGAACTTAAAAGCACTGGCAATAACAATGTCGTTGAGAGAAATTTTTGATGATTAAAAAAAGATAACTCCGATACTAATATAAGGAGACCGATAACATACACGGCGATATGAAAATTAACATTGGGGTAAGGGATTAAAACAAATTGATAACAAGTGAGTGAGAATAAATACAGTTTGTATTTTGGCAGCACACTCCGCAAGTATCTGAAGAACAATACTACAATTAAAATTGGAAGTGCTACCATTACTAAAGTTGCCGACAAGTTTCCAATTTTACTAAATGCAAACACTGCCGATAAGATTAATAGTAAAATGATAGGGAAATAAAATATCTTGTAAGAACTAAAATTTTGACTATAAAAATTTAAAATGCAGATCAAAATCATGAAAAAAGTAAAAGAAATTATCGAAAAAATAGATTTATAATCGAATTGGAATAAAACTAGGTTTGAGTTTATCTTTTTGGGCATATCGAATAAAATCACTTTCAACAAGTTATTTGCATCCCAGTCTCTGTATAGTAGGAGTAAACCAGTAACTGCGGTGCTGATAAAAACTATTGAGCTAACGACTATAGTACTGATCAACTCTTTCATCTCAATAGATCTTTCATCAGTTTTATTCTGCTTATTCAAGTGTAGAAAAACTGCAAATGGTAAAAAACTTAGCAACAAATTAGATAATGCCAAGAGTTTCAAAGCACCATAAGGTATTAAGACAACGTAATAAATTAAAGCAACTGCTAAACCCATTAACAAAATCAACTTATATTTGTACTTTGCGAATTTAGGTTCTTTTAAAAAAGATATCTCTGTTAAGATAAACCCTACAAAAAAGATTATTGCGTACTGCTTGGAAAGAAATGATATTCCAAAAAATATCGAGATCAAACAAGTTTTAATCAAATTTTTTTTAATTGGTAACATGTTAATTAACGTGTACAAAGCGATCAAAATCAGAATGAATAAATGACCGGGATTAGGGGTTGGATTCACTAGATGTTCTTGACAATAAATTAGTATTAATGACGTTGCGAGAATCCAGACAGGTATCTTACGAAAATTGAGACAGATTAATAATCCTGTTACGGTGGACAGTAGCGCTGTGTAAAGATGTTGCGAAAATATATTCACGCCAAAAACTTGCATTAAAAACGATTGGGTAAACTGACTTAACCCTGGATAGCCAGATTCGAAATCAAAATTCGGTTTTTTCCCCTCTCGCGTTAGAATTGATTGAACGAGTAAATTTGGATCATCTCCAGTAATCCACAGATAATTTGATCTAATTACTGCAAATCCCCAAACAAGAATCAAGTAGATAAAAAAAGCCCAAACCCAGTTATCAAAAAGTTTCTTGATTTTAGATTCAAATGAATTTTGGTTATCACTTAGTCGCACTGTCAGATACTACCTAATATCTGAATCTCGATTATACTTTTGATATGAATCCTGTATCTTGTCCTTTGTGTCATTCTCAGTTGACGAATTTGAGTTATTCAGCAAAAATAAAGAAAATTGTTAATGCCAATAATGGAATGAAAGCTTCTGGTGGTGAAAGAGGGGGGCGAGATATACACAAGTGTTTTGAATGTGAAGTGTATTTCTGTCACCCTCTTCCAACACAGGACAAATTACTATTAGAATATGATTCTTCTGATGACCAAGCATTTATAAGTCAAAATGAATTTCGCTATAATACTTTTAAGTTTCACTTTCGAAGAATTATCAGTGAACTTCGTTTGAACATTGAAGATTTATATATAACTGATATTGGCGCAGCCTCTGGAATTTTCCTGAAAGTCGCAAATGATTTAGGTATTGAGGGTTGCGGTTACGAAGCCAATAAGTGGTTAGTCCAATACGGTCGTACTGAATACAACGTCAACATTAAACAAGGTTCAATAAAGAATTTTACTCCATCCGTAGATAAATTGAATGTTGTTTCACTTTGGGATGTTCTTGAGCATTTATCCGATCCCTATGCGGAATTAAAGTCATTAAGCTCCCGGCTTAAATCGAAGTCGCTTATTATAATATCGTTACCTAGTACTGATAGCAGAAACTTTAAATTATTAAAATGGCACTGGGCAATGCACTTAAATGTACATTTGTATTATTTCAACAAAAAATCTTTGGACCGATTGTTTTCATCCTGTGGGTTTAAAATGATTTATAACGCCAAATACGGTCAACGACTTTCTCTAGGTTATTTAATTCATAGGGCAGTAATTCTTCTTTTCCCAAATATGTCATTTAATTTCTATAAGAGTAATATTTTGAATCGTATACCAATTTCTTATAGCGTCGGGCAACGAATCTACCTATTTGAAAAATTATGATTGGAATTTTGGTAGATCTAGATGGAGTCTTATGGTTTTCTGAAGAATTGCACAAGAGTGCATTTATCAAAGCACTCAGTGAGTTTACTGATGAGGCGCAAGAAATAGTTAATAAAACTTGGATGTTTGGTGAACCTACAGAACTTTACGCTAGAAAACTTCTGAATATGGGGGGCATAAAATTTCAAGAACAAATTCTTGACAGCCTAATAGTAAAAAAGAGATTATTTGCAGATCAAACTGATTCCGTACCTCTAAATACTAGTTTGTTGAGATTTCTGAGACAAATTAAAAATAGTAACGTACTGACATCACTAGTAAGTTCATCTTCTAAATCAAATGTTGCAAAATTCTTAACAATTTCAAAGTCATACGATATCTTTGATTGCTTAGTTGATTTGTCATCGGTAACCAAGCCAAAACCACACCCTGATTGTTATGAATATGCGATAAGAAAACTAGGACTCGAGCCAAGTAAATGCCTTGCTATCGAAGATAGCGATATTGGAATACAATCTGCCAAAGCTGCAGATATTAAGGTAGTTCTCAGGTATCCGGGAAGTACTTCAGGAGAGGATTTCTACGCTACTTTGAATTCAGAATTTCTTAGAATTTCTAAAAATGATTAGTTTAGTGATTCCGGCTGCAGGAACTGGAACTCGCATGCAACAAGAACTGCCTAAAGCACTCACACGATTTGGAAACAGCACGTTCCTTCAGTGGCAGATAAATAAATTCAAACATATAGCTGATGAAATATATGTGATTATTGCATCTAAAGACTTAGATAAATTTGAGGAGTACCGAAGAGTTAATGATTTAAACTTCAAAATTGTTTTACAAAAAGAAGGTAAGGGCTCTTATTTTGCCATACAGGCAGTGATTGAATTGATCTCTTCAGATTTGATATTAATTTGCTGGGTTGATCAAATAGGACTATCCAAGTCTTTAATATTAGAAACTGTCAATAAAATAAAAATCTCTAAATCTGAAGGATTGATCCCCTTAATTTATCTTGCCAAGCCATATGTACGAGCAAATTTAGATGACGAGAGCAATCTCCTTGGCTGGGAGTATCGGAGGGAAGGTGCCGAGCCTGATGACGGGTATTCAGATCTAGGTTTTTTTGCTTTTAAAACCAACAGTCTAAAACTATCAATGGAGACGGTAACTGATTATTCAAAATTTGAGAGCGCATTAACTCACGAGTTTAATTTTTTAGATTTTCTGCCTCTTTTTGCCAGAACTCATAACTTGGGTCTTTTGCATACAACAGATTTGATCAGTTCAAGAGCCGTTAATACTAAAGATGAACTTGAAGGCGCAAAATTTTCTGTCACTCCTAAGGTATTTGAAATCACTTATTCGATAATTATCCCAAGTTTCAATGAAGGGCCGCGATTACTAAAGTTATTGACCCAACTGAACAGTTTATCGTCTTCTGAGGTCGGCTCTTATCATTTTGCCTTTGAAATAATTATTGTTGATGACGGGAGCACTGATAATACAAGAGAGATTTTAAAACAGTTTTCATTCAAAAATATATACCAACCAAATTCTGGAAAAGGTTCGGCAGTTAAGTTAGGTAAATCAATAGCGAAAGGTGATTACATAATTGTTTTAGATGCTGATGGAGAATACTTGGTTTCAGATTTGATCCCATTAATGAGTTTTTCCGAGTTGAACCCAACTTCAGTCGTGTATGGGTCACGGTATATCAAAAAAAATTCAAAGAAAGTTACATTCTTGCCTTTAAAAGGTCAATCAGTTTTGAATCTATACTTTAATCACTTTTTGACTTTTATAATTTTAACTCGATTTAAGGTTTTGATAACAGATTCACTTACCGGATACAAAATTTACCACAAAACTATTTATGACGCTGTTAACCCCGTTACGAAAGGATTTGAGACAGATCACGAGCTATCCAAAAAAATCATTGAATTAGGTATTCAAATTATTGAGTTTCCAATTTCCTACCTACCTAGAAGTAAAAAAGAAGGAAAAAAGATCTCTTTTAGAGATGCGCTTAAAGCTTTAAAATTATGGTTAACATGAAAATTGTGGTGTTTAGTGGTGGTCGAGGTTGTACTAACATCATTAAGGCCTTAGTCTCGCAAACAGATTTAGACTTAACAATTGTAGTGAATGCATATGATAATGGTAAGTCTACGGGCCGAATACGCTCTTATATTCCTGGACTACTAGGTCCTTCAGATATAAGAAAGAATGTATCTCTCTTGCTGGAATGCTATAACTCACTGCAATTAGCAAATTTTTTAGAGTATCGAATGAATAGTAATTTGCAAAGATTACCAATGCTCGAGTTTCTTCAACTTTCTAACCCTAATGACTTTGTCTCATTAAGTTTTGAGCAATATAAATCTATTGAGTCAGCTTTATCTTTTTTCGACAAGTACCAACTTAATTGTGGTGATATGTTTGATACTTTCGACTGCCCAATAGGAAACGTTATTTTGGCCAGTCTATTTTTGCAGTATAGCGATGATTTTAATTCTGCTATAACTAAATATCAAGAGATATTTCTCCCAAAAAGCGTAATAAAAAGTCAGCGGGCAAGAATTCTAAATGTTACTGATGGAGAGAATCTCTATCTGATTGCTAGAGCAACATCTGGAGAAATTTTCTTAAATGAAGCAGAAATAGTTGTTAATGAAAACAAAGAAATAATTAGGGAAATAGCCCTTGTATCTGACTTTGACAAAAACTCACTAAAATCTGCATTTAATAACGTTAGGAAACCCAATCCTAATCAGGTTGTCTTGCAGAGCCTAAAAGACATGGATCTACTAATTTATGGTCCTGGCACACAAGCATCTTCATTGCTCCCATCCTATTTGACTTCCGGAATATTAGATGAGATTGGCAAAAATCTGACGGCCAAAAAAATATTTATTTCGAATCTGATTCCTGATTACGATGACCCGGTATCGAACGTAATTTCAAGACTAGAAACTTTTTTCCAATTAGGAAATTTAATTGTGCCAGAATTGAACCGTAAAGATCTTGTTACAAATGTATTTTCTGAATTGAATCTTTCTGAAATCCCCAAAGGATTGATTGAGAGCAATTTCCCTGGAATTACTTTTCAAACAGATGATTGGCTTGTTGAAAGTAATAAGCATTTAGGCTCTGCAATAGTAAGACAAATTTCTAAATCATGCGATCGTAAGTTTAGATATAGACCTGGGTTAATCTCAATTATTGTTTATGGTGATATCTCGTTTGGCAATGCTGATAATTATTCCCGCATAATCGAGTCTCTGAAATCTAATATTGAATTGGATTTTGAACTAATTATGATATCGAGTAATGTTGAGGTCATAAACTCAGTCAGAGTTAAACATGCTACTAAAATGAATAATGACATAGATAACAAGATTAAGGTTATGGAATCTATTCAAGAATCTTTGCAGAAATCTAGGGGTGATGTAATCGCTTTGATCAATAGCTTGCAACTTTATAATCTTTCAGACTTAGCTATTGGTATACGTCTTCTCATTAACAATGAAAGATCCCACTTCCTCCTTGGCTCTAGAAATTTGAGAATTTTTGACTTAAAGAAGCAGATTCGAAGTGCATATCCGACGCAACCTTTTCGAGGTTTTATCTCTTATTGGGGAAGTTTAATAATCTCAGTTTCTTTTTTGATTCGATTCAGAAGATTTATTACTGATCCTTTATCAGGAATTAAGATTTTTAAGAAATTAGATATAAATGGGGCAGATTTGGGGATAATTGCTAAAGATATTGATGTTAATTTAATTAAATATTTCATCAAAGCTGAGTTACCAATTCAACAATTTGATATAGGATTCAACCCAAATAAATTAAATAATAATAATCGACATAGCATATTTGGAGGCTTGAAATCTTTAATAAATATTTGGCGCTTGTCATAGGTTGAATATATGATTTTACTTGTTAATCCTGCTTTGGTGGTTCAAAAAAATGATACTTTTACTACAGGGATAATCTATATGCCTGTTGGCTTAGCGATTTTTTCTGGTGGACTTAAAGAATTGGGAGTAGAGCACCAGGTATTAGATTTGTTTGGCTTGAACCCAAGTAAATGCCACAAAATAGCTGAAAGATGGGTCTTTGGAGAAACGTTTAGAACAGCTGCAACCCAACTTATCGCAAAGCCAAAATTAATTATTGTTTACGCAAATCAAGCAGCAAATCATTCAGAAATAATCTCAACTATAGGGCAGTTTATTGAGATTTATCCCGAAGTACCAATTTATATACTTGAGAATTCACAAGCGGTTACAGCCTATTCTCTCAATTCTCTCAAAGATCAGTTTAATATGTACCAGATTTCTGGGTTTATTCTTGGTAGCCCTCAAGTGCAAGTGAATTATTTTGCAAGCACCGTGCTAAAGATTCATAGAAGGGTAGAAGATCCATCTGCAAATTGGGGAGGATTTCCACTTGAAAATTATTGGCAACACAAATTGGCGCATGGGCCTCAAACTTCTACTAGATACTTGCCGATATTAACATCTTATGGTTGTCCATGGGCTTGCACATTTTGTGTTGTACCTGCTACAAATGATAGGAAATGGGTTGGAAGGAAAACTGAATCTGTTTATCAAGAGATTCTAGAATTAAAAAACAGATATGGGGTAAATGAATTTCATCTAGAAGATTTAAATTCTTCTGTTAATACTAATCGATTATTAGAGCTAGCTGACAAACTTCAGAGTTTATCAATAACTTGGAAAATAGTTGCAGGTACCAAAGCTGAGACTCTAGATTCATTCAATACTCTTGAGAAATTACACAGATCAGGTTTATCTTATTTCTCATTTTCTCCAGAATCGGGGTCAAGTAAGGTTAAACAAGACATAGGTAAGCGATTTGATAATAAGCATTCTTTTAGGCTAATTCGTTGGAGCAAAAAACTCGGTATAAAAACTCAAGCATGCTTTGTTTTAGGCATGCCAAATGAGCGGGCTATCGACCGATTTCGATCCCTCAACTTGATAAGAGCATATACATTTTTAGGGATTGATGAAATTGCTGTCTTTATAGTTTCACCAATGCCAGGGGCAGCTATCTTTCAGAGCTACAAAGTTGACATTCAAAATATTTCATTTTCGCCATCATGGCGTAATGATTACAGAAAACTTTTTCAGATTCGGTTTTATTGGTATTTGAATTTTTTAGCACTAAAAACACTATTTCACCCCATAAAACTTCTAACATCAATTGATCGGTATTATTCTAAAAATTTCAAACTCAAAATGGAGCTTGCTCCTTTTAGAAGTAAGCAATGGAAAAAATGGGCAAAACTTCAAATCACCAAGTAAAATTAGTTAAAATTTTGAGCAAATGAAACTATGTCACTCTAACTGCGAAACATTATTTGATTAAGCTAAGGTAACTTTGGGTTCGACAAACTGTAGCTTTTACTAGCTCTAAAAATCTCTTCTATCCATATGAGCCACAATCATTGGTGCACAAGCGAAGATGCATGTTTAGTTCAATTACTAAGGCTAGTCTTAGCAACTATTTTCTTTGTATTTTGGAAACTTTTGTAACTGTAACTATATAGATAATGGGTCTTTGAGATATTCCTCGGAGTTGTTAACTCAATTGAAACTATCTCTAATCAGAATAGTTGGGAATACATCGTCAGAATCTGAAATTAGAAAGTGAGGAGCCAAAGAGATCTATGTTGTTTAAGGAAATAGATCAAAACATTTTGAAATTAGCAAAAGGGACATAAAGCTTTTTGAGCTTGCATCTCGAATATCTGTTATGCTAAAAGAGTGAGAATTGCAATAGACGGTATCTCAAACAAAACATCTGGCGGAGCATTTCAAGCTACGAATCAAATTCACAATTACATATCAAAGATTCTAGACCCTGTAGAAATTTTAAGTATGCCTACGTTAAGCCGTTTTGAGAGAGCTCTAGATACTCTTCATAGGTTAAGAGATAAGGTATTGGCGGAATTTTATCGACAAGGAATTTACAAACAGTCCATTCTTGACAGAAAATTGTATTCTCAAGAAGTCGATTTTGTTTTATTCGTTAATCCTATTGGTAACGTTGCACAAATTAACCACACGCCGTACGTCACAACGGTCTGGGATCTTGGTTACTCAGATATTGGTGATTTGGTTGAGATGAGAAAAACTCGTTACGGTGGATTAGCGCACAAGTTAATGGTGAAAAATTTGCGTACCTCCAGTGCCCTGATCGTGGAGTCCGAAGAACTGTTCAGGAGGATTCATCATAATTTTCAAATCGAAAGGCAGAAAATATTCATAATAAAGTTTGTGCCACACGAAAGATTCCTGTCGTACCCAATAAAAAACACATCAAGTGCTGGTAGCGAATACTTACTTTATCCTGCAAATTTCTGGTCCCACAAAAATCATCGTTTACTCCTTCAATCTATGTTCATTTTTAGGGAAAAAAATAACTTATCTCCCACAAAACTAGTTTTTACTGGCATAGACGCTGGGAATAAGGATCACATTGTTAGAGAAGCAAAAGCGATGAATTTAAGCGACTATATTAGTTTTACTGGATTTATTGAGCAAGATGAACTCTTTCATTTGTATCTTGGTGCTAAAGCGATTCTATTTCCAACTTTACTTGGACCAACCAACATACCGCCGCTTGAAGCACTGGCCCTAGGGAAATTTCTCTCCGTTTCAGAAGAAAGCAGTCATGAGCTAGAGGAATTCTCTGGATTTGAAATAAACAGTGGGTACGAGCCACTTCAATGGGTTAAGTACTTCGATCCGGAATGGGTTCCTCCTGAAGTCGACGTAAAAAAGAATCGAGAGATTTTGGTAAAACGAAATCATGAAAATGAAATAGTACTTAGAAAATTACTTGATTTTGTCGTTTTTCGAAGTAGGCTATAGCCTAGGAATAATTACACAAATTTTTAGATTAGTTCGGTACTAGGATGCCACAATTCTGTCCTAAGTAATGAATTAGGAAGTTATTCAAATTGTAGAATTAGCTTAGACATTAGAATAATTCTAGAAAGAACCTTTTGAAAATAACGTCAAGTCCGCAATAAATGCGCTAAACAAATTACAGGAAATAGGGTACATTTGGTGCCGTGAACGTATGGTAAGTTTATATTGATAATTTTTTAAATCTTGCATTAATTGGAGCGTAATGGATGTAGAGTTCTATGGTGAGGCTGCAAGCCCAAAAGCTATAGTAATTAGGGATAGAGTAAAGATTGAGGGTATTAAGTTCTTCTCTCCCCCAGACTACTCACAGCAGATTGGACTTATGACTCGGCCTTCTGGATATTCAGTTCCTGCGCACATCCATAATAAAATTGAAAGAGTTATAACTTCCACACAAGAGGTACTGGTCATACGGAAGGGAGAGTGCGTTGTAACGCTTATTAATAGTGCGGGTGAATCTCAGGATCAAATTAATTTAACAAGTGGAGATGTAATCTTGCTCGCGCACGGTGCGCACAAAATTGACATGCTAACTGAGTGTGAAATTCTTGAGATTAAACAGGGCCCTTATGCAGGAGAATTTGATAAAACACTAATTAAGGTTAATTCTTGATACCTGTAAATCGTCCAGTAATTAATGCCTCTGATGTGAATGCAGTTGTAAATGCTTTAAATGATACTTTCATTTCTGGAGAAACTCCTCTGACTGCTGAATTAGAATCACTGCTATGTGAAATAGTTAGAACTGACTATGCAGTTGCAGTTTCAAATGGGACAGTTGCTTTAGATTTGCTAATAGAGGCACTAGATATAAAGAAAGGTGATCACTGTATAGTCCCTAATTTCACAATCATTTCAACAATCTCAAACTTGCTTAGAAAAGGTGCCCAAATTGAGTTAATCGATGCTGACCCAGTGACGTGGTCTTTAAATTCAGCTGCAGCTGTAGCTGCGATGAGGAGTAGTACAAGATTGATACTGCCAGTGCACATCTATGGATTACCAGTAGATTTAGATCCAATTTTGACCGAAGCGAGGAAATATGGGACGTTTGTGGTGGAGGACTCCGCCGAAGCTCTAGGTGTTAATTATAAAGACAAGCCTTGTGGCTCATTTGGGCATGCTTCAACATTTAGCTTTTATGCAAATAAGATTGTGACTGGTGGAGAAGGTGGTGCAATCACTACCAATAATTTGGATTTAACAAAAAAACTTAAGAAAATGCGAAACCTAAATCATAGCAGTGAAAGATTTGTGCATGAAAATCTTGGTTGGAATTCTCGAATTCATGGTTTAAGCGCTGCGCTTATTATTTCACAACTTAAGAGACTAGAAAATTTAAAATTTAAAAAACGTGAGATAGCCCTTAAATATTTACAAGGGTTAGAAGGTCATCCATGGATCACATTTATGCCTGAAGAGGTGAGTTACTCAAAGAATCTGTACTGGGTTTTCCCAATATTACTGAACTCTGAATCAACTCTTGATGCACCAGAGTTACAAAGCAAATTATTGGAGCAAGGGATTGAAACAAGAAGATTTTTCTGCCCTATGAATTTACAGCCTGTAGTTAAAAATGCAAAGGTGAATTTTAATTCGTCGTATAGTGTCTCAGAAAACCTATGGAATAATGGTATCTATCTACCAAGTGGATTAGGTATAACTGCGGATGAAATAGAGTATTGCGTAAAAGCCATTTGGGATTTAGTTAAGTGATTTTCACAGATTTTTACTCAGATATTTACGACCAAATGCATTCAAGCAAGAAGTATGATTCTGAAGCAATTCAAATAGCAAGAATACTTGAAGAACAAAAAGTCTCTAAAGATTCCTTAATACTCGATTTTGGGTGCGGAACAGGGAAACATCTTTTAAGTTTAAGCTCAGCTGGTTATAATGTATCAGGTTACGATATTAATAAAAGTATGTTGCTTAAAGCAAAATCAAGAAATAAAAGCGCGATCTTTTATAGCAATTATCTTGAGATTCCAAAGACATACAGTTTTTGTTATAGCCTTTTTGATGTCTTAAGTTATCAAATACTTGGAGAAGATATTAGTAAATTTTTTAGTGAGATATGTGGAATAATTCTGAAACCTGGATGGATTTTGTTAGATGGTTGGCACTTATCTGGGTTGCTTCATAATCCTCCAACGTCACGGACTAGGACTTTTCAACACCTAAACCAGACCTTAACGCGCGAGGTGCTAGTTTCTACCGATAGTAACTTCAAAATTACCGAACTAAGTATCAGTATTACAAGTGCAAATAGTAAACGAGCGATACTGCACGAAACACATTCTCTTAGAGCCTTTCAATCAAATGAGATCGCTAAAATAATAAGAGAATTTGGTGGTACTGACATATTTTTTTTTGACGGTGAGGATTACTCAAAGCCCTTAAATGAAACGTCATGGCGGTTTGCAGTTTTGTTCAAATTGTCAAAGTAATATTATAATTAAGATGATTTTAGAAAAAGTTATTTGAGTGTTAGGTTTATTGACTCATTCTTCAAAGCCATTGGTATTTATAATATATGGCTCACAAACTTTATTTGTGATTTTTGCTCATGAATTATTTGGAGCATACACCTCTCCAAAATTAACCGTACAACTCAGGTTTAGATTACAGAAATTAACTAGCTGAAGAAATCAATGCTCTAACAACGAAAACGAGAGTGGGCCCTGTCGGGATCGAACCGACGACCCACGGATTAAAAGTCCGTTGCTCTACCGACTGAGCTAAAGGCCCAAATTTTGTTTATGGGAATGTACTCAAGTATGCCAAAATATTTGAGAAAACACCAATTGAAATAGTAGTTTGTTTTCTTCACATGGAATTTTTTGGGTTGAAATTTATCATTTTTCACCATTTTGAAACGAGTTTTATGCTCAAATTGGGTAGATAGGATTTTCTATTTGTAAATATGTTTTATATTAATAAGCATCTATAAACGAGCGAGCTATCATTTTTTTATAGAGCCCAGTAATGAAATGATTTCGGCCTTGCTTGTTTACGTTCAAGCATTTGCTATAATAGAGTATGCGCATGGAGAAAAGCTTAGCGAAGAGGCAATTGACTTTAGAATTACGTCTTTCGGAAAAGAACTTTCAATAAATTGTCTGAGATTCTAGACGTAAGTTTGTTCAATATTTATATTGACCAGGTTTTGACGGGTTATGAAAGCGAATACCTGACCCAAGATCAAATTAATGATGGTATAGCGAAATTTCTTGAGGACAAAAGATCTTCGAAGGATTTGTATGAAAAAATTCGAATAAATATTTGGGATAGTCTCCATTACCAGTATCTTCTAAATCCAAGTAAATACAGTGAAATATATGAGGATTTTTTGATAAATTCTGGCCAAGTTGAACATTCACTTGAAAAATTTCAAATACTTTTGAATACTTTTGATGAAAAAAATCTAAGTGTTAATCCAATTAAATATGAAAAGTTCTCTAACCATATCCAAGTACTTGACGGAGTTCATAGATTAGCAATTTATTACTTTAAAACTCATAAAAAAACTATAAATAAAACTTATTTGGACAATATGAAAGCTACCACAATTTCTCTCGATGGAGCACGCAATAAATTCATACTTAATTGGATTCTGAAATTATCTCGCGGCTCAATTTTTTCTAATGCTTGGGCTGTTACGAAAGACTTTCCGGCTGGTTACCATTCCTTCGATATCTTTGGATTCTACTCTCTTGGTCAAAGAAATAACTCTACGAGAATTGATATACTCGAGCGCCATTTAACTCTTCATGGCCGATCTATAGTAGACCTAGGTAGCAACACCGGCGGGATGTTATACCATTGGCCGTCACCTTCTCATGCAATTGGGATTGATTTTGACAAGAGAGCCATCTTTTTTGCAAAACTCTTGAAGTATATTATAGGTAAGCAAGATAGAGAATATGCGAGTCGATTTAAATTCCGTAGGCAAGATTTGGATGACTTTGATTCCGGGTATCTAATGAATCAATTTAAAAAATATAGAGTCGATACAGTTCTTTTGTTAAGCATTGGATCTTGGGTGAAAAATTGGCGCGAACTATATACCTATGTTGCATCATTTGGTGTTGAAATAATTCTTGAGACGAATAATGATAAAGAGGGAGAGGCTCAGATTCAACACTTTAAAAATTTGAATATGCGAATCAAACTTTTATCTGAGAACTCTAACGACGATATCACTGGTAATTCAGGTAGAAAAATGTACCAAATAAATAATCTACATTAAAGGTTTTGGCGTAAAATAATTTGGAATAAGTAAATTTGTGTTCCATTCTTCAATGCTTTGTGGAGACCAAGGTTCTGGATAGACAACTTCTTTTGAACCAGATAAATATGCAGCCCACCAACTGTAAGAAGAAGCTGAGATCAGGAATGACTCGCACCTAGACATGAGCATCCATGATAAAATTTCACTTTCTCGTACTATTTCCGTTCCGGGGAATTTGCTGTAGCACCAATCAACATCATCAGAAAAAATCAGACTATTCGATTGCAAGCCCGAACGGTACCACTCAAAACTCGGAACTGTGTGATAATGGGAATTCATCAAATAGTCCCCTCTACGAATGTGCACTGCATGACGTTCATTTATTGAGTATCTGTCCGAAAGTTCTTCCAATCTTCCATTTAAATATTTACTTGGTGTAAGGCATTTCTTCATCCAACTCTTATCAGCGGGCAACAAGGAAATATCCTGAAGATATATCGACTGTTTGCCTAAGTGCAGAGCGAAGTCTGGTGAGTTTGCACTCCATTTATTAGGACGTTTCCAGATTTCATCTGGAAACGAAAAATATTTTCGATAGGTCCAATCACCAAATTTTGACTCTTTATGTAACCGATTTGCGATTTCAATAGTCGCGAATATCTGCCAAAGTTGATTTCCAAATGATCCATAAGAGCCCAGATTATGGAATGCAATATATCTGTCAAACTTTTGAAAAAAGAATTTAAAATTATGTAATTTATGAGTAAAAATCTTTTGAATCTTAGTCATAAATTTTCTCTTAAACTCATTATTGATCTGTAAAAAACTTTCGGAGTCCATATGGCTAATAAATCAACTTTGCGAATATTTGAATTCCTCAATTCGCAGAATAGAAGCCTAGCAATTAGACATTTAAGAATTATTCGTCTCTTTATCTGCTGAATCTCGCTTTCACCATTTTGAAATTTTTGGTTGCTAATTTGGTTATAATGATAATTGTATTTACCTACTGGCTTCTGCAGGAATCCAAATTTACCTGATAAAATTAGATCTGAGTACAAGAAGTAGTCCTCATAGTTTTTGTTTTTATAAGGACCTTTTACTCGATTTAGGGCCGATTTCCTAAAAAGTATTGAAGAGTGATCATATAAATTTCCTAAAATAAGATTTAATCTAACGTCAATGTTTTCTAAAACTTTAACTTGATGCTTATTTTCCTCATGTCCATCTAAAACGCCTCCTACTAAAACAAAATCTGGATTTTTATCTAAAAAATTTCCTTGCAATTCTAAGCGTTTTGGATACATAATGTCGTCAGAGTCTAATATAGCAATATATTTTGAATTTGCTACCGATATTGCTAGATTCCGAGCCGAAGATCTTCCTAAATTTTCCTTTGTTCGAATTTTTTTAATTCTTGGATCCTGAAATTTAATCAATTCTCGTTGAGTTGTATCACTAGAAAAATCATCTACGATAATAATTTCATAGTCATGTTCAGATTGCTGCAGAACTGAGTTAACACATTCTGAAATGAAATTTGCTCTATTATAAGTTGGAATTATGACTGAAAATTTGGGCACGTAATTTACCCCCATTTCTCCTAATTTCAGAAAGAATCAACCTAGCTAAGCCCACTATTGCCTTACTATAGCCAAGCGTGCAGATTATGTCTTGCATAATTCTTGTAAGTAATTTCCACGATAATGATCGTAATGCTAGGTTAAGGCATTTGAATAAATATTTTTCAGCAACAGATTTATTAGTAAATTTGATAATGTCATTTTCATAGTGTTTGTAAAACTGATACCAACCTAAGGCTAAATCTTTGACATTTCGTGTAATTGAAGTACTTGATCCGATAATTCTGTAAAGATTTAAAGGTACGTGGGCACAGCTGAAAAATTTTGAAAGTTCAAAACAGATGTAGTCATCTTGGCACATATCGTTTACAAAAATTCTTTCAGGTAACGGCGAAATACAATATACAGCCTCACTTTTCACTACCAATGTACCAAGAGCGCTTAGAAATCCTTGACTTAAAACTTCAGGAAAGATTAAATCTCCTTCTAAATGCCACTCAGGGCCCCCCACTAACCTACAGTATGCGAAGCCAATGTTTGAATCCTCAAAAGGTTTTTTCATTTCCTTCAGAAAGTTTGGTTTCCATTCATCATCAGAGTCCAAAAATGCTACAAGTTCAGAATTAGAATTGCTTATTGCTGTGTTAATTGAAGCGTTTTGACCCCGATTGATTGCATGTTCATAAATTCTTATATTAAGTTCTAAGTTTGACTTTACAAAATCTTTTATTATCATCACTGAATTATCTGTTGAGCCGTCATCTACGACAATTATTTCGAAATCCTGAAAAGTTTGTCTGGCTATTGAGTTTAGAGCTCGCTCTATCGTATCGGCTCGATTGAAACACGTAACCACAACTGTGAAAGCAAATTTAATCACTTTAAAACTTTCAAAGTAATTTTATATCTTCGCAACTCTGAGTTAAGCTCTCGGTATTGGAATCACTTAGCACTTGCTTTCAACAACCTCTCCCTTATTGCCACAGCAGTTCCTTTGCCTTTCGGTTGAATGACGATTATTCTACTAATTTTCTTTTGATCCGCTAATCTAAGAGCCGCATAAATATTTCGTGCATATTCCTCGATAGTTTTGGGAGATAATAACCTGATTGCTCCTACTGGAGTCTTTATATTCTCCATGGCGATAAAGCCATCATATGGGTATGCTTTTGAATCCAAAAGTACTTGCGCTCGAGGGGAATAGTGCGAATCAAACATACCTGAAGATCTAAGTTTATTACTTGAATGATTAAATTTGACTCTGAGACCTAAAACTTCTTCAATGGCCTCCGCGGTTACGACTCCATTCCTAAGAATTTTTGGATTTAATTGAGTGCAATCTATAATCGTTGATTCAATTCCTATTTCACATGCACCTCCATCAAGAATCACATCTTTATCATTTAAAAAACAATCAAGTTCTTCAAGCACATCCGGTACGCTCGTGGGAGAAACTGCGCCAAATCTATTTGCGCTTGGGGCAGAGATACCAAGTCCACCAACTTTTTCAAATTCCAGGAGTAATTTAAGTGCTACCGGATGATTTGGTACGCGCAGCGCGATTTGGCTTTGCCCTCCAGTTGAAAAGTTATTGGCAAGAATATTTTTTGCTAATATCAAAGTCATTGGGCCTGGCCAAAATTCCCTAGCTAATTTTAATGCGTACTCTGGAACATTAGTCGCCCATTTATCTATCATACTAATTGACGAAATATGTATAATCAGTGGATGATCACTTGGTCTACCTTTAACCGAATAAATCCTACTGATCGCCTCTCGGTTTGTAGCATCAGCACCCAGTCCGTAAACAGTCTCGGTTGGAAAGGCTACAAGATGCCCAGCGTTTAGAGCCTTTGCTGCATTTTTGATTTGGCCGTGCCTGGTGTCGGAGATTATTGCCATGAACCTATCATCTCATTTAACTAGTTTTGAAATGCTGTAAATGAAAGATACCCTTATGGCTCTAGTCCCCATCGTCTAGTGGCCTAGGACGTCGCCCTTTCACGGCGTTAACACGGGTTCAAATCCCGTTGGGGACGCAAAGAAGTTGAAGTTTGTTTCAACTTCGAAAGGTAAGGCCCAGTAGCGCAGTTGGTTAGCGCGCCGCCCTGTCACGGCGGAGGTCGCGGGTTCAAGTCCCGTCTGGGTCGCAAGTGCTTAACTGCACTTTGATTGGCTGAGTAGCTCAGT
>JACCDP010088029.1_pt1 | contig 33239 bp, 22 predicted proteins | sample 7445841 | NCBI WGS metagenome assembly JACCDP01 (sample SAMN15323441, study PRJNA562643) | freshwater metagenome | isolation source: river surface water | place: USA:Blue River Watershed | collected 2017-08-17 | reverse complement strand
TATGCGCGCTCCGAAGGCATGGTCACTGCCGAGTTCGATGGGCTGGTCGGCGATGTCTCCAGTGGTCTGGCACTGGTCAACTCGCTGCATGCCATTCGCTCCGGTGACACGCTGGCCAAGCTCAACGGCACGGTCGGGCTCCTGAACAGCACGAACTATCTGGCAGCCAACCATGCGGGCGGCGCTTATTTGTCGAGCACCCAAACCGCAGCCCTGTCAACAGCGGGCGCGATTCTCTCGATTGCCAGTCTCGCCAAACTCGGCGACATGCTCGAAGCCGGTCAGGTCGGTTCTGCCGCCGCCACGGTCGTCTCCGCACTCAATGCGATCAGCTATCTCTCGGCGAGCACTCCGCTGATGGGCGCCGGCGCGCTGGTGCCGATCAATCCGATTGCGATGGTGGTCGCCGCCTATCTGCTCGACCAGCTGTTTGCGTCAGACCCACCCCCGCCGCCTCCGGTCGGCAGCGCACGCTTCTTCCGCGACGCCGACGGACAACTCGCGTACCAGATCGAGAACGCCAATCCGCTGGGCCGCGCCATCCTGCAGAAACAACTCGATGAGCTCTTGCCCAAGCTGGCCTCGCAACTGGACGCAGCCAATGCGGTGATTGCGGATCCGGCGCATCAGCTGCGGCTGGTGGCCTCGCGGATGCCGGCGATTCACATTTCCTCCTGGCCCAGCTATACCGAGAATGGGGTGAGCAATTTCTACTTCGCCCTCGAGCAATCCGACCCGATGCGCGACAACCCCAACTGGATGGGCATCTCGCGGCTGGATCTGATCGACCATTATGGCCAGACCCTGCTGCTGCCCGTAGCGCTGGTGCAGCAATGGGAGATCGATCATCTGCGCGCCACCTTCGGGGCTGATGAAGTCCACTGGCAGACCGAGTCGGCGTGGCTGAGAGCCAGGAGCCCCATCGAGCAGGAACGCTCGCGGCGGCAGGCAGCGTTCGAGCAGGCCGAGGAAGAGTGGAAGGCGCTGTCGGCGGCGAAGCTGGTGGCGTCAGAACTGGGTCAAGTGTTTAACGATGCCCAGCGCCCGGGCAGCTTGAGCACACTCGAAGCCCAGCGCGAGCAGGCGCGCCTGCAGATGGAAGCGGCCCGCGTGAACGTTGAGGAATTCAATGCCGCCCACCCGGTTGATCCGGCATTGGCCGCCCGCGCCACCGCTGAAGAAGAAGCCGAGTTCGCCCGCACCCATGCGGCACGCGAGACGGTCGCCTTGCAATGGACAAGACTGATTGCAATCGATCTGGCCGGCGACGGCATCCAGATCAACGACCTGCCCGGCGAGGTCGGCAGCGATCTGGAGAGCCTCACCCACCAGCAGGTCGCCCGCTTTGATGGGGATGGCGATGGCTTCCGGGAAGCCACGCAATGGGTGTCGCCCGCCGATGCGCTCCTGGGGATCGACCGCAGTGGCAACGGGGTGCTGGATGATGGCAGCGAGCTCTTCAATGCCTCCGATGTGCCGTTTGACCAGCATGGGTTACCGTCGCTTGCGTATTTCGATGCGAACGGCGACGGGCTGATCAATCACGATGATCCGGTCTATCAGCTGTTGCGGCTGTGGGTGGATCTGGACGGGGACGGCAGCTCGGGCTCGCTGGAAGTGTTTGATATGCACTTGCGACCGGTGGGGCTGCCGGCTAGTCAGCTGCCAGATGAGTCCAACTCCCCGATGGCGATCGACGCGATCGACTTGGTGAACCACAGCGTGCGCTTTGCTGATGGCAGCAGCGCTGGCATGCACACGGTAAACCTGCTCTCGCACCTGAAGGGCTTGCAGATCGTGCAGGATCCGCACACCGCCAACCTGAACGTGCTGCACGAGGATGGCTTGCGCGAGAACTTTGTGACGATGGTCGAAGACATGAGTGCGCTGACTGAGCTGCAATCAGCCAGCCTCTCGCCCGAGCGCCGCAGTGAACTCGTAGCGCTGGCCAAACGCTATGGCCTGAATCCCGAGGCGGCCGAGTTCGCCGATATTGTGCAAAGCCTTAAATCAACCGCAGCCAGTACGGACGCCGAGACGGTGATTTACTTCGGGGATGAGAGTGTCTGGGTCGATCCGTCGTTACGGGAGCAGCTCGCGCAGATGCGCATCCGGTTCCGCAAGCTCGGCGAGGGGACGACGGGGGCAGCATCGATCGCAGGCGACGACCAGCTGGCCCGTTTCGGCAACCCGCTGGGCACGCAGGCGGTCGCCAGCACTGCTGCGTTCGATGACCGCTGGGTGGAGAGCCGCAAGGTCTCGGCGGCCGATATCGTCAGCGATCCAGTAACGGATCCGACCGATCTCGCGCAAGGCAATCCCTCTGAAGCATCGGTACTGCCTTCGAACGTCTACAGCCTGCTGCAGATCACCAAGGGCGCTCAGGACAGTACGCTTGTGACCCAACAAGCGATTCCGGTCGGCGACCCGGCCCGCCCCGAAGCGCCGCTTGGTATCACCCAGGTCTACGTCACCCAGCAACCGGTCGCCAGCCTCGCCCCGCTCTATCTGGTCTTCAATGAAGACGCCACGCTCAGGGTCAGCTATGCGCAGCTCGAACAGCGGGCGATGGCGCAACTGGGCAGCGCCGCCGGCGCCGTCAAACTGCTGGGCATTCGCAGCAGCACCCACGGCAGCGCCGTCGTCGATGATCTGGCCGCCCGGGTGCAGTTCCGGCCGGAGGCCAACTTCACGGGTGACGCGACCCTGACCGTGGTGCTGGCCGACACCCTGGGTCGTGTGTTTGAGCAGCGCCTGAACATGAGGCTTCTGCCCGTCAATGATGCGCCGAGCGTGCGGGGCGAATCGCTCTTCTCGGCCGAGGATGTGCCACTGTTGATCGATGGCGCGAGCCTTCTGGCCAATGACGGGGACCCCGACGGCGATGCGCTGACCATCACCGGCATTGGCCGCGTGGCACTCGGCAAGGCCGAGTTGCTGGCCAATGGCATGATCCACTACACCCCGCCCTCGGATCAGTACGGGGTGACCGATACGGTCGAGTACTTCGTGAGCGACCCGTCAGGCGCGACCTCGATTGCAAAGATCCGCGTTGCACTCTCCCCGGTGGACGACGCCCCGTCGGTCGTGGCCGAGCGCGTGATCCACGCCCGCGAGGATCAGGTCGTGCGCATTGCCGCTTCCCTGCTCCTGGCGAACGACTTTGATACCGATACCGATGCCCGCGTCGGCTCGGCGGCCTTGCGCATTACCGCCGTGGGCTCGGCCGAGCATGGCGAGGTCAGGCTCGACGAAGGCAGCGTGGTGTTTCGTCCTGAGCGCAACTATCACGGTATCGCCTCCTTCAGCTATACCGTCACCGACGCCACCGGGCTCTCGACCACCGGACGCACCTATCTCCGGATTGACCCGGTGACGGATGCGCCGCTGGTGGCCGATGAAACCATTGCCGCCACCGAAGACCAGCCACTGATCATCGATACCGCCCTCTTGCTGGCCAATGACATCGATACCGACATTCTGCTTGGTGAAGCCCAGACGCTCTCGGTGGTCGCGATCGATCAGGTCGAAGGCGGCACAGCCCGGCTGCGCGATGGCCAGATCGTTTTCACGCCCGAGGCCAACCGGGTGGGCAAGGCCGGGTTTCGGTATACGGTCAGCGATGGTGCCGGTGGTCTGGCGCAGGGCATGACGAGCATCACGCTGGCAGCGGTCAATGATGCGCCGATCGTGCCTGCCCTGCACGGCCAGACGGAGGAAGAGCAACCGCTGGCGATCCCGATCGCCGAGCTGATGAGCCATGCGAGCGATGTGGACGACGATCATTCGTCGCTCAGGTTTGCGGGGGTTGGGAAGGTTAGCGGCGGCACGGTGACGGTGCAGGACGGTCAGTTGATCTTCGTGCCGGAGAAGGATTATGCGGGCGCAGCGATGATCGCGTACCAGATTGCCGATGCACAGGGGATGACGACGACCGGTATCTACGCCATCGATATCAGCGGCGTCAATGATGCGCCCCGGCGGCTGGAGGGCGTGCAACTGGCGCCGGTGGCCGATGAGGATCAGGAGATCCGGATTGCCGAGTCGGCGCTCGTGCAGCTCTTCATTGACAGTGATGGTGATGCGCTGACGGTACTGCCTGACTCCTTCAAGGCGCTGGTCGCGGGCGATAGTGTGAGGTTTGATGAGGAGCGTCGGGAGCTGGTGTTTCGGGCGGCGCCGAATGCGAATGGCGAGCGCTCTGTATCGTTTGCGGTGACCGACGGTGCGCTGGCCTCGCAAGCAGCGACGATTACACTGCAACTAAGGCCGGTTAATGATGCGCCAGAGGTGAAGGTGCTGGGCTTCCAGATGCTCGAAGATGGCGGCGAGACCGATCCTACCCAGTCAGCGTGGACGTATCTCTCGCATGAGCTGCTGCTCTCCGGGGCCAGTGATGCGGAGGGCGATACGCTGCAAATCATCGCAGCCGGCGCGGGTCGTACCTTGGGTGAAGGTCAGCCGCGCACCGTGACCGTTCTGAGCGATCGGATCAAACGGCAGGTGATGGTCAAGGCACCATTGAATTATGTGGGCGCACTGGAGTTTGAATTTACGGTCAGCGACGGCAAGGGCGGGCAAACCACGCAGAAGGTGATCGGATCGGTCGAGGCTGTGAATGACAATCCGCATCTGAAGCTCTGGATCGAGAGCGTGAAAGACTACGGGCGTGGCTACGCCAACAAACAGATCACCACGTTCAGAGTAAAAGCCTGGGATCCTGAGCTCGACCAGACGACGTCTTTTACTATTGCAGACAACCCGGAGATCGGAAGAGCAACGCTATCGACCCCACGGAGTTACCGGGGGAGTCTCGAACCAACACCCCCATCATTTTTCTACCTCCGTTCGAAAGCAGCTGGCATAAAAGTGGCCGATTTACCCCACGTCGGCAAATTCACCCTGGCTGATCTCACCACCTATAGCAGCCATGGCAGCAGATCTTCTACCCAATACGTCGCGATCAAAGCCACCGACTCTGCCGGCGGCTCGTCAACGGAGGTCGTCTCGTTCAAGGCCTTCTACGACCCCATCATCATCGACCTCGATAACGACGGCCTCGAATTCATCGACCTCGACCACAGCACTGTGCGCTTCGTCACTGACGACAGCGGCGAAGCACGGCGGATGGCCTGGATCGGGCCCGACGATGGCCTCCTCGCCTACGACGTCGATGGCGACGGCCAGATCCACCGCTTCGACGAGATCTCCTTCGGCAGCCATGTCGATCCACAGAACCCCGGCATGAGCGACCTGCAGGCCTTGCAGCATGCCGAGTTCGACAGCAATCAGGATGGCGTCTTCGATGCCAGCGACCATAAATGGTCGCAGTTCCGCCTCTGGCGCGATCGCAACAGCAATGGCAAGAGCGATGAAGGCGAGCTGCAGACCCTGCAGGAAGCCGGACTGCGCCAGCTCTACCTGAACGGCAATGTGCTCAACCGCTTCGAAGGCCCCGATGCGCTGGTGCGCGGTTATACCCGCGTAGTGACCGCCGATGGCCGCTTGCTGCAAGCGGCGGATGTCTGGCTCAATGTCGATGATGGCTCACGGCCTGAAGCACCCGCGCCCGCGCCGGCACGCGAAGCCACCGCGATGGAGGCCGATCGACTCACCGCGCTGCTTAAACAGCTGGCTGATACCCCGGCCGACAGCAATCATGCGCCGCTGCTCTATGGCTATCTGCCGACCCAGTACGCAGATGAAGGCGACTTCTTCCGTCTGGAAATCGCACCGAACTTCTTCATCGATCCCGATCTGGGCGACACGCTGGCGTTTACCGCGACGTTGGCGGACGGCAGTCCGCTGCCCGACTGGCTGAGCTTCGATCCTCAGCGGCTGCGCTTTGAGGGTATGCCCTCTGGCGAGGATGCCGCTCAGCTGCAAGTCGTGCTGCGCGCGACCGATGCCCAGCAGGCGAGCACGGAGACGGTGTTCAATCTGGTCGTCAGCCCGGCGTTCGAGGTGCCGGAGGAATTTGTCACGCTGGAGGAGAGCCTCTGGCAGCCGCCGGCGGTCACGACGCAAGACGATATTCAGTGGAATGCGCTGCTGCCGATCGAGGTGTTGTTCCCGACAAACGCGGCGACCGAGACGAGCGCTGCTGATCTCACGGGATCGGGCAGCTGGCCCCCGAGCGCATCAGTCCCGATGCCGGGCACCGATGCATCGTCCGATGGAGCGACGCTGGATCCGCTGGCATCTTCTTTGGACATTGCGGCAGCCGCCGCTGTGGCAGCGGTTACGACCACCGAACGCTCGATCGCCGAGCTCTATCAGGACTTCATCCGCGGCACGACCGGAGATGATGTCTATGATCTGGGCCCCGGGGATGGCTGGCAAACGCTGTTCGATCCGGCCGGGGACGATCTGCTCAGAATAGCGATTTCCGATCCCGAGAATGGCGTGCGCTTTGAGCGACAGGGGGAAGATCTGCATCTGTCATTCACCGGCACGAATGACGGACTGCGAATCGCCGGCTGGTATGAGCGCAATGAGGCGGGCGCTGCGATGCATCAGATCGAGCGCTTCCAGCTAAACGATGGCAGAACGCTGATGGCCGCCGACATCGAACCACTGATCGCTGCGCAATCGATGACGGGTACCACCTCGGTCACTCAGTTCTGGCGATGAAAGCGACGTACACAAATTCCGGCATCGCTGATGCCGGTAACGACGTTTGTATCGATGAACTGGCTACCGCAGCGCTTCCACACCCGGAGGAAATGTCGGAGGCCTCTGCCAACCCGACGCTTCCCTCCGGGCTCGTATGCTTGCTCAGCATCGCTCGGTGTCATGGTATTGCGGCCGATGGCGAACAGCTTTTGCATGAATTTGGCGGTGCCAATAAAAGCTTTGATGACAAGGCCATTCTTCATGCCGCACGCAAGCTGGGGCTCTATGCAAAACAGCAGCGCGTGCCCGCTTCGCGGTTGCATAAATTCCCTGGGCCATCGGTAGCGTCAGACAACGAGGGAAATTTCTTCATCGTTCTGCGTGCAGAAAAGCCGTCCGGATCGAATGACGGAGCAGCGCAGGATGGGCGGGTGATGATCGTTGACTCTGAAGCGCCGGCCCCGTGCCGGATGACGATGGAGGATTTCCGTACCCGCTGGGACGGAAGGCTGATCCTGTTTGCCTCGCGCGCGTCGCTGGCGATCGAGGCTCAGCGCTTCGACTTCACCTGGTTCATTCCCTCCGTGGTGAAGTACCGGAAGCTGCTGCTGGAAGTGCTGCTGGTCTCGGTGGCGCTTCAGCTCTTCGGGCTGGTGACGCCCTTGTTTTTTCAGGTGGTGATGGACAAGGTGCTGGTGCATCGCGGTTTCAGCACACTGGATGTGATCGCTATTGGGCTGCTGGTGGTCAGTCTGTTCGAGGTCTTGCTCAACACCCTGCGCACGTATGTGTTCTCGCATACCTGCAGCCGCATTGATGTGGAGCTGGGGGTAAAACTGTTCGGCCACCTACTGTCGCTGCCCCTGCCGTGGTTCCATGCACGGCGCGCAGGCGATTCAGTGGCGCGCCTGCGCGAGCTCGAGAATATCCGCAGCTTCCTGACCGGTAATGGCATCGCGCTGGTACTGGATCTGGTGTTTTCTGTGATCTTCATCGGCGTGATGCTCCTCTACAGCACGACGCTGACACTGATCGTGATGCTGTCCTTGCCCTGCTATCTGGCGCTGTCGATCGCAGTGACGCCGATGATGCGACGGCGACTGGAGGAAAAATTTCAGCGCGGCGCGGAGAATCAGGCTTTTCTGGTCGAGACCGTCAATTCGATTGACACAGTCAAGGCGATGGCCGTGGAGCCGAGCTGGAAACGCAAGTGGGAAAACCAGCTCGCCGCTTATCTTCAGGCGGCGTTCAGGGCGGGCAATGTCGGCAACTGGGCCAGCAATCTCGTCTCGCTGATCAGCAAGCTGGTGACGGTGGCCACCCTGTGGCTGGGGGCGCGTCTGGTGATTGAAGGACAACTCACTGTCGGCCAGCTGGTCGCCTTCAACATGCTGGCAGGCCATGTGGCCAATCCGGTCATGCGGCTGGCGCAGATGTGGTCGGATTTTCAGCAGGTGGGCGTGTCGGTGCAGCGGCTGGGCGACATCCTGAATACCGAGCCTGAGAAATCTTCGTCAGACACAGCACTGCCGCGCCTGCGGGGCCGCATCGACTTCGATCATCTGTCGTTTCGCTATCGCCCCGAGGGCAAAGACACGCTGTCAGACATTCACCTCAGCCTGCGGCCGGGCGAAGTCGTCGGCATCGTCGGTCGCTCCGGGTCGGGCAAGAGCACCCTGACCAAATTGCTGCAGCGGCTGATGCTACCCTCCAGTGGCCGCATTCTCATCGATGGCATCGACATCGCGCTGGCAGATCCTGCCTCGCTGCGTCGGCAGATCGGGGTGGTGATGCAGGAGAGTCAGCTGTTCAACGGAACGGTCCGGGACAACATCGCAATCAGCGACACGGGCGCTTCGCTCGAGGCTGTGATGCAGGCAGCGCGTCTGGCTGGCGCCCATGCCTTCATTTCCGAACTGCCGGAGGGCTATGACACCCTGCTTGGCGAGCATGGCACCGGGCTGTCGGGTGGCCAGAAGCAGCGCCTTGCGATCGCGCGCGCCCTGATGCGCGACCCGCGCATCCTGATCTTTGACGAAGCCACCAGTGCGCTCGACTACGACTCCGAGCGCGTCATACAGGCCAACATGGCCGCCATCTGCCAGGGAAGAACTGTGATCATCATCGCGCACCGGCTGACTGCCGTGCGTCAGGCTGACCGCATCCTGGTACTGGAAAAGGGACGTCTGGTCGAGCAAGGACAGCATGAGGAACTGCTCAGCCGGCAAGGCGGTTTCTATCGTCACCTGCACAGCCTGCAACAGACATGAGCGCACGCATCGCATTCGCCGCTGGCGCGGCCCTTGTACTCGGTCGACGTTATCTCGCCTGCTGGCGCCGCGCATGGGCGCGGCGTGCGGACATGGATCGTGAAGGCCTGAAACACGATGAGGCGGAGTTCCTCGCCAGCTCGCTGGCGCTGCAACACACCCCGGTGTCTCCCGCGCCCCGAGCGGCAATCTGGCTGCTGCTGGCTTTTTCTGTGCTGGTGCTGCTGTGGGCCTGCTTTGGCAAACTCGACATCGTGGCGAGCGCCCCCGGAAAAGTCATCGTCAGTGGCAACACCAAGGTGATACAAGCGCTGGGCGCGGCCAGCATCCGGGAAATCCATGTGCGCGAGGGAGATGCTGTGCAGGCTGGTCAGCTGCTGCTGTTGCTCGACCCTACAGAGCCCGCCGCCGATGTGGAGCGGCTGGAGAGCGATCTTCAGGCGGCTCGCATTCATGCAGCCAAAGCGCGACACGTGCTGGACGCCATCGACCGCGGCCGATACGCGCCACTGCCGCATGTCGACGGTCTGTCGGCGGCGGGTGTCAGGGAACTGACCTCGAAAGCCGAGGCGACTTATCAGGAATTTCGGTCAAGGATGACGCGCCTGCAGGCGGAAATCGATAAGCATCAGGCGGAACTGCGATCGATCGCCACCCAGATAAAAAAACTCGAAAGCAGCTTGCCCTATACGCAGTCACGCGCGCAGGATTACAAGCAGCTCAGCGAACGTCACTTCATGTCACGCCATGCATGGATGGAGAAAGAGCAGCTGCGACTGGAACAGGAGGGCGAACTGGCTACCCAACGCAGCCGCGAGTCGGAGATCCATGCCGCGCTGCGGGAAAGTCAGGCGCAGCGCGTGGCACTGATCACCGAGACACGCCGGCAGCTGCTGGATGACTGGTCGGAAGGTCGCCAGAAAACGGCCGCGCTCGAGCAAGACATGGTGAAGGCACGGTCCCGGCTGCAGCTGACCCGGCTGACGGCACCCATCGATGGCACCGTACAACAGCTGGCCGTGCACACCATCGGCGGCGTGGTCACGCCGGCGCAAGTACTGATGCTGATCGTGCCACGTCAGCAGACCGTCGAAGTCGAGGCCATGCTGGAAAACAGGGATGTCGGTTTCGTGCACCCGGGTCAGGCGGTCGAGATCAAGCTGGAAGCATTTCCGTTCACGCGCTACGGCACGGTGCGCGGCAGTGTCGACCATATATCGCGCGACGCCGTCAGCGACGAAAAGCGTGGCCTGCTGTATCTGGCCAAAGTCCGCCTTGAGAGAAACACCATCGATGTCGACGGCAGAGCGGAAGCCATCGTGCCGGGCATGTCGGCCACCGCAGAAATCAAGACCGGACAGCGATCCGTGATCGAGTACTTGTTAAGCCCGGTGCTGCAATACAAGCATGAGAGCCTGCGGGAGCGATGAGGGCTGGCCCTGCGTGATGCAGGATTATGACGAAGGCTGACTTACGTCATCCGGCGCATTTTGAAAGGCGAAGGGATTCAGGAACTGTCGTCTCCAGAAGAACCGCCGCTCAATCTCGCTCAACCCAGCCTCATCGCAAGTCGCGTGCCATTCGTTGAGGATGATGCCCACCTGATGATTGATGATAGAGATTGCCTCTTTGCGACTGAGCAAAAATATCGATGCGGCAGCCACGCACGTCACCAGCTGGCTGCTACGATCGCCACCCCGAATAAGCATGGCCTGAGAGGCCTGCTGTCCTGAGCGGGATTGCGGACAGATGTCATAAGCAGGCGTCAAGGTCAAATAGCTTCCATCCCAGAATGCCGCATGGTTGCGAGCATGATCATCGGTGTTGCCGCACAAGACATTGAAAATCATCCGAGAGAACAACTCTCGCAGAGTGGCTTTGGGATCCACGAAACGATGACGAATGATTTCGGCAAGTGTTTCATAGCTTGCGTAGGGCGCCATCATCTCATCAAGTTCAAACAAGGTGAGCGCAGATACTACCGCACGCCTGAGCCAATGCTGTTCACGCCGCACTCGGTCAAAGCGCTCAATTAATAATACGTCTTTCCCCATGGCTGAACCTAAATGTACGGAGGCGACGTTCAGTCCCACTTTGCGGGCCAGACGCATCGCAATAAATTCAGCTTTCACCACATTGTACAGATCATTACTCGCGGAAAATTTGGCGATAAATTTTCGTTCTTTATCATCGAGCAAAACTTTCGGGCGAGCCCCACCCAGAGAGGTTCCGTGCAGCAAGGCCTGATCCAGCTCCGATGAGAGCGGCACCCCGAGTTCAACTTTCTCTGCCGCCGTTAACAACTCCTCAAGCGTTGGCTGCTGAGTACGGCGGGGCACATACTCGGTCGGTGATTGCTGAAAATCCAGCGCTCCTACTCTGTCCGATCCTGACTCCAGCAGACAGGTCAATTCATCAAGCTCAATCTGCGCCGCATCGGCTGCTTTGACACTCCATTTACGGTTGATCAACACGCGGCGTCCCCAGGCATCGGGCGATGCGTCGCGGATGCAACTCGGCATGCTCAATCCGGGAATCAGGGGAATGCTCCCCGACTGCAGGGGTAACTCGGGAGCGTACAGAGAAATAGCATTCGGACGCGCCAGATAGCTGCGGCCATAGTTGAACACCAGCTGCGATCCTCGTCTTGAGAGTAAGCCCGCGACAACGGGCTCGACAGCGTCGGGCAGCCAGATCCAGACGTAGGCCTCGGAGTAGCTGAGGTCCGGCTCAGAAATCATCGTTGACTTTCCTGACTCCCTGTCTTGCGGCTTTGGGCAACAAAGTCATTTTTTCGCGCTGCGCTACAAGATGACCGGCAAGTTGCCGCTGTTCCTGATCAAACAGTGGGACACCGCAAATGGCGGCGACTTCAAATACCGCACCAATCGAACAACCCGGGTCGCCCTGTTCAATACGTTGAAGCAGGGAGCGGGAAATACCGGCGCGAGCCGCCAGATCCGTGGTGGTCAGCCCATTGCGTAAGCGGGCTTCGCGCACTAGTTGGCCCAGCAACTCAAGCGCATTAAGACTGTATTTCGAGTAGGAGCGGGAAATTGGCTTTACCATAAAATGACTCATTAATGCATCATATCGACGCCTTAAGCACTATTAATGAGTCATTTTTTCAGGAACGGTGAGGAAAGTCAATGAGACTTGCCGAGCTGATGATGCAAAGATGACAAATGGGCGCGTAGACGAGCCCTCTACCTCCGTGGGCAGCCCGGTGAGCGCCGTATCACCGCCGCACTAGGTATCGAGCTGACTGAGGCAGTAGCTGGCAATACTCTCCTGTACGGACTCATCCTCCCCGACCGCCTTCGACAATCGGATATCCAGCTCGGGATAGGTCTCGCGCAGCTCATCGAGGAGCGGCGGCAGGTCGCGCAGCACGTGGCCGCCCTGCCCCAGAAATACCGGCACCACGCTGATCTGCGTGACGCCGCTCTGCACCAGCTCGGCGACGCGCTCCGGCAAACGCGGCTCCATCAGTTCCAGAAAAGCCAGCGACACGGGGGTGTCGGGCCGCCTCTGACGGGCACGCTCGGCCAGCCGTTCGAAGGGGATCGCCCAGCGCGGATCGCGCGCACCATGCGCAAACAATACCAAGGCCTGTTTTTTTTCCATCAGTGTCTCTCCACCCACCAGAGCGCTGATATCGCTGCAAGCAGGAAAATGGCGCTGGGGGTCAGCGCCGTCGCCAGCGGCGGCCAGGTATTGAGCAGGCCGATGTGCGAGAAAAGATTGTTCAGCAAATGAAACGAAACACCGATCATGATGCCGATGAAGATCTTCAGCGATATGCCGCCGCTGCGGCTCTGCAAATAGGCAAACGGAAGCGCCAGCGCCATCATCACGAACACGGCAAGCGGATACAGCAGCTTGGTCCAGAGCGCAATCTCGTAGCGTTCGCTGCGCTGCTTGTTTTCTTCGAGATGGCGGCTGAACAGCGCGAGATCCACGGCTGACATCTTGCTCGGCTCGGCCACCAGCACGGCCATGATTTCGGGTGTGATCTCGGATTTGAGCACGCTGCCCGGTAGTTTGCGGCTGATCACCAGCGGCGGATTGCGCTCGTCAGTGGGCGATTGATCGGGGGCGAAGCGAAGCTCCTCAACCTGGGTCAGCTGCCACTGGCCGTTATCAATGAATCGTGCCTCCTGCGCGGAAATCATCGCCAGCATGCGCATGTCCAGATCAAATTCGTAGATCTGCAGATTGCGCAGCACACCATCAGCTTCGACCTTGCGCGCATTCAGGAACCGCGACCCGGTCGCTGTCTTGCCGTCCGTGCCCCGGATGACATCCTTGGCCCAGAGTCCGGTGCGGAACTCCGAAGAGATCGTTGCGCCCATGATGCGGCGCCTGAAGTTTTCTGCGAAATCGGACGCCTTCGGCGCGATGAACTCGCCCAGCGCAAATGTGAGCACGGCCAGCGTCAGCGTGACAGGCAGCAGCAACCGGGCAGCACCGCTCATGGACAGCGAGGACGCCCTCATCACGGTGAACTCGGAGCGAGCCGCAAGCTGAGACATCACATAGATCGTTCCGATCAGCGCCGCAATGGGCATCAGCTCGTAGGCATAAGCGGGCAGCCGCAGGGTCACGTAGAAGAAGGCATGCTCGATCCGGTACGGGCCATGACCGACAGATCGCACCTCGCCCATCATGTCAAAGAAAGCGAACAGCGACAGGAAAGCCACCAGCACAAAAAATACCGAGCGATAAATCTCGCTGGAGAGATAGCGACGCAATACGCGCATCAGCTCACCGCCTTTCGGGCCGTGAACATCCGGCGCACGCCAATCAGCAGCGCCATCGGATGCCACGGGCTGTTGGTGTTATTGCGCCAGAAGAAAAGCACAGCGATGATGATCAGGGCCGCCAGATGCAATGGCCACCACGCCATGCCAAATGCAAGGCGTCCCTGCCCGACGGCGGCCTGCACGACACCCACGGCATTGCTGTAAGAAACCGCCAGCACGAGCGCGATCATCAGGTTCAGGGTTCGTCCCCTGCGCGGATTGACGAAGCCCAGCGGAATCGCAAGCAGCATCTGCAGCAGACACATGAGAGGCACCGCGATGCGCCATAACAGCTCCGCGAGGTTGGAGTCTGTGGGCTCCGTAATGAGGGTTGCGGTGGGCAGCACACGAGACGCCTTGCTGTCCGTGATCTCCCGGTTGCCGCTGGCGACGACGATCACATAGCGACCAAAATCCATGGTCTGAAATTCAGGCGTGCCGGGCTTGCCATCGTAACGGCGGCCGCTGCGCAGCTCGAGCAGCTTGTCGCCACGCTCGTCCAGAAGCACCGCGCCCTCACGCGCCACCACGACGCTGCTTTCACCGTTGCGCGACTGGCTGACGAAGACGTTCTCGACCTTGCGGGTATCGGAAGACAGGCCTTCCACGAAAAAAATCCGGTCTCCTGATGCTGATTCCTGAAACTTGCCGGGCGAGATGCGCGAGATATCTTCACGGTTGCGGAACCGCTCTTTGTATTCATAGGAGAGACGGCTGGCCCACGGCGTCAGCCACAGCGACAGCGCCGCTGTCAGCAACACCAGCGGCAGTCCGACCGACATCACCGGCCTGACCCAACGCATCAACGAGAGTCCGGAGGCAAACCAGACCACCATTTCGGAATCCTGATAGCTGCGCGCGACCACCAGCAACACCGAGATGAAGACCGTCAGCGAGATAATCACGGGCATGTAGACCAGTGACGCGAAGCCCAGCAAGGCGACCACATCACCCGAGGCAATTCGACCGGCAGCGGCATCACCCAGGATGCGAATCAGCATCACAGTGATGACGATGGTGAACAGTGTGGTGAACACTGCACCAACAGTGTTCAGCAGCTCGCGGCGTATGGCGCGCTGAAAAATCATCCGGGGACTATAATTGACAGGATTAAAGGAGCGGCCATGGACTTTAGCATAAAAGCTTTTAATACAAAAAACGCAATCGCCCAGCACAAGTCATCTTGTATCGCTGTGGGCGTCTTCGAAGGCGGCAAACTCTCAGCCGCTGCCAAAGCACTCGACCAGAAAGGCGTGCTGAGCGCCGCAGTGAAGAGCGGTGACATCACCGGCAAGCCGGGCACGACGTTGCTGGTTCACCGCAGCAGCGGCCCGGCAAAGCGCGTTTTGCTGGTCGGATTGGGCGCGCAAGACGGCGTGACCGACCGCAGCTTCCTCTCTGCCGTTCAGGCCGTCGCGCGCGTGTTCGCGACGCTCGGTTCCAGCGATGGCGTGCTCGCCCTGCCGCTGGATGCCGTCAAAGGCCGCGACGCGCACTGGGCACTGCGCGCCGAAGTGACCGCGCTGCGCGAGAGCGTGTTCCGCGCAGACGGCCTGAAGAGCAAGAAAGACGAGAGCTCCTCCGGCGTGCGCAAAGTGACCCTGATCGTCGATGCCACCGATGCCGCCACCAAGCGTGCGCTGACACAGAGCATTGCACTGGCCAATGGCATGGACTTGGCCAAGACGCTCGGCAACCTTCCTCCGAATATCTGCACTCCCACCTATCTCGCCGACACCGCGAAGAAAATCGCGCGTGAGTTCAGTCTGGGAGTGGAAGTGCTCGACCGCAAACAGCTCGAAGCGCTCAAGATGGGCAGCTTCCTGTCGGTGACTAACGGCAGCGATCAGCCGCCGAAATTCATCGTGCTCAAGCACATGGGTGGCAAATCCAAAGAAGCGCCCATCGTCCTGGTCGGCAAAGGCATCACGTTCGACACCGGCGGCATCTCGCTCAAGCCGGGCAGCGGCATGGATGAGATGAAGTACGACATGTGCGGCGCAGCCTCGGTGCTCGGCACCATGCGCGCCGTCGGCGAGATGGAACTGCCGCTGAACGTGATCGGCGTCATCCCGACCTGCGAGAACATGCCCTCGGGACGCGCAACCCGCCCCGGCGATATCGTCACCTCGATGTCAGGACAGACCATCGAGATCCTGAACACCGATGCCGAAGGCCGGCTGATCCTGTGCGACGCCCTCACCTATGTGGAACGATTCAAGCCCGCCTGCGTGATCGACGTCGCCACTCTGACCGGTGCCTGCGTGACCGCCCTCGGCCATCACAATACCGGCCTGTTCACCCGCCATGATGAGGCGCATGACGAACTGGCCAATCAGCTGATCGCTGCGGGCAAATATGCAAACGACACCGCATGGCGCATGCCGATTGAAGACGCCTACCAAGAGCAACTGAAATCGAACTTTGCGGACATCGCCAATATCGGCGGCCCACCCGGTGGCAGCATCACCGCCGCATGCTTTCTGGAGCGCTTCACGAAGAAATACACATGGGCGCATCTGGATATTGCTGGTACCGCATGGAAGAGTGGCGGCGCGAAAGGTGCGACGGGAAGACCCGTGCCGCTGTTGACGACGTTCCTGCTGGATCGCTTGAAGCACTGACGCCAGCTCATCATCGACTTACTCAAACAGGGAGCTTCGGCTCCCTTGTTGTTTTTGGTTTATCTATTTTTAGTTCAGTGAGAATTCATCGAGTCGTAATCCTCCCTCAATATTCCGGAGTATATATTTAAATTATTGAACCGACTACCGAACAGTGCAACTGAATAGTTCGTCCTCTTAATTCTTTCGAGCCATGAAAAATCTGACCAACTCCTCAGAAAGACACATCGCACTGGTAGCCGAAGCGCTTACGCCATCAACACGACCACCGAGAAAGCCTGCCGACAGGGAACCCAAGCTGCACACCACAGCCAAAAAATGGAATAGCTTCGTGGATGCCGGACTTCTTGATCGGCACAAGGGTACTGACCAGGATTTCAGCAAATTACGTCTTTACAGATCATTGATCATCATGATCGGAAGTTTTCTGGATAGGTCGCCAAAAAAGGAGTTGTTAAAAAGACCGGAGATTCGAGAATTCATTACACACATGGAAATTTGCCTTGGACTCCGCGCAGGAAAACTGACTGCCTCCCAGCTGGGAAACCTGCTTATCAAACTCGATACCATCGCTCCTTACAAAGACGGCGAACTGACCAAGGATCTGGAAGCACTTGATGCAGTAGTTCAAGCCTATGGGGATGAGCTGGCCGGAGAGCAAGATCAGATTTGATCCCCAGCAGGTTCAGCCGGGTGGCCTGCGGTTAATGGGTAAAATCTCCTACCTTTACCCACCTACCTCCGGCCATGAAACTCGCCACCTGGAACGTCAACTCCCTCAAAGTCCGTCTGCCCCAAGTCCTGCAATGGCTAGAGGCCAGCCCGGTGGACGTGCTCTGCCTGCAGGAAACCAAGCTTACCGATGACAAGTTCCCTGCCGCAGAGATCGAAGCGGCGGGCTACCAGGTCGCCTTTACCGGACAAAAGACGTACAACGGCGTTGCCATCCTGTCCCGCCATCCGCTGTCTGACGTCGTCAAAAACAACCCGCTTTTCGAGGATGAGCAGCAACGCATCATTAGCGCCACGATTGACGGCATGCGGGTGATATGCGCCTATATTCCCAATGGCCAATCCGTAGGCAGCGACAAATATGCGTACAAGCTGCGCTGGCTGGAAGCGCTGCAGCGCTGGCTTGTTGGCGAGCTTCAGAGGCATCCAAATCTGGCGCTACTGGGCGATTACAACATCGCGCCGGAAGATGGGGACGTTCACGATCCGGTGGCGTGGAAGGATCAGGTGCTCTGCTCGGAAGCGGAGCGGGCTGCCTTTCAGCGGCTGTGCGGCCTGCCTCTGAAAGATGCATTCCGCCTGTTTCCACAGGCAGACAAGCTTTACAGCTGGTGGGATTACCGGCAGATGGCCTTCCGCCGGAATAGGGGCTTAAGAATCGATCACATCCTGCTCTCAGCGCCGCTGGCGGAACGCTGCATTGCCTGCGAGATCGACAAGGCGCCGCGCAAGTGGGAGCAGCCGTCTGACCATACGCCGGTGATTGCGACGCTGTCGCATTAGCCGCCAATCCGCAGACCAGCGATACTCGGCACCTCTATCGCTTTATAAGCCATGTTAAAGTTTTTGAATTGCAGATCGGCGCCCAAATTTTTGAAACTTTTTTACAACTATTGTTACGTATCGAACTGAAATAGAAAAAAATAACCGATCAAGAGTTCGAAAATCAACCTTCTGTTGGACACTTTTCTGCAGGGATACTTATGCGTGAAGTTTCATCAATTTCCTCGCGTAACACTGCTGACGCCGCGCATCTACAGGGAAAATTAGAGAAGAAAGGCTGGCAGGCTTTTTTTTCGCTGCGTCCCGGATTAGCACAGAGACTAGCCTCTGCGTCGAAAAGCATCATGGATCGAATTAATAATCCTTCAGCCAAAGACAAGGTGAATGATGCAGCGCCGGCCATTCTGAAATCGCCGATTACAAAAGCCGAAGCAAAACTTAACTATTACAAAAATCTCACAGGACCACCACTTTTTAGAGCTTTAACTCGCGAGACGTATCGAGATTATCTTCTTGAAAAAAATCCAACCCAAACTACGGGGTCAAAAAAGAAGGATTCGGCGTTACCCAGTCGAGTAGACGCCGAGTCGGAAAAACTACTCGACAGCCAACTAAAAGGAAAAAATCACGAAATGGCCATCTCATATCTTGATACAAACATTAAGAAGCTTCTGATAATGCAAGACATCAGCAGCAAAAATTTAAAAGATATTGAGGTAACGGTAACCGATCTATACGATTGGCTGATAAACAAGGCAAGCGAGGGTCAGAGCAATATGACCGGTAATGAAATTAATCGAACACTGTTCGCCTACAGTGAAATCCTTAAAGCCGTAAGGAGTCACGAAAACTACGTGGCCCCTCCGCTGTCCGGCGTAGCGTCTTGGAATAATTAAAATATTACTTGAGTTGAAAGTGTCTTTTTGAGAATCATCACGAATATCCCGAGTTTGATATCTCATCAAAAAAAGCTAGGATTCAAGTACCTTTTTTAGTTTAATTAAATCTGATTTGACCATTTCAGTGTCCGCTGTCCATCGTGATTCTGTCATCGCTGGCGTCCTGAAAAGCGTGAACAACACCTCGCAGCCCTCCCCGTTCGCCACCACCCGCATCGGCACATAGATCTGCACATCCTCGGCAATCTCCACCACATGGTCGAGGATTCCATGCTCAATCAGAGTTTGAAAACGTAATCCAAATTCACCTTCATCCGTCCGAATCCGCCAGCCATCGCCATCGGCTCGCACCGATTTGCAAAACGCGCTCGCCCAATGCGTCAGATTACGTGGATCGGCGACGTAACGCGCTACCTCATCCGGCTTGCGGGCGATCGAGATGGAAAGCGTATGGGATGGATTCATCAGGCGTGCTCCCCGCAAGTGGCGTTTTGTGCGGGGAGTGTATTCGACATGAACTGACAGCCTCAGGACTTCAGCGCGTCCTTAATCTGCGTCAAGGAACTCGGATCCTCAATAGTCGTGAGATCGCCAGGATCGCGACCCTCGCACAGCGCCTGTATCGAGCGACGCAACAGCTTGCCGGAGCGTGTCTTGGGCAGCAGGTTCACTGCATACACACGAGAAGGACGGGCGACGGCACCGAGCTGATGATCGACGACGCCAAAGATCTCTTTTTCGAGCTGCTTTTTCTCTTCGGGTGTCGATGCTTTGGACGCATCCTTCGGGATCACAAAGGCGACCGCCACCTGCCCCTTGAGCTTGTCTTCCACCCCGACCACGGCCACTTCGGAGACGTTCGGATGATTGGAAATGCTCTCTTCGATCTCGCGGGTGCCCAGCCGGTGGCCAGCGACATTGATCACGTCATCGGTACGACCCAAGATGAAGTAATAGCCATCATCATCACGAATGCCCCAGTCGAAGGTGGAATACACCTGCTCGGTGCTGAAGTTCGACCAGTAGGACTTGATGAAGCGCTCGTCATTGTTGAACACGGTTTGCAGACAGCCGGGCGGTAGCGGCCCTTCGATCACGAGCACGCCTTTTTCATTATTGCCGCACAGTGCGCCCGTGTTTTCATTCAACAGCTTGAGCTTGTAGCCGGGCATGGGCACGCCGGGGCTGCCGAGTCGTGTCGGCTTGTCTTCCACGCCTTTCGCAATCGACAGGATGGGCCAGCCGGTTTCGGTCTGCCAGTAGTTATCAATGATGGGTACGCCCAATTCACCCGCAATCCAGGCCGAGGTCGGTTCATCCAGCGGCTCGCCGGCGAGGTAGAGCGCTTTCAGCGACGAGAGGTCATGCTTCTTCAGCAGCTCGGGCGGCTGCTTCTTCAGCACACGCACCGCCGTTGGCGCAGAGAACATGCGACTGACTTTGTATTTCTCGACGATGTACCACCAGATGCTGGCATCGGGACGAATCGGCACGCCTTCGTACATCACGGTCGCCATGCCGGCGATCAGCGGGCCATAGACGATATAGGAGTGGCCGACCACCCAGCCAATGTCGGACGTGGAGAAATACGTCTCGCCCGGCTTGCCGCAGAAGATGGTGTCCATCGACGAAGCCAGCGCGACGGCATAGCCACCGACGTCGCGCTGCACCCCCTTGGGCGTGCCGGTGGTGCCAGAGGTGTACAGAATGTAAGAGATATCGTCCGACTTGAGCCAGGTGACTGGCACCTTCGCATCGATGTGCTTCGCGCGCAGCTCGGCATAGTCCAGATCGCGACCGGCGACGCGCTCGAAGGATGCCAGCTTGCGATCGACCATCAGCACATGCTGCGGCTTGTTTTTTGACAGCTGGATGGCTTCGTCCAGCAGCGGCTTGTAGGGCACGACCTTGCCGACGCGCGAACCGGCGTCGGCCGAAATGATCAGCTTGGGTTTGGCATCGTCAATACGACTGGCGAGACTGTTCGCCGCAAAGCCGCCAAACACCACCGAGTGAATCGCACCGATGCGCGCACAGGCCAGCATGGCGAACATGGCCTCGGCAATCATCGGCATGTAGATCAGCACGCGGTCGCCCTTGCCCACGCCCAGTGACACCATGATCGCTGCGGTGCGCTCCACCTCCTGCTGCAGCTCGCGGAAAGTCCAGATCTTCTCGGCCGGCGTGCCGTCCGGCGTTTCGGTCGAGATGGCGATCAGCGCGGTCTGATCACCCTGCTGGTCGACCCAGCGGTCAATCGCGTTATGACAGAGATTGGTCTCGCCACCGACAAACCATTTCGCGAAAGGCGGGCGAGAATAATCGACGACGTGTGTGAATGGCTTGTGCCAGTCGATGCGCTGGGCTTCCTTTGCCCAGAATGCTTCAGGATTGTCGATCGACTGCTGGTAGAAGTCCTGATAGTTCATACCGCTCCCTGTCATTGTTATTTGCTTCAGAAACTGTCACCCGGCACGCGCACCCAGCCTTCCATCAGCACACGAGCACTGCGGCTCATGATGGCCTTGGTCACCGTCCAGTCGCCATTCTGCTGCGACGCTTCGGCGCCGACACGCAGCGTGCCGGAGGGATGGCCGAAGCGCACGGCCTGACGCGCTCCGCCACCGGCGGCAATGTTCACCAGTGTGCCGGGGATGGCGGCTGCAGTGCCGATCGCCACCGCAGCCGTGCCCATCATCGCATGATGCAGCTTGCCCATCGACAGCGCGCGCACCAGCAGGTCGATGTCCGCTGCCTTGACCGGCTTGCCACTGGACGAGGTGTAGTCTTTGGGCGGCGCGACGAAGGCCACCTTAGGTGTGTGCTGGCGCTGCGCGGCTTCGTCCAGCGATCTGATCAGGCCCATGCGCAATGCGCCATGCGCACGTATGGTTTCGAACATCGCGAGCGCTTTCGCATCGCCATTGATCGCTTCCTGCAGCTCGGTGCCGGTGTAGCCGATCGCATCGGCATTCACGAACACGGTCGGAATGCCGGCGTTGATCATCGTCGCTTTGAGCGTGCCCACGCCCGGCACCTCCAGATCATCCACCAGATGCCCGGTCGGGAACATCGCGCCCCCGGCGCCCTCTTCTTCGGCGGCAGGATCCATGAATTCCAGCTGCACTTCGGCAGCGGGGAAGGTCACGCCATCGAGCTCGAAATCGCCGGTCTCCTGCACCTGACCATTCGTGATCGGCACATGGGCGACGATGGTCTTGCCGATATTGACCTGCCAGATGCGTATCGTGGCCATACCCTCTTTTGGCAAGCGCGCGGGATCGACCAGACCGTTACTGATCGCAAAAGGACCGACGGCTGCAGACAGATTCCCGCAGTTGCCGCTCCAGTCGACGAAGGCCTTGTCGATGGACACCTGACCGAACAGGTAATCGACATCATGACCGGGCTTGCTGCTCTTCGACAGAATCACGGTCTTGCTGGTGCTCGATGTCGCGCCGCCCATGCCATCGATCTGCTTGCCATAAGGGTCGGGGCTGCCGATCACGCGCATCAGCAGTTTGTCGCGGGCAGCGCCCGGCTGCTGCGCAGATTCGGGCAGGTCTTGCAGGCGGAAGAACACGCCTTTGCTGGTGCCGCCGCGCATGTAGGTGGCGGGGACTTTGATTTGGGGGGTGTGGGACATGGTCAAGCCGCCTTCGCCGATGCAAGGAAGTCCTGCGCAAAACGCTGCAATACACCGCCCGCTTCATAAATGGACACCTCTTCATCGCTATCAAGACGGCAAGTCACGGGCACCTGCACCGTCTCGCCATTCTTGCGATGAATAACCAGTGTCAGATCAGCGCGCGGCTTGCGCGTGCCGATCACGTCATAAGTCTCGGTGCCATCCAGCGCCAGCGTCTTGCGGTTCACGCCCGACTTGAATTCCAGCGGCAGCACGCCCATGCCGATCAGGTTGGTGCGGTGAATGCGCTCGAAGCCTTCGGCCACAATCGCCTCGACACCGGCAAGGCGCACGCCCTTCGCCGCCCAGTCACGCGAGGAGCCCTGACCATAGTCGGCACCGGCAATGATGATCAGCGGCTGCTTGCGGTTCATGTAGGTCTCGATCGCTTCCCACATGCGCATCACCTTGCCTTCCGGCTCCACCCGGGCGAGCGAGCCTTTTTTGACCTGACCATCGACGATGGCCATTTCATTCATCAGCGTCGGGTTCGCAAAGGTGGCGCGCTGCGCGGTCAGGTGGTCGCCGCGATGCGTGGCATACGAGTTGAAGTCTTCTTCCGGCAGGCCCATCTTGTGCAGATATTCACCAGCAGCCGAATTCATCAGAATCGCATTCGATGGCGACAAATGATCGGTGGTGATGTTATCCGGCAGCAGCGCGAGCGGACGCATGCCCTTCAGCGTGCGTTCGCCTGCCAGCGCGCCTTCCCAATACGGCGGACGGCGGATATAGGTCGATTGCGGACGCCAGTCGTACAGCGGCTTGACTGACGTACCGCTGTCGGTACGAATCGCAAACATCGGCTCGTAGACCTTGCGGAAATGCTCGGGCTTGACGCTGGATTTAACGATCGCATCGATCTCTTCATCAGTGGGCCAGATATCTTTCAGGCGGATTTCTTTGCCGTCTTTGACGGTCAGCACATCCTTTTCGATATCGAAACGGATGGTGCCTGCGATCGCATACGCGACCACCAGCGGCGGCGAAGCGAGGAAGGCCTGCTTCGCATACGGATGAATGCGGCCATCAAAATTACGGTTGCCAGACAATACTGCGGTCGCATACAGATCGCGGTCGATGATCTCCTGCTGGATCTTCGGATCGAGCGCACCCGACATGCCGTTGCACGAGGTGCAGGCATAGGCGACGACACCAAAGCCCAGCTTTTCCAGCTCGGGCAGTAGCCCGGCTTCTTCGAGATACATGGTCACGGCCTTGGAGCCGGGCGCGAGCGAGGTCTTTACCCAGGGCTTGCGGAACAGGCCGAGCTGGTTGGCATTGCGCGCCAGCAGACCGGCCGCGATCACATTGCGCGGGTTCGAGGTGTTGGTGCAGCTGGTGATGGCAGCGATGATGACTGCGCCATCCGGCATCTGGCCGGGCTGGTCTTCCCATGCACCGGCAATCCCCTTCGCGGCGAGATCGGTCGTCGATACCCGCGCATGCGGATTCGACGGACCGGCCATGTTGCGCACGACGGTCGACAGATCGAACGTCAGCACGCGCTCGTACTCGGCATTCTTCAGACTGTCCGCCCATAGCCCGGCGGTCCTGGCGTAGGTTTCGACCAGCGCGACTTGTTCATCAGTGCGGCCGGTGAGCTTCAGGTATTGAATGGTCTGTTCATCGATGAAGAACATCGCGGCCGTCGCGCCGTACTCGGGCGCCATATTGGAGATGGTGGCGCGATCACCCAGCGTCAGCGCGCGTGCGCCTTCGCCATAGAACTCAAGATAAGCGCCCACGACCTTGGACTTGCGCAGGAATTCGGTCAGTGCCAGCACGATATCGGTGGCGGTGATGCCCGGCTGCGGCTTGCCGGTGAGTTCGACACCCACGATATCCGGCAGGCGCATCCACGATGCGCGACCGAGCATCACGTTCTCGGCTTCCAGACCGCCTACACCAATGGCGATCACGCCGAGCGCATCGACATGCGGCGTGTGGCTGTCGGTGCCGACGCAGGTATCAGGATAAGCGACGCCCTGTTGTGCCTGAATTACCGGTGACATGCGTTCCAGATTGATCTGATGCATGATGCCGTTCCCCGGCGGGATCACGTCCACGTTCTTGAACGCATGCTTGGTCCAGTCGATGAAGTGGAAACGATCTTCATTGCGGCGATCTTCAATCGCCCGGTTTTTTTCGAATGCCTGCGGATCAAAGCCGCCGCATTCCACCGCTAGTGAATGGTCAACGATCAGCTGCACCGGCACCACCGGGTTCACCTTGGCGGGGTCACCGCCCTGATCAGCGATCGCATCACGCAACCCCGCGAGATCGACCAGCGCGGTCTGTCCCAGAATGTCGTGGCAGACGACGCGGGCGGGGAACCACGGGAAATCCATGTCGCGACGGCGCTCGATCAGCTGCTTGAGCGAATCGGTCAGCGTCGCCGGATCGCAGCGGCGCACGAGATTTTCGGCAAGCACGCGCGAGGTGTAGGGTAGCTTGTCGTAGGCACCGGGCTGGATCGCGTCGACAGCGGCTTTAGCGTCGAAGTAATCGAGCTGGGTTCCGGGGAGGGGTTTGCGGTGGGCGGTGTTCATGGTTGGGTGAGGTGGGGTTCTGTCTGGGTGCTTTGATGGGTTGGGCCTTGCAAGTAAAGACACTGGATCCCGGCCTGCACCGGGATAACTACTGTAAAGCCAGCAGCCTGTATATCGTCACCCCGGTGCAGGGTGTAGCAGGAGGTTCAGGCCGCATGCGGCCTGCCTGCGCAACGGCAATGGCATTTTGCCATTGCGCGCCCTGCAAGGGGGGGTCTAGTGTCTTTTCGCGATACAACGAATTACTTACGCTTCGAAATCGGCACAAACTTCAGATTCTCCGGCCCGACGTAGTTAGCGCTCGGACGGATGATCTTGTTGTCGATGCGCTGCTCGATGATATGTGCCGACCAGCCGGAGGTTCGCGAGATCACGAACAGCGGCGTGAACATGGCCGTCGGCACGCCCATCATGTGATAGGAGACTGCCGAGAACCAGTCGAGGTTCGGGAACATTTTCTTCACATCCCACATCACGGTTTCGAGGCGCTCGGCGATATCGAACATCTTGGTCGAACCGGCATCCTTGGACAGGTTGCGCGCGACTTCCTTGATGACCTTGTTACGCGGATCGGAGATCGTGTAGACCGGGTGACCAAAACCGATGATGACTTCCTTGTTCTCGACGCGACGACGGATATCGGCCTCGGCCTCGTCCGGATTGTCGTAGCGCTTCTGGATTTCGAAAGCGACTTCGTTCGCGCCGCCATGCTTGGGGCCGCGCAGCGCGCCGATCGCACCGGTGATGGCCGAGAACATATCCGAGCCCGTACCGGCGATCACACGGCCGGTGAAGGTCGAGGCGTTGAACTCGTGCTCCGCATACAGGATCAGCGAGATATGCATGGCCTTGACCCACAGATCCGACGGCTCATGGCCGTGCAGCAGGTGCAGGAAATGACCGCCGATGGAATCGTCATCGGTCTCGACTTCGATGCGCTTGCCATTGTGGCTGTAGTGATACCAGTACAGCAGCATCGAGCCCAGCGACGCCATCAGGCGGTCGGCGATATCGCGCGCGCCGGGGACATTGTGATCCTCTTTCTCAGGCAGCACACAACCCAGTGCGGACACGCCGGAACGCATCACATCCATCGGATGCGACGATGCGGGCAGCCATTCGAGCACGGCTTTCACATTCGCGGGCAGGCCGCGCAGCGACTTGAGCTTTTGCTTGTAGGCGGCCAGTTCCGCAGTGGTCGGCAGCTTGCCATGCACCAGCAGGTGAGCGATCTCCTCGAATTCGCAGGTATCGGCGACATCGAGAATGTCATAGCCACGATAGTGCAGGTCATTGCCCGTCTTGCCGACGGTGCAGAGTGCTGTATTACCAGCGGTGACGCCCGACAGCGCGACGGATTTTTTAGGTTTGAAGCCAGTGGCCTGTTGCTCGCTCATAGTGTTCTCCGGGGGTTACTTGGTTTTTTGCTGTGCGAAAAGCGCGTCGAGCTTTTGCTCGAAATCGTGATAGCCGATACGGTCATACAGTTCCATACGGGTCTGCATGGTATCGACGACGTTCTTCTGGGTGCCATCGCGGCGGACGGCGAGATACACATTCTCGGCGGCCTTGTTCATTGCGCGGAAGGCGGACAGCGGATACAGCACGAGGCCGACATCCGCACCCCGCAATTCATCCACGGTGTAAAGCGGTGTTGCGCCAAACTCGGTGATATTGGCGAGGATGGGCACTTTCACTGCGGCGGCGAATTGCTTGTACATGGACAACTCGGTGATCGCCTCGGGGAAGATCATGTCCGCACCCGCTTCCACACAGGCGACCGCGCGATCGATTGCGGCGTCCAGTCCTTCCACGGCCAGCGCATCGGTGCGCGCCATGATCACGAACTGGTCATCGGTTCGCGCATCTACCGCCGCTTTAATACGGTCCACCATCTCCTGCTTGGAGACGATCTCCTTGTTCGGACGATGGCCGCAACGCTTCGCGCCGACCTGATCTTCAATGTGGATCGCCGCCGCGCCGAATTTGATCATTGATTTCACGGTGCGCGCAACGTTGAACGCGGACGAACCAAAACCCGTGTCCACGTCGACCAGTAGCGGCAGGTCGCAGACATCGGTAATGCGGCGCACGTCGGTCAGCACATCGTCGAGGTTCGAGATGCCGAGATCGGGCAAGCCGAGCGAACCTGCAGCAACGCCGCCGCCGGACAGATAGATCGCGCGGAAGCCGGCGCGCTTGGCCAGCAGCGCGTGATTGGCATTGATGGCGCCGATCACCTGCAACGGTGATTCTTCTTTCATCGCCTGCCTGAATTTGGCGCCGGGAGTGAGTTTGGTCATGGGAATCCTGTGGAATGAACACATCGATAAAAACTGTCGGCTTCTGTTTTGCAATCCCTGTGCCACCCGCATTGCGCCCCGGTAGTCCACAGCCCCCTGAGTAAAACCCACGTCCAAACAAGGGCTTGCCTACCCTGCCTAAAATTCAGGCAAAACCAGAGGTTGCACGAATGTTTCATTTTGTGTTTCAATGTTTCATTGCGATGAAACATTGAAATGTCCCGCCATGGTTCGCCCGCCCCTGCACACCCGTGATGCGCAGCCCAAACCCGTGTTCTGGACGGTTTCGATGTCTCGGCTATTCGACCTGTTCCGGGATATCACGGTCGAATTCGATGACCGCGCCACGATCGAGCTGATCCCGCTGGGATTTGAAGACGCCGTCGCCCACATCCGCGAGAAGCTGCAGACCGAGCGCTGTGACGCAGTAATTTCGGCAGGCTCGAACGCGGCCTATCTGAAGAGCCGGCTGTCGATACCGGTCATCACCGCCAAGGCGAGCGGCTTTGACGTCATGCATGCACTGGCACGCGCGCGCAAGATCACGCCGGAGATCGGGCTGATCAACTATCAGGAGCCGCTGCGCGAGTTGGAAGATTTTCAGCAGACCTTCGGTCTGACCATCATGCAGCGCACGTATGTGACGGTGGAAGATGCGCGCTCGCAGGTGAATGAGATGAAGTCTGCCGGCATCAAGGCGATCGTCGGTGCCGGTTTGATCACCGATCTGGCTGAAGAAGCGGGACTGGCGGGGGTCTTCGTCTACTCGGCCGCGTCGATACGACGGGCATTCGAGGATGCGCTCGACCTCACACGCGCGACGCAACTGGAAACCCCGCGCGACCGGCACTATCCGGTGCCGGACAAGCTGCGCGCCAAGCATGGCATCAATGAATTGCGCGGCGATTCTGACGCCATGCAATCGCTGCGTCAGACCATCGCGCTGTATGCGAAATCCCCTGCGCCGGTGCTGATCGAGGGCGAGACGGGCACCGGCAAGGAACTGGTCGCACAGGCAATCCATGGTGAGAGCCAGCGCAAAGGCGGAGGACAGCATCCGTTTGTCGCTATCAACTGCGGGGCCATCGCCGAGTCGCTGCTGGAGTCTGAGTTGTTCGGCTATGAGGAAGGTGCATTCACTGGTTCGCGCCGGGGCGGCCATGCGGGCGTGTTCGAGGCTGCGCATCGGGGCACGCTGTTCCTCGACGAGATCGGCGAAATGCCCCTCCCCTTGCAGACTCGCCTGCTGCGCGTGCTCGAAGAAAAAGAAGTTGTTCGCGTTGGTGGCAACCGCCCGATACCGGTGGACGTGCGCATCATCAGCGCGACGCATTGCCGCCTCGAAGAGCGGGTCGCGCTGGGTGCGTTTCGCGCCGATCTGTTTTACCGACTGGGGGTACTGAGGATGAGCATCGCGCCATTGCGCGAGCGTACCGGCGACATTGTGGCGCTGGCGGAATGGTGGCTGAAGAATTCACTCGCTGAGCTGGGCGCGCGACCGGGCGCGAACCTGCACGCCGAGCTGCAGACCTGCGCCCCCTTGCTGCAGGGCTGGCACTGGCCGGGCAATGTGCGGGAGCTGCGCAATCTGATGCAGCGTGTCGCGCTCTTCCTTGCCGTTGAACCGCTGCAGGCACTGACGCCGGTGCTGCTCTCCCGACTCGCACCGGAGCTGTCGACGGACTCTCTCCCGACGGCCAGCGCTTCAGCGCTTCCCGGAACGGTGGATGTGCCTGATGTACACGAGGTGCTGAGGCGCTTCAGAGGCAACCGCGCGGAAGCCGCCGCCTATCTCGGTATCAGCCGCACGACGTTGTGGCGACGGCTGAGGTCGGCGCCCTGAACTTTCCCTAAAGATTTCCTACATCAAGACGACTCTACCTGAGCAGAGATCTGTCTGTACCTGTTGGCGGAGTCACTGAGATGGAAGAGAAACAATTCAATCAAAATTTCGATCAAAAATTCGATCAGCCTTTCGTGCTGCCCGCAGCGGGCAAACGACCCGGCGAGCACGCATGGATACCGGGGTCGGATGTGCAGTCGCTGTGGCGTCGCCACGGCTGGACACCGCCGAGCGAGAAGCGGCGCGAGATCAAAAAGCCGGCTGAAACGGTGAAGCATCCACCACTTCGCATCGTACGCGGCTAAGCAACTCAGTCGTCCTTCCCGCCCTCGATACCCAGTTCCTGGATTTTTCGGGTAATGGTGTTTCGCCCGATGCCCAGCCGGATGGCGGCATCGTTTTTCCGGCCATGGGTGTGCTTCAGGGCAGTCTTGATCAGCGCCGACTCGAACTGACGGCCGAGCGCATCCATCACCTCCGGTTTGCCCGCTGAGAGCATCTGCGCTGCCTCGGCTTCAAGCATCATGATCCAGTTGCCGGACGCGGCCGGCGTGCTTGCGAAGCCGGAGACGGCGGGTTCGTGCATCACCACGGGCGGTGCTGATTCACCATTCATTACGGGTGATGGCATGGTCGCGGACGGTGAATACGACACCATAGCTGACATCTCACCACCCGAGGTCAGTTCTCCGGGCAGATCCTTGATTTCCACCGTCTGCCCCGGGGCCATCACGGTGATCCAGTTGCACAGATTTTCCAGCTGACGCACATTGCCGGGCAAATCCAGCGACGACAGGAAATGCATTGCCTGATCGGACAATCGCTTGGCCTCGACGCCCAGCTGTCTGGCGCTCTGCGCGAGGAAATAGCGCGCGAGAATGGGAATGTCTTCTCTGCGTTCGCGCAGCGGTGGCAGCCTGAGACGAATCACATTCAGACGGTGGTACAAGTCCTCACGGAACAAGCCTTCGCGCACGCGTTGTTCAAGATTCTGATGGGTCGCGGCAATCACCCGCACATTCGCCTTCAAAGGCTGATGACCGCCGACACGATAGAAATGTCCATCGGAGAGCACGCGTAACAAACGTGTCTGCAAATCGAACGGCATGTCGCCGATCTCATCGAGAAACAAAGTGCCACCCTCGGCCTGCTCGAAGCGCCCGCGCCGTGTCGCCTGCGCGCCGGTGAATGCGCCACGCTCATGACCGAACAGCTCGGACTCCAGCAAATCTTTGGGAATCGCTGCGGTGTTGAGCGCAATGAAAGGCTGCGATGCGCGAGGGCTGTGCTTGTGCAGCGCGCGTGCCACCAGTTCTTTGCCGGTGCCGGATTCGCCGGTAATCAGTACTGTGACATTCGACTGCGACAGACGTCCGATAGCGCGAAATACATCCTGCATGGCGGCCGCCTGCCCGAGTATCTCGGGGTTCTCTACCGCGGCCTGCTCGTCGCCGGATTCGCGCAGGCTCTCCTCGAGCGCGCGACGGATCAGTTCGACGGCTTTGTCGAGATCGAAGGGCTTGGCGAGATATTCAAAGGCACCGCCCTGAAAGGCAGCGACCGCTGAATCCAGATCGGAGAACGCGGTCATCACAATCACCGGCAATCCGGGATAGCGCGCTTTGACGATCTGCAGCAGCTCCAGACCGGATTCGCCGGGCATGCGAATGTCGGAGACCAGCACCTGCGGCATGCCGGAGTCGAGCGCTGCGACTGCGTCGCGTACATTCGAAAAACTTCGGGTCGCGAGGCTTTCCCGTGCCAGAGCTTTTTCGAGCACCCAGCGGATTGATTCGTCGTCGTCTACTATCCAGATCGGTTTCATGTGCGTTGGTCTGCGTCCTGCTTTTCATTAGAGGCACCATCATGGTGCCCCGCGCGCTCCCATCCAGTCTGCACTGAACCAGCGCGAGCCACGCGCACTGGTTCAGGGCAAGCCAATCAGGATACGAAAGTCCGTGCAACCGGGCCGGCTGTCACATTCGATCACGCCGCTGTGCTGCTGGATGAAGGTTTGGGCCAATGTCAGCCCCAAACCGCTTCCACCCTCGCGGCCCGACACCAGCGGATAGAAGATCCTGTCCTTCAGCTCAGCCGGTATGCCCGGACCGTTGTCAATGATATGCAAGTCTAGTGCCAGCCGATAACGCACTTTTGCCAGCGTAATCGAGCGGGCAATACGACTGCGGAATATCAATTCGGCATCGCCGGCCGCCATCCGTGGCGCGAGCGCCTGCGCCGCATTGTGCGCGATGTTGAGCACGGCCTGTATGAGCTGCTCCTTGTCGCCCCGGAACTCGGGCAGCGAGAGGTCATAGTCGCGCCGTATCGTCAGGCCCTGAGGGAATTCGGCCATGATCAGGCTGCGGACACGCTCGAAGACTTCATGAATGTTCACATCGCCAACGATCTGGGGCCGACGGTGCGGCGCCAGCAAGCGATCGACCAGGGTCTGCAACCGGTCGGATTCCTTGATGATCACCTGGGTGTACTCGGTGAGCTCCTTCAGGTCGGCGCGCAGCTCCAGTTCCAGCAACTGGGCGGCCCCCCGAATGCCGCCGAGCGGATTCTTGATCTCATGGGCGAGATTGCGGATCAGCTCCTTGTTGGCCTGGGTCTGGTCGAGCAGCCGCTCTTCACGGTCGAGCTTCAACTGCTGGACGTTCTCGCGCAGTTCCAGAAGCACCGGATTGTTCGGGTCGTCCAGCACGGTGACGATCACGTTGACCTGCAGCGGCGACTTGCCCACGCGCTCGAGCAGCAGATCCTCGCGCTTCTGATCGAACTGATGCTCGCGCGCCTGATCGAGTATCGCGGTGAGCTTCTCGCCATTGATGAACAAGTCGGGCAGGCGCTGCTGGTTCAGCACCTTGAACGAACTCTCCAACAGGCTTTCTGCGGCGGCATTGGCGTAGGCAATCCGGCCCTGCGGGTCCAGCACAAGGACCGCTGAGGCCAGCAGGTCCAGCCCGCCCAGCGAGGTAGAGAGTATGTCCACGATGATTCAGAAACTCCAAAAACTACATAAACGCCAAAAACAAGGGGCCGCAGTGCGGCCCCGGATAAACCAGCTGACAAGCCTTGATGTCAGCTATTTTAATTGACTGATCTCCCTGCGCAGCGCCTCGATGTTCTTCTCGGTGCGCATCATCTCTTCCTTCATCATCGCGACCCGCTCCTGATACTTTGCGTAGTTGCGCTCGCTGCCCAGACGCTCCGGCTCACCGTTCTGAAATTCTCGCTTGAGCTCGGAGAGCTTGCTTTCTTCTGTGCGGATCTCTTCGAGCAGTATCTGCATCCTGTCCTGATCGCGGCGCTTCTGGATCTGGCTTTCAATGCGGGGGAAGGAGGGATCGAGCGACGCCTTGGCCTGCGGTGGGGGGGATGGCGGCGATGGCGGCGATGGCGGCGATGGAATGGTGGAGATGGATTCGAGGTCGAGCTTGCGACATCCGCGGGTGTCGCCGGTGTTGCGGTACTCGCGCGTTCCATTGGGCAAGGTGCAGAGGTATACGCCTTGCGCCGACGCCTCGACGGTCATGACGGCCGCAACGGTGAGCAACAGGCACAGGCATGGCGGGCGAAGCTTCATGAATGTTGCCTCATCAAATTCCAGCTTGGAAAACACAAAAAATGAACACTTTTTTATACCAGAATCTCAGGCCCTATATTTGCCAAATAAACAACAATCTGCGCGAAAAAAAAGGGTGGCGAACGCCACCCCTTTCTCTGGGCTGCAGTACCGGGTCGCGGATTACAGCGAGTAGTACATGTCGAACTCGACCGGATGGGTCGTCATGCGGAAACGCGTGACTTCCTGCATCTTCAGGTCGATGTAGGCATCGATCATGGTGTCGCTGAACACGCCGCCACGGGTCAGGAACTCGCGGTCCTTGTCCAGATACTCGAGCGCCTGGTCGAGCGATGAGCAAACAGTCGGGATCTTTGCGTCTTCTTCCGGCGGCAGGTGGTAGAGGTCTTTCGATGCGGCCTCACCCGGATGGATCTTGTTCTGAACGCCGTCCAGACCTGCCATCAGCAACGCTGCGAAGCACAGGTACGGGTTGGCCGAAGGATCCGGGAAGCGGGTCTCGATACGACGTGCTTTCGGGTTCGCGACGTGCG
>JACCDP011125642.1_pt1 | contig 33250 bp, 40 predicted proteins | sample 7445841 | NCBI WGS metagenome assembly JACCDP01 (sample SAMN15323441, study PRJNA562643) | freshwater metagenome | isolation source: river surface water | place: USA:Blue River Watershed | collected 2017-08-17 | reverse complement strand
GGACTGTACGACTACTAAAAGGGTGGACACATGCCGCGCCTGCTCTCGCCGGAAGAGTTCGAAGAAAAATTCGGCAACAGTGTTGTAACTGATGCCTTGCCGCGAGCCGGTCTGGGCACGGCATTTGGGGCTGCGGTCGACAGGGCTCAAGGCTCTCTGTACGGCATCGGGGAAGCAGTAGGCCTGCCACTGGGCGGTCTTCGCCGCGCAAACCAGTTCGAGGCGGACGAGTCTGAGCGGCGCTTTGCCCGCGACAACCCGCTAACACCGCAGTCGTTTCGCGACATTGAGACCGTAGGCGACGCTGGTCGGTATGTTGCCAAGCTCGGTGTGCAGTCGGCCCCGTACCTGGCGGGTATTGCGGCTGGTGGTTTGGCCGGTGGACCGCTCGGTGCGTTCGCCGTGGGCTCGACTTTCGGCACGGGCGACGTTCTGGACAACCAGCGCGAATCTGCTGGGCGCACGAATCTTCTGACCGCTGTGCCGCTTGGTGCGGCATACGGCGCTGTTGACGCCCTGACCGGCCTGGGTGGTGCAGTCGCTCGCCGCTCGCTGGGCACTGGCATCCGCGCTCTGGACGACGCGGGCTCCGCGGCTCTGAACCGCATGACCGGTTTTGGCGGCTACGCCGCCAGGGGGACTGTTTCTGCTGGCAAGTCCGCTCTGACTGAGGGCGTAGGTGAGACCCTGCAAGAGGGCTTCAACCAGCTTGGCCGCATGTCGGTCAACACCAACGAAGAGCTCTTCAGCCCCGATGCCCTCGACCGCTACGCAGAGTCGTTTGTCGGTGGTGCTGCGCTGGGCGGTGTGTTTGGCGGTGCTACAGGCATGGGCCGTCGCCGCTCGCTCGAGCAGGGCAACTTCGACCTCACCGGCCAGGGCAACCCGACACCTCCGACTGTTGCGGAAACACAACAGCAGCAATACAACCTGGTCACGCAGTTCGACCCGCTGCAGGACCGCATTAACCAACAGCTTGGCATCACGCGGACGCCGTCGAAAGATTACGAGAAGCAGTTGGCCGCCATGTTCGGTGAGCCCAGCGGCCAGTTCGTCCAAGACCCGCAGACCGGAGTCGAGCGCGAGCTCTCAGTGGGCGAGCTCTACGATTTGCGCTCAGGTGTTGTAAATACACAACAGTCTGCGGCACCCGCTCCAGCGCCGGCCGCGCAGCAGGTTCAGGCCGACATTCAGTTGGCTTCTCAGGCTCTGGGGGTCACTCCCGTTCAGACGCCAACCAACCTGCCGACGTTCGACGTGCTGGGTGCGCGCATCTACGGCCAAGAGTCGCTGAACAAGATGCTTGCGGAGTGGTCGGTCGCGCAGCAAGCCAAGACCCCGGGGCAGCAAGAGCTCACGCAGGGGCTCATCAACTCCGGCCTGGTGACCCTGTCTGGCACGGCGAGCGCTCCTTCGGCCAAGCGGGTTGAAAGTGCAGTTAGCAACTTGGCCAAGCGTTTCCAGCTGACCGAGGCGCAGAACCCTGCGCAAGCAGCTAACATCCTCAACGACCAGATCGCTACTCTCGTGGCGGCTGGCAAAAACGAAGGCGACGTGAAGCTGGGCCAGATGGCTACGCTCTACGAGTCGCTCACCGGAACTCCACCACCGGCACTGGCAACCAAGGCGACGAATCAAGGTGTTGTAAATAAACAACAGCAGGGACAAGCCAATGTCAGCGCTCCAGTTCCATCTGGACAGCCCGTTTCAGGAAGCGTGGGAGGCGGGAGCCCTGTCGTTCAAGGACGCGTGGCTCCTGCAGGATCAGTTGCTCCTCAGTCTGGAGGAGTGGGTGGAAATACCGCCGGACTTGGAACCGCAAATGCGGCAGTTAGTACTGTTCCAGCTACCAGCGGAAAACCAGCTGCCCCTGTAGCGCCTAGCGCTACACCCGCCGCACCAGGTGCTGCGGTTGCCGACAACGGCCAGCTCGAGGACGGCTACGCCAACGACTCCGAAGCCTGGGAAGACTTTGCCCCGCAGGGCGCGATGCGCTACGAGCAGCTCGCTGCTGGCTACAAGAGCCTGTGGAACGAAGCCCGCCGCCGTGGCCGCATGACCGGCGAGCTCGCCGAGCAGATCGCGCTGGAAGCCCAGAACGACAACGACACCACGGCCCAACAGGGAGACGAGTCCCTGCGCGGCACGCTGACCGAGGCCCTTGGCGAGCGTGATGCTGGCGTCATCTACGACGTCATCTTCAACGGCGCAACGCACACTGAGGCCGCCACGAACTACGGCCTCTCTCAGGGTCGAGTCGGTCAGTTGGCTGGGTCTGGTGACGTCGGCGCTCTTGCGCGCGGCAAGCTGATTGACAAGGCAGCCAAGCGCCTTGGCTGGTCGCCCGAGTACACCAGCGCGCTGAAAACGCAGCTCAACGAAGCTGCCACGCAGGCTAAGCGCGGGATGACCGCCGCGGACATTGATGCTCGCACCGTGTCGATGGATGACGCGTTTGCCGAAGATGGCGACACGAACGCCCCGGAGACCAACGAACCGATTACGTCCGACCAGTCGTTCGGCGCGGGAGAACTCGATACCGGCAACCAGACGTTCGCAGAGGCCGGGCTCTCGACCATCTCTTCGGCTGGCGGCTCGACGGGATTCACGGACTTGATGTCCGAGAAGAACGAGGCCAAGGCTAACCCCCGCGACCTGGCAGCTTCGCTGACCGAGCGCTGGCAGCAAGTGCAGGAGCAGATCGCCGATCTGCAGGCCAAGCTCGACGCTTCGCCCACACGCACCGTGGCGACTGCCAACAAGAAGCTCACCGAGGCTGAGGTTGAGGCCAAGATTGCCGAGCTGCAGAAGAAGGCCGACGAGTTCATCAAGCGCATCACGGACGCTCTCAATCGCGCCACGCCGACCATCACCGAAGACACGGCGGTCGATGAGGAAGTGGACACCGAGCAGGACGTTGCGCCTGCCGACATGGTCGATGAGCTCACTCGCCAGCCGGGTGAAGAGATGCCCGAGGCAGCCGCAGCCGACACCAAGCCTGCCGCCCCCAAGAAGGCTGCCACCAAGACGACGGCACCGAAGCAAGACAGCGGCCAGACCCTGTGGGAAAAGCTGCGCGGTCAGATGCCTGACCTCGCTCCGTACGAGGACTTGGACGCCACCGAGCGTGGCTACCTCACCGAGCTGGCCGACCGTACCAAGGGCAAGCCGGTTCTTGCCAAGGAGCTTGGCCTACAGGAGTTGGTGAAGAAGTTCTCCGGTGAGCGCAAGCCCGCCCAAGCGCAACTGCAGAAGGAAGTCGAAGCGCTTCCCGAGCAGCAAGCCGCCCTGCTGGAGAAGACCTACGGCGCCAAACGTGACTCAAAGGAGTTCCTGGCCCGCCTGGTCGAAGACGTCGTCAACTACACAAACAAGGCTGTCGAGAAGGTCGACGCGGCTATCCGCGGGATCATCAAGAGCATCGCCGAGGGCGTGCTGGCGATGGGCATTGTCCTCAACCCGACCGCCTTCCAGAAAGACTTCGCGTTCAACCTGCCTGCCACGTACCAGAAAGCCGTACAGGTGGGCGAGCGCGAGATGCGCGCTGAGGTGCCTGCCAACGCTGCAGCCAAGATGTCTGCAACTGCCAAGGGCGTCTACGAGTCGATGGCCCCGGTGGCCAAGAAGTCCGGCAAGGGCTTCATGATTGCGGACAAGCCCAACGGGATGCTCCACGTCTTCAACGCCGACGGCTCGCTGCTGGCGCAGGAGGGCGCTCTGTACGGCAAGGACACTGGCGACACACTGGGCAAGTCGTCTCTACAAGGCGGCCCGAAGGTCACCCCGTCTGGCAAGTACACGCTCGGGTTTGCCAAGAGCGAGGATTACACGGGCGGCGCAGTCTTCCGTTTGCTGGAGTCCGAGGACGAGACTGGATTCGTGGCTGTCCACGCGGTCTATGTCGGCAACCCGAAAGAAAACCGGGTCAAGCGCTTCTACAGCCCGAAGGCCGAAGACAAGCGCGTCAGCTACGGCTGCATCAACACCACCAACGAGATGTTCCTCAACAAGCTGTTGCCCAGCGCGGACCAGCTCAACGGGGGAATGATCTTCGTGCTGCCCGACAGCAACGTGCGGCTGGCCGAGTTCGCGCCTACCACCGAGCCGGTCATGGGCAGCGTAACCGAGCGCACGGACGGTGCGTCAGGCACTGACACCCGCGAACAGCAGCCCGGCTTGCCCAAGAATGAGCGCGCCGCTAAGCGCAGTGGGTCTCCGTCGCGTCAGAAGTTCGGTAAGGACAACAACACCTCCAAGGCCAAGAACCCGTACACCGCCAAGGAGCTGCTGGCAGAACTGACCAACTTTGTGCGCGCGGACATTCCGGGGCGCAAGCTGATGGTGGTCGACACGATTGACGACCTGCTTACCCACCCCGACGACAGAATCAAAGCTGTCGGCGCAGAGATTCGCCTGGCCGGGGCATACGGCGTTGCCGTCGACGGTCGCGCCTTCCTGGTTGCAGATCGCATCGAGAAGGGTGCTGGGCGAGCCAAGTTCATGCACGAGGTGGGTAGCCACCTGGGTCTGGAGAACCTGCTGCCGAGCGCGGTGTACAACAAGCTGGTCGACCAGATCGAGAAGTGGGCCCAGTCGGACGCCAACACCGATGAGGTAACGCTGGCCAACCGAGCCTTGCTGCGTGTGCTGAACGCGGGCACGCCGAAGATTGACCAGCGCGAAGAGCTGCTGGCGTACTTCCTCGAGGAAGCCGTCGAGGCGGGCATTGACCCCACCTCTGCTGGCAAGGCATCCGGCCCGCTGCGCGAATGGTTCCGCACCCTGTGGGCTGCGTTCAAGGTTGCCGTTCGTAAGCTCGGCTTCAAGCCCGAGGCGCTCACCGCGCAGGACGTCGTGAACCTCGCGTTTGGTGCTGCCCGCTTAGAGATTGCCGGTACCTGGCACGGCACGGCTGCTTCCTTCCGCAACTTCAGCAACAAATTCATGGGCACCGGTGAAGGCGCTCAGGCATTCGGCTGGGGTACCTATCTGGCGCAGCGCGCGGGCATCGCCAAGGGTTACTGGCAGGCTGACACGGCGCGAAAGACCAAGGGTGGGGCGCTGTACATGCTCAACGGAGCGCCGGTTACCGACCCACCGCTTATCCGTGACCTGCTTGCCGCTGCGCGGTCGGGCGAGCTGAACCTCGAAAAGCTCAAGACCCTAAAGCGGAACTACCAAGACTTGATCGCGAAGTACAAAGACGAGCCGCGGTTCCAGAGCGACGCGAGGCGGTTGGAGTACACCCTGACGGAGTTAGAAGACGCCATTCAGGCAGGTGGGGTTGAGTACAGGCCGCGGGTTGGCCCCGAAGGCTCCCTCATGCGCGTCGACACCGCGGTAGCCGAGAACGAGCTGCTGGACTGGAACACACCGCTATCCGAGCAGCCGGAGGTGCTCAAGCGCGTGGAGGCTGCGCTGCCTGACAGTTTGCGGGAGGCCATCGAAGAGGAAACCAACCTCAGCCTCGACGAGATGACAGGCGAAGACCTGTACAACGCGCTGAAGTTCGTGGAGGACCGCGACAGCCTAGTCAGTGAACAGTTCTCTGACGTCGAAGACTACAACCGCCGTCTGTCCAACGCCGGGTCGAAGCAGGTTGTGTCTACGTACATGGACGAGCAGCTTGGTGTTCCCGGCATCAAGTTCTTCGACGCCAATAGTCGGGGGAACGCGAGTTCGCCCAAGACCCGCAATCTCGTCATCTTCAACGACAAGAACATCTTCCGGGTTGGCTCGGAGACGGCTGCTAACCCCGAGCGCATGAAGTTCGGGCGTGGTCCGCGCTTCGAGGGCCTGCCAAACGCTAACGACCCAGCCATCGACACGCCGGTCAAGCAGAGACAGACCAAAATTGATCGTGCGATTCGGTTGATGGATCGTGCCGAAAAAGCCAAAGACCCCGAGCAAGCCGCGCAGCTTCGCGCCGAAGCCGAAGCCCTGCTGGCGGATGCCGCCCGTGGATTAGCCGCTGGTGACAAGCGCATGAAGTTCGGCAAAAACGCCGTGCCTACCCAGTCGGTCATCCAGAAGAACATCGCGGCGCTGCCCAAGCAGGCGCAGCAGCCGGTTCGCAACATCCTCGGTGCGCTCGGTGACGTAGCAGGCAAGGGCCTGGACTACGTGGTGTTCACCGGCGACCTGGTCAACCGGGCTGTGCAGGCCGGGCTCGCATCGGCCAAGAAGTTCGAGCGCCTGCTCGCCGAGAGCAAGGCTGCTGCCCGGGAGATGGAGCGCGAGGTCGAGCGCGTAGCCGACCTGTATGCCGTGGTGCCCGACGTCAACCGCGGTACGGGCGAGCGCAGCGTCAACCGATTCCTGTTCGACTCCACCCGCGAGGGCAAGTGGGGCTTTACGGCTGACTGGCGCGACGACCCGGTCAAGGCCGACCCGGAGATGGAGCGTCGCTTCAACGCGCTGGAGCCGGAAGCACAAGCATTCGTCAAGGCGGTCTTCCAGCACGGCGACAAGATGCTCGCCAGCAAGAAAAAGACCGTGCTCGACGCGACCACCAGCGAGTACGACGCGCTCATCGCGCAGGCTGACGCCGATAACGACACCAAGCTTGCTGCCTCCCTGCGAGCCGAGAAGGCTGCCACCCTCAAGCGCTTCCAGTCGCTATTCAAGATTCGCGAGGGCATTCCGTACGCGCCGATCAAGCGCGACGGCAAGTGGGTAGTGCTGGCCAAGTCGCAGGAGTACCGCGACGCAGAAGCCAACAACGACCAGAAGAAACTGCGCGAACTCGAGAGCAACGGCGACCACTACAACGTCACGTTCGTGGACAGCAAGTGGGAAGCTCGCACGCTGCAGTCGCAGTTGAAAGAGCAGGGCTTCTTCGGTGGCGACGAGGCGGTGCAGATCGCCGAGCGCGACACAATGACCGACGAGCTCTACGGCGGCACGAGCTCACTGCGTGAGCTCACCAAGCTGCGCGCCAAGGTCGACGCTCAGGTGGCCGACGGGGACAAAGACCCCACCAGCCAGCGGATGCTGCGGATCATCAGCCAGATGTACCTGGAGGCGTTGGCAGAGGGCAGTGCCCGCAAGTCCGAGATGCGCCGCCGCGGTGTAGACGGTGAGGTGGACATGCTGGCTTCGTTCACCCGTCAGGGCAGGGCGGATGCCAACTTCCTGTCTGCGGTCCAGTTCAACCCGCAGGTTCAGGATGCGCTGCAAGAGATGCGCAAGCAAGCCAAGACGGGCGACCGCACGCGCAAGTCCGAGCTGCTCAACGAGCTGGTTCGCCGCCACCTGCAGTCGATGGACTACCAGCCGCAGCCGTGGGTCAACAAGCTCTCGCGCCTGTCGTCGATCTACTTCCTCGTTACCAGCCCCGCGTACTACCTGCAGAACTTGACGCAGCCGTGGATGATGTCGCTGCCCGCGATGAGTGGTCGCCACGACTACACGACGAGCTCTGCTGCCTTGTTCAAGGCGTACGGCGAGTTGAAGGACGTGATGGCCAGCGCCAAGCTGTTCAGTCAGCAGTTCGACTTTGACAAGGTGCCCGCCGACGTTCGCGCAGCGGTCAAGGAACTGGCCAACCGGGGCAAGATCGACATTGGTCTGGACAGCGAGCTGGGCGAGTTCACTATCGGCGGTGACGGCGCGATTCGGGATCGGTTCAACCGCATCGACAAGGGCATGCGCCTGGCTGTGCAGAAGGTTGAATCCATCAACCGGCTGTCCACCGCGATGGCGGCCTACCGCCTCGAGCTTGCCAAGACTGGCAGCAAAGAGAAGGCGCTTGACTACGCCGACCGCATCCTGACCGAGACCCACGGTGACTACACGGCGTTTAATGCGCCGCGTATCTTCAACACCAACTTCGGCAAGATCGCGCTGCAGTTCCGCAAGTTCCAACTCATCCAGCTGGCCTTCTACGCCAAGCTCATCAAGGACGCCTACCAAGGGCGCGACCGCAAGGCTGCACTGAAGACGCTGGCGTTCTCGCTGGCTCACACCGGGGTGCTTGCGGGCGTTACGGGCCTGCCGGGCTTTGCCGCGATTGCCTGGGCACTGGGCTCGCTGCTGGGTGATGACGACGAGAAGTACGACGTCTCGGGCGAGATTCGCAAGGCTATCGGCGACGAGACGATTGCCAACATGGTGCTGCGCGGCGTGCCGACCCTTGGCGGCGCGGACATCTCGGGCAAAGTGGGTGCGGGCAACATGCTCTCCATCCTGCCGTTTAGCAACGCCGACCTCACCACACGCGCCGGCCAGATCGAAGCCGTCGGCACCTTGATCGGTGGTGCAACCCTCGGCATGACGGTCCGCATGGCGGATGGTCTGGGGCTGATGCTCTCGGGTGACTTCTACAAGGGTCTGGAGCTCACGGTACCCAAGGGCGTCGGCGACGCACTGAAGGCCTACCGAATTGCCACCGAGGGCATGACGCGCCGCAACGGCGACGTGCTGCTGCCGCCCGATCAGGTGGACTCGCTTGGCTCGATCTTCCAGGCGCTGGGCATTCCGTCGGTTCAACAGCAAGTCGTGTACGAGCGCCAGCAGCGCACCCGCGACATGGATCAACGCTTTCAAGATCGCTCGACCCGCATCAAGAACGACTACGTCAAGGCTTCGCGAGAAGGCGACACCGAGGCGATGTCCGAGGCCCGCGAGGCGTGGGCGAAGCTACAAGAGGCGCGAAAGCGCAACGGCTACACCGTGCAACCCATGTCCAACCTGCTGCGCGCTCCGCAAGAGCAGCGCAAGCGTGAGCAGAACACCGCTGGTGGTGTGCAGTTCAACAAGGCCAACCGCCGTGCGGTTGAAGAGCAAGCCGAAATCTAAGGAGATTCCGATGGCCAAGACACCCGCGTGGCAGCGCAAGGAAGGCAAAGACCCCAAGGGCGGACTCAACGCCAAAGGGCGCGCTAGCTACAACAAAGCCAACCCCGGCAAGCCCGGGCTCAAGCCGCCGCAACCCGAGGGCGGTCCGCGCCGCGATAGCTTCTGCGCCCGCATGGAGGGCATGAAGAAGAAGCTCACCAGCGCCAAGACGGCGAACGACCCGAACAGCCGCATCAACAAGAGCCTGCGGGCGTGGAACTGCTGACATGAAAAAACCTGTCTGGGACAGCCCGAACCCCAAGAAGAAATCAACGCCACTTAGCCCGGCGGCGAAGGCTTCTGCCAAGGCGGCAGCCAAGCGAGCTGGCCGACCCTACCCGAACCTTGTCGACAACATGCGCGCTGCGCGGAAAGGAAAGTAACCATGATGTACGGAAAAAAGATGCCGCCCGTGAAGGCTGCCCCGGCAAAAAAGGGGGCGTTCAAACCGTGTTCCGGGTGCCCGAGCGCTGCCAAGTGCAAAGCCGCCGGTAAGTGCATGGCGAAGACCAAGAAGTAAATGGGCCAGAACCCTGTCACTGAAGAACACGCGCAGCAGTTTGAGCAGTTCCTGCGCAAGTGGCAGGAAAAGCTAAACCTCATGGACTGGCGCATCAACCTCTCGCCGTCCCGCCACAAAGGCGTGATGGCAGTTGTCTACAAGATGGACTTCGAGCAGCGCCAGGCCACCATTCGTCTCGGTAACGACTTCGGGGCTGACCCTGTCTGTGACGAGACACTCGAAGCGACGGCCGTACATGAACTGCTGCACGTCCTCCTTTGTGAGCTGTTAGAGCTTGCCCGTGACACGGGCGCTCAGCAAGGGGATGCCCTGCGCAGCGCAGAGCACCGCGTTGTCAACACATTCGAGCGCCTGTTGGTTCTCGAGAAAGGGCGGCATGCCGAAGTCAGTCATATCCGAAGATGAGTTCATCCAGCTCTGGCACCAGTTAAATTCGCCAACGCGAATTGCCGAGCATCTCGGCGTTACCGCTCGCAGCGTCTACGAACGCCGGGCGCGACTTGAGGCAAAGCGCGGGGTCATTCTTGCTGCGGACAGCCCGAAGGCGCAAAAACACGTTATTGAGACTGCCCACATGGTGGTCAATGCGCGGCGCGATGTCACCCGCTTCAACATCACCGACGGGGTCATCCTAGTCGGCAGCGACGCACACTACAGCCCCGGCCACATCCCCGTAGCACACAAGGCACTGTGCAACCTGCTGGTGGATATGAAGTCTGACGTTCGAGCAGTTGTCCTTAACGGAGACATTCTTGACGGCGGAATGGCATCGAGACATGCCCGGATTCGCTGGAAAAAAGCGCCGACCATGCACGAAGAACTTGAAGCGGTGAAAGACCGGCTCGGCGACATCGAGAAGGTGCGCCCCGGTGGCTGCAAGCTGATGCGGACTTACGGCAACCACTGTGCTCGCTTTGAGACACGGCTGTCCAACCAAGTGCCGGAGTTCGAGGGCATCCAGGGGTTCTTGCTACGGGATCATTTGCCGCAGTGGGAGGACTCCGAGCGCATCGACGTCAACGAGGACATGGTCATCATCCACGACTGGCACTCCGGCGTTCACTCCGGCTGGAACGATGTCCTGAAGGGCGGGTGCCACACGGTGACCGGCCACACCCACGAGCTGTCTGCCAAGGCCCATCGCGGGTTCAAGAGCACCCACTACGGCATCAAGACCGGGATGCTGGCAGACGAGTGGCAGGATGAGTTCAGCTACCGGCAGAGCAAGCCCGGCTTCAACTGGCAGTCGGGGTTTGCCGTGCTGACTTGGAAGAACGGTGTCTTGCTGCACCCAGAGTTTTGCGCTGTAAGAGACGACGGCAACGCTTATTTCCGCGGCAAGCTGTACGCAACGCCATGAACATCACGTTCTGGCTGGTGTTGATACCCACGCTGTGCTACGCGGGGGCGATGCTGATGTACTTCTGGAAGGGTGATGCGCCAATGGCAATCGTCTACAGCGGGTACGCGTGGGCCAACGTCGGCCTACTGTGGCTGGACTGGATTCGGCGCTGATCTTGGTACAAATTTGGTACACCGGTGGGTTCAAACCCATACATCGGTGTACCAGTCCCTGTATCGTAAGTTGTTGAATTTGAAGGACTTTTCAACACCATACAACGATCGTGGTGCCGGCAAGAAATTGCGAACTATCTAGTATCCATGCGGGTTTGCGGCTGTTTGGTACGAATTTGGTACACTGCGCCGCATGGCAACGTACCAAGAGCGCGACGGCCGCGTCCGCGCCATCATCCGCCGCAAGGGCTTCCCGGTTAAGTCGAAGACATTCGCTCGCAAGTCCGATGCGGTGAAGTGGGCGCGCAAGGTCGAGGCCGACCTGGACTCTGGCGGCTTTGTCGAGTCCAAGGAGTCTGTCGCTGCGCTGATGAAGCGATACCGCGACGAAGTCACGGAGCGTAAGCGTGGCTGGAAGTGGGAGCAGACTCGAATCGACAACATCATCCAGCAGCCCTGGGCAAAGATGCGCGCGGCCGATTGCGCAGACGAGCTAAACGATTGGGCGCAGACCCGCCGCAAGGACGTTAGCGACGCCACGGTCAACCGCGAGCTCAACGTTTTGTCTGGGGTCTTTACGCACGCCATGAAGTTCTGGCGGGTCAAGCTACACCGCAATCCAGTGAGCTTGGTGGTCCGACCCAAGGCAACAAAGCCGCGCAACCGTCGAGTGGCTCCTGACGAGCTCGATGCGTTCTGGATGTACGACCGCGGGCGGCAGCACAGCATCCGTTGGTACGTGCCGGTGATGGTGGAGTTTGGGATTGAGACAGCGCTACGGCTGTCGGAGATGTGCCGCCTGGAGTGGACGGACGTGAATGAGGCGCAGCATTGGCTGGCCGTGAATCAGAGCAAGAACGGGGACAGCAGAAAGGTTCCTCTATCCCCCAGGGCGCTGGAGTTGCTGGCGATGTTGCCAAGAACCCTACCCAATGTGTTCCCCGTGCAGGAGGGATCTTTTGGCGTGGTGTACCGGACAGTTTGCAAAGAGCTGGGTATCGAGGATCTGCACTTCCACGACACCCGCCACGAAGCGGTAAGCCGCTTGGCAAAAATTTATCCGGTGCTGCAGTTGGCCGCCATCAGCGGCCACCGCAACCTCAAGTCACTGCAGGTGTACTACAACCCGACGATTGAGGAGCTGGTTCAGCACTTGCACGGTGCCGGTCAACCCAAGCCTCGACGTCCTTAACCGCCCACAACAGCTTTCGGCTTGGGGTGCTGAGCCTCGGGGGTAGTTTTTCCGGGTACTTAGAGGCGTATTGCTGGATTGTGGTGACCGGCAGACTTAGCGCCGCCGCCAGTCCCTTGGTGTCTAGTACAAGCTTCATGTCAGTATTTCAAAAAAGCCCCCCAGGCCGGGCCTGGGAGGAACTACTACCACAAGGAGCTAACATGGCAACTGTTAGCGAAGACATCATACACTAGCTCCTACTGCTCCTACAGATTTTTCTTCTGAAGAGCTAACTAGAGTTAGCGCGTCTTTGTCTAGCTTATACCCATCCACGACAACGCACCGTGCCTGTACAGTGGGCAAGTCGGTGCCCCGCGTTAGCGTGATCTTGTCCGAACGCTTGACCAGCACGCCGTCCTTCTCCAGCTGGTCGATCAGCTTGTTGTAGTCCGTGCGGTTCTTCATGCACCAGTCCCGCATGGCCGCCTGGCTAAGCATCATATGTCCTGCATGATCCCGCTTAGTGGCCGAACCCAGAACGTAGCGCCCTGCGATCTCGCCCATTACGCGGTTACGCGGAGTCTCCGGGCCGTCTTTGGAGCGCTTGTCACGGAACTCCACAGTCACCAGGATTCGATGCGCCAAGCTGGTCATCATCCGGCTGAACGCTTCTTCGGCAGACACCGTATTGGTAACTTCAACCGTCTCGGCTAGCTCGGCCATCATGCGCCGCGTAAACGCTTCCAGCCGCTCCAGGTCAAAGTCGATGATGCCCAAGTCCCGCGCAATGCGAGCCATAGTCAGCGAGCACGCCGCGTGGCAGCGATAAAACCGGTACTTAGTATCGGGAATCGTGCTGACCATCTCGGCTGTGCGGCGACGCACTTCATCAAGCAGCTCGTCGGCGTGGGTCACCACATACTGCACCATCATCTCCCCGGCAATGCCGCGGTTGGCCTTCATCTGGTCTAGGTGGCGCTGCACCAGCACAGCTTCCTTCGCGTCGATGGCCTCACGCTCTTCCTTGGTGAGGGTGCTGCGATCAACGCCGGGGGCGGTAAGGTATGTCTGCGGGTAGCGGTCAACGTTGATCTGCAATACACGCACCGCCTCGGCCTGAGCATTGCCCTGAGTGGCCGCCAGCAGTCCGTGAAAGTCGCGGTTGCCCGTCACAAACGGGCTCATGCGCCAGCGCAGCGTCTCTGCAAACCCAACCGTGCCGCCGGTTGACTTCAGACGAATCTTCTCCTGGCCGTTGGCGATGCCATATGCCATGTCGGAGAACATTTGGCCGTCCATATTGGTCAGCTCGTCCAGCAGCACCGGGATGTTGTTGAACGTAGCCAGCACCCTCCAGATCGAGTTCGGCGTGAAGCCGTCTTTGGAGTTGAGGGCCATATCCATCGCATTGCCGAAGGCGTACAGCGACGCGTAGCTCACGGTGGTCTTGCCCTTGCCGGAGTCGCCGCCCTGCAGCGCTAGCATTGCGCCCTTGTAGAGCTCCTCGCAGAACGGCGAAAGCAGGGAGCCCCAGCCCGCCACGATGGCGTACTGCCAGTGCTCGCGCCCGGGTCTGTTGTAGAGGAAGTTCAGCGCCTCGGCGTACTTGGTGGCGTCAGCGGACTTCGGGCGGATGAACGCAGTGGCGTACTTAGCTGCACCGCCGGAGACAAGCACCTTGCGATTGGTGCCGTCTGCTAGGTACAGCCGGTCGCCGAGCAAGAAATCCTTGTCCTCGTTCTTCCAGCCGAAACTGGTAAGCGTGTTGACTTCTTCGACTTGGCGTTTGAGCGATTCCAGTTGGTCTCTGAGGTAAGCAGCCATGTGTGACCCGGCCTCTTTGTGGTTGCTTTGCATCAGCTCGTACTTGGCCAGTGAACGCAGCATGTCTGTCTGCGACGCCATGGCCTCCGAAGACATCTCGAAGTCACGCACCTTCTTGTTAGGCAGGTGCATGCGCATTCCGATCTTGTAGGTCCCGTCCTCGGTGCGAATGCGCGTAGTGGGGTAGAACAGCAGACGGCTGAACGGATGGGCCTGCATGATGCCGTCCTTGTCGGGAAGCATCCGCGAAAGCAAGCCGTTGTTCCAGGCGTAGCCGTAGGCCATCGGTGGGATGAGCACTTCGGCTTCCTCGCCGTCCTCGGTTGCAATAACTTCCGTCTGCTCGGCCACGATCGGGATCACGCGACCCAACACAATCGGGCTCTTGATCTTCCCTTTGAACTGGCAGCCGTTGCACCCGTCAGGGTTGAACTGGCTAAAGAACTCGCAGGTGGTGGGGCCCTTGTTCCATGTGTCGTACCGGGCGCGCCAGTCGACGTTATCGTGGCCGGTATTCAGGCGTTCGGAGGTCCATTCTTCGGCGTATTTCTCACCTTCAACGCAGTGTTTCAGGAGCCCGATGACGCCGCGCCAGTGGTCGTAGGTTCCGTCGCCTAGAGTGTCCCGAACGTGTGCCACTTGTGCGCACTTGTTGGCCACTTCGTTGGCGTCGACGTCGATGTTTGGGTATTGGTTCAGGTGCCCGGTCAGATCAGAATTTAGTCCACTAGATGCTAACGAAGGTCGCGGCCTAGTCGTGTTTTCAACCTGAACTTGATTGTCTTTGACGTACTGACTAAGTGAAGCAGCTAACTCGGCGGGGTTGCTTGGCTCGCATCGGCTCTTGACGGCCACTGTTTTTGCGGCGCCGCGCTTTCGATTGACGCTTCCGGCGGGCCGCAACACGGACGAAAAGTCAGCCGTACGAGACGGGTCAGCTAGTACTCCCATGTGCGCGAACACCGACTTGAGCGCCGTTGCCACGCGTCGCCAACTCTCGGCCTTGATCGCCTTGGTGAGCGGCCAGTAGGCATGCACGCCGTAGCCCGAGTCCACCAACATCGGACGGGGCCAGCCCACCGTGTCGGCAAACGCAAAGATTGCTTTAGCTGCTTCTCGCTTGTCCAGGTAGCCCGCACCCTTGGCGGCTTTCTCTTCGCCGCAGTCGATGTCAGCCCAAAACGCTTTGGCCCGGTCCCAGTTTTCCGGTACTCGGTACTTACGTTTTAGCTTGCCGTCGACTTCGTCTTCGAGTAGCTCGTGCTGGTAGCTAGCGCACGCGTGATAGACCGACAAGCTGTCGGAGCGAGCCATCTGTTCGATGGCGTCTGCCATGGTTTCCAGGCTTCGGTACGCTTTGTGCGCCGGAGCCTTGTAGCCCTCCTTGAAGAGGGCTAGGTAGTAAACGCCCTCGTCGGGCAGGATGGTTTGAAGGAACTCGAGGGTGTCCATATCACCCTCTTGTTGTTATTTCGCAACGCATTTACAGCTCCAAGAAAAAACAAGCCCGCGGACGGGCTTGCTTTGCACGACTAGTCGGTTACTCCGGCTTAGCGTCTTGGGCGGCCTGTATGACTTGCTGCTGTTTTATCTGTTCGAGGATGGCGTCAATCACTTGGCGCACGAGATTGTGTGGTCCGGTGTCGAGCTGCCGGAGGATGACGTTGACTGAATCTGCGGAGAGCTTGATCGTGAATTCCATAGCGGGCACTTTCTGGTGGAAAAGCGGGGCGTTCGCCCCGCGCTAATCAGTCGTCGAAGCTGATGCCGTCGAGGTTGACTTCGAGGTCTTCCTCAACCACCGGGGCGGGCTTGGCAGCCTTCTTGGCGGCCGGCTTTTCGACCGCGGCAGCTACGGCGGACTCAATTTCGTCGGCGGTCACTGTCTTGGCCTTGCTCACCACGGGCTTCTCCACGGGGGGGTCCGCGGGAGCTTCGGCAGCGACTACGGGGCTCGCGCCCAGGATGTCGGCAACGAGGTCGCCGGCAGCGATCTCCTGCACTTCCGCGAAGGCAGCATCGTCCAAGAAGCCGACCGGCTTGAACGTGAGCTTCGGCGTCGGGGCTTCCATATCGAAGCCGATCTTGGTGACCACCATGTTGTAGCCAACGTCGCGCTTGGCCAGCATCTGGCCGTACTCGCCGAGCGCTTTGATAGAGGCCGGCGGCACGCGCAGCAGCATCGGGTCGTTGAGTTGACCGGCAGCCGCCACGGCGACGCGCACGGCATCAGCGCACGCCTTACCCTTGGTAGAACCCTTGTCAGAGACGCGTGAGCCCCACTGATTGTGCGGGCAGGTGGCGCACTTCTTGGCTTGCGGGTTTTTGGCATCGGCCGCGGGGGCGACGCCGTCGTTGCTGTAGCAGTCAGGCTTCTGACCCTCGCTGCTCTCCGGGTTGTAGCCGGCAGCGTAGAACACCTTGCTGGTGCCCTTGTTGGCTTTGATCAGCACGGCGTCAATGGAAGTCGCCGGGCTGTCCGGGTCTTTCGGGTTAGGGAGTACCTGGCGCACGCCATCGCGCACAACAGCAAACACCTTGCCCTTGATGCTGATGACCGGGAAGCCACCGCCTGCGTGTGCGGTGAGGTCGGCGTTGAGCGCCGCGACGTTGACCTTTTTCAGGTAGGAAGGCAGGCTCTTGCTGCCGTCAAACGGAATGATGTTCATGTTTGCTCCTTGGGGCATACAGTTTACGCGGAACGACGGATGTTGACTACACGTTCTTCCCGGAGGTTGAGCCCGGGCGGCAGCGAGTCTTCATTGGCGGCAAGGAACTCCTTGACTGCGGTCTTTGACGGCCGCACTTCAAGCAAGCTCCACTCTTGTCGGGCCTTCACGAAGTCCATGAAGGCGCTCGGATCGGCACAGCTCACAGATGTACGCACACTGGCGTAAGCGGTGCCAAACTCGGTTTTGACAGAATCCATGCCGGTCTGGTTGAAGACGTCGAGCAGCTTGGCTTCCAGCTTCTCCATCTTCTCGTCCAGGGGCTTTACGGCGGCATCGAAATCTGCCTTCATCTGCGCTTTTTTGTCGCGCAGCTGGATGTAGACACTAACTGCTTCAGACAGTTTCACGTTAGCTCCTTGTGTTTGATCATAAATTTAGTTGCTTAAGTCGGGTTTGTCAAGGGGTATCTCCTAACTTTCTTCGGGCCGCTCGCGCATCAGATCTAGCAAGAGCCCCTGCATAGACTGCTTGTCCTGCAGCCGCTTGTAAACGCGCCGCTCCATTTCGGTGCCAGCGATGTGAACAATAAGCGTGGTGCGGGTCTGTCCAGGTCGTCGCACGCGGGCACAAGCTTGTTCGTAAATTTCGTTCGAGTGGACCGGGGCGTACCAAACGATGGTGGTGGCGGCCGTCAACGTCAGCCCGTGGCTCATGGTCGCCGCGTTGGCTACCAGCACGCGCGGGTCCGGCTGCTTTTGGAAGGCCCCGAAGATGCGGTCTCGTTCGGACTTGCTGGTCTCCCCGTGGACAACCTCTACGCTGAACTCCTGTTGTAGCTCAGAAGCGACACTTTGTAACGCAGCTGTAAGCGGCACAAACACAATCACTTTGCCTTCGGACTGCTCGATGATCTCCTTGAGCTCGTCAATTCGCGGCTTCGACGGGATGCAAACCTCTTCGCCGTTGGTGCCGTAGGCCACACCGCAAGCAATTTGGATGAGCTTGTTGGCCTTGACCGCCTCGTTGACTGCCAGGATCTGCCCGCCAGCGTACTCGGTTGCCAGCTTGGAGAGCATGTCCTTGTACGCCTTGTCTTGCTCCTTGGTGAGCTCGACGTCTCGGGTCACGTGCAGCTGCTCGGGCAAGTCGGTGCAATCGTCGAGTGAGAAGCGGATCGCCGGCTGCATCATTTCGTGGATAGTTTGCGCAGCATCTTGCCGAGGTACCCACTTGAACTGGGTGAGCTGACGCATGACTTTGTCGCGAAACGCACTGAAGTACTTGGGCACTAGCGGGTTGTCTGGCGTTACCAGGCGGCACTGCGCCCACGCGTCGGTTGGGGCGTTTGGCGTAGGAGACCCGGTCATACCCCACACGCGGCGGGTGCCCTGCTTATTGCAGATCTCGTTGAGCGCCTTCCAGCGCTCGGTGCTGGAGTTACGAGCCAGGGCCAACTCGTCGACCACGATCAAGTCAATGTCGGGGCGCTTAGCCAGGGCGTCCTTTACCGTGTTCAAGCCGTCGTGGTTGATGATGTAAATGTGGACGTCTTGCTCGAGCAGCTTGCGGCGACGCTCACGACTGCCGTGCAGCACCACGGCGTCCAAGTGCGGGAACGTCTGGAACACAGAGTCGGCCCAGGTGCGCTCCATCGTGGATAGTGGGCACACCACGAGCATCTTCTTGACCTGCTTCGTGCGACGCAAGTAGTCGTACGCCCACAGCGCGCTGTTAGTCTTGCCAGTACCCATGCCGTTGAGGCAGAAGGCTCGGCTGTGCATGGCAAGAAACGACGCGGTTTCGCGCTGCGCTGCGAACGGATCGTGACGGCCCGCGACTTTAGGCCACTGGTAGTGGATGGGCATCGGGTCAGGGACGTCGAAGCCCAGGTTGCGTAGCACCCGAGTCTCGTCTGGCCGGTGGGGCAGTACGACCAGCGGTTGCCCGTTGTGCTGTATGGTGACTGCAGTCGGGATGACAGTAGTTACCTTGGCCGGGTTCCTGAGCTTCAGGATGACGGCCTTTTTTTCCTTGTGGATGAGCATTGTTTTATTTGTCCGGGTTGTACGACGCGCTACCTCGTCGCCAGCCTCGGTTCTTACTGCGGTCTTGTACTTCTACGTTCGCCGGGGAGTTGCCGCCGCCGTTCTCTAACGAACGCTTGTGTGCAACATCCTTGCCGTCGCCTACACGTACTTTGCCAGCTTTGATGGCGTCTCGTCTAGCGGCGTTATTCTTAACGCGCTTGGCGACTTCCTCGGGGCGAGCGTTGTACGCTTTTTGGTACTCCAGCTTGCGCGGGGTTGATTTGGGCATGATGACCTCCTAGTCCAGTACTGCAAACACGGGCTCTAGCGAGTCGACGCTGTCAACAACGAGGGCAAGCCCACCGTGCTCTTTGATCTCGTCAATAACTCGCTGCTGGTTAGCCGTCACAGTCGACAGCTTGCCGGGTGCCTTTGTCTCGATCGCGATGAAGGTGCCTCGGTAGCAACAAACAAAGTCTGGTATCCCTACGCGCCCCATGCCGTTTTGCACGGGCTGGTAGAACCACACACCTTTCGCTCGCAGGAACTTACGAACAGATTCTTTTACTTTTCCTTCGGGCGTCATTGAACTACGGGCCTTTCTTACCGTTGAATTCACACGCAGTGACGGGACACCAAGCCTTGCACAACCCCGAAGTTCTAGCGGGCCACTTATCGCGCTCGTACGCTGATTCCAACTTACGAACACGCGGTAAGAAAGACTGCCAGGTTAGGTGTAGTGAGTCTCGGTTAACGGCTTTCCAGTCTATACGTTTGTCTTTAAGCCAGACGAAACCCGTTGTAACCCGACTAACTTCTGGGAAATAGTGGAACACGTAGTTCGCGTACAAGTCCAACTGCTCACTCGGTTTGCGCTTACCGGTCTTGTAGTCCATCACCGCCGCCTTGTCTTTGTGGACCACTACAAGGTCGGCAATCCCTCGACTCCAGGACCCTGACCACTCCGTTGGTTGGAAGTCAGAATCAATGGAAAATTTATATTCGGTTAACTTCTTACCCGGTAGTTTCGCTATCTTGTTTGCGAGGGGCTGCCACTGAATCATAGTTTCGGGCAATGGACTTCCGTCGTTGATAGCGTTTTCAAAGGCGGTGTGAACGGTCTTGCCCCACTCGGTGTGGACGGACGGTGGTTCAACGACATCGCGAAGAACTTTGGTGTGATAGAACTTGCGCGGGCAGGTCTCGAATGTTTCGAGCTGCGAGTAGGTCCACGCCGGAATGCTCATACTGCTCCTAATGGGGTAGCGCCCCAGGGCACCATTTGGTGGCCCGGGGCAAAGTGTGAGCAGATTGTATGCGGTATGTTAGTTAATATCAAGTGGTTTTGCCTCTGACCGCGGCAACTAACGCTTTGCCGAAGGAAGTCTTGGGCTGCTGCTCCACATGTACCACGCGCTTGCGCTTGACCGGGCCGCGTCGCTTGGCTTCCTCGATCAGCGCGTCGATTTCTACTTCTTTGCGTTCCCAAAACTCTTTGAGTCGCTCGTTGCGCCCCAGCCACGGCGTATCCCCCAGCTTCTTGAGCATGGCATCGCGCTCCTTGTCCCAGACGGCGTACTGCTGCTTCAGTACGGCTGGTCGGTGCGCTGCAGGTACGGGCTGCCCTGACATCAGCGCTTCTAGCTCGAGCACCTTGCGGTCTCGCTTGCGCTTGGCCGCCATGTACAGCCTCTGATACTCGTTCTTGCCGCCGCGCTTGTGTTCGGCGACGGCGATTAAGTTCTCCATGGCTGCCACGTTTTGCCTGCCGATAAGAAGCAACTCGTTGAGCGGCTCGGCGTCGTCCTTGAACGGCAGCGATCTCGGTTTGGTGACCGTGCTGCGTAACTTCGCTACGTGGTGGTGGAAGTAGGACGAGTCCACCAAAAACTGCACAGCAAGCCGTGCTCGGGTGGGGTCGTACGTAATCAAGGCTGGCCTTCCGGGTGTTTGCGGACATAGGACTTTATATGGCCTTGTTTGTACTTGTCAAGCGAGCGCCCTTGATCCAGATCATTTGGCTTCGCCGTAGCAGTCAGCGACGTCGCCCTCGCTCCAGGTAACCAATTCAGGCCACCAGCTAACCCCTTGGCGCATGATGCCCTGTAAAGTATCTAACGCGGCCTGGGCATCAGCTTGAGGTACTACATACACTAACTCGTCGTGTACCATAAGGGCTGGGCGTAGTCCGGTGGCCTTTCGGAAGGACAAAGCATTGTCCGCAATAACGTCCCGAGCCAGGGCTTGAACCAGGTTCTCCACGCCCTTTCCGGCGTAGATGCGCGCCTTGGTGCGGCCGTTGCCGTACCACCATTCGCTCTTGCCGTTGTCGAACTGCTTGGTCAAGTTGGGGTAGTAGATTCGTCGACCTGACGGCAACCTGACAGCTTCCTTCTCGCTTACACACAAACCCCATGGGTCTATGGTGGTTTCCGTGCCTTGGCGGATCTGCGGCAGGCAGTCCTGGAAACGCTTCCAGCCGTCGGCGATCTGGCGGTACTCGCTGCGCCAGGTGTTGACAATCTCGACACACTCGCCGTCCGAGAGGTCGATACCTGCCATCAGCTTGGCGACTTTCTTGAAAGTGGTGGCCCCAGCGCCGAAGCCCAGTCCGAGGTGCGCGACCTTGCCCACCTGGCGCTGCTCCTTGTTGACGCTTGCGAGATCAACGTTGTACAGGTTAGAAGCGAAGTCCTTGTACAGGTCGGCTTTCTCGGGGTCCGCCTGGAACAGCGCCATCGAGGAGGGCACCTGCCACAGGAAGTGGTTGACCCGCAGCTCGATGCCAGACAGGTCAGCGACCACCACCTTGTGCCCCTTAGGAGCACGCAAGCTCATACGCAAGGCGTCGCTCGGCTTAGGCTTGCCAGGCGTAATACGCGGCAGGTTCTGCGGGTTGTATTGCTCGCCGCTCCAGCGCCCAGTGGTGTCTGCCCCGGCGTACTTCAGTGGCACGGGTAGTTTGCCGTCGCACGCGGCAGCGGCTCGGTCGAACGCCTCGAGGCGGGTCTCGAGAATTGTTGACTTGACCTCCAGCCGGGCTCGGGCCGCCGCGGCTACCAGATCGTTGGGGTGATCTTGTAGCTTGATGAACTCCTCGTCGGTCTTGGCGAGCGCGGGCGTTGTGCGTTGCGGGTTGGTGGGCGAGGGCTTCATGGGCACCTCGACGTCGAGCCGGGTTAGCAATTCTGCAAACTTGGCCGAGCTGGCCAGTTGCGCACGCACAGCATCCTCGTCATCCGGGTCTGTGTTGAGCATGACGGCCAGCTCGCGCAGCGAGCGCCGCTTGGCGTTGCGCACGTCGATGAGTGCTGACTGCACCATCCCCCGGTCGAGCTGAAACTGGGGCTCAACCAGCATGCGCGTCGTCATGTCGATGTGCAGCAGCTCCGACTTCGGGAAGCCCTTGGCCAAGTGTTTGAAGAGACTAGCGCACAACTCCGTATCTATGCGGTTGTATTCGCGCATGGCGTCAAGCTCAGCCTCGGTGAAGTCCGCCAGCCGCTTGCCCTTGGTGTTCGTGGCCTCGAGGTCGAGCTTTGCCCCGATACCGAACTCGGCTGCGAGCTTCTTCAGCGATACGCCCACCAGTTGCTTCCCGCCCACGTTGGTGGCGGTCTTGGAGTACGCCGGCCGAGCCATTGCAGCCGTGCAGCCATACATCTTGGGTTGTACGCCAAGGCGCCAGGCAAGGATCATGGCATCGAAGCCCGACATGTTGTGGCCAATAGCCATTTTGTTCGACCAGTCGAGCTTGTGCAGCACGCTGCGGATACGCTCTTCGCCAAAGAACACGTCTGTCGGGTAGTCCCCCACCTTGATGGCGCACGAGATGATCTCGGTGTCCGGGTGCATGACGTACTCGGTGGGCGACATCTTGGACAGTGAATGCTTGGTGTCCCAGTAAGTTTCGAAGTCGATGTAGGTGGGGATCATTGGCGTTTTGCTTGGCGCTCGGCAAGCCGAGCCATGATTTCCTCGGTCTCCTCGTCGGGCACCGGATGCGAGTGCTCGAGAATCGAGCCGTCGTCCACCAGCTGGCGGATTTGGGTAATCAGCTCTTGGAGCTCCTCCGGGGTGCCGTCCCAGTCGTCAAAGCAGCCGGGGGCAAACTTAAGCGTCAGAGGCTTGTCCTTGGGGTCAGTCATTCGCCGGCCTCGGTGAAGTCAAACCATTCCCTAACTTCCTCCATGATTGCCTGCTTGACCTTCTCGGCCAGCACGTCAAGCTGCGGGTTGTCGGTGTGCTTGTAGGCACGCGATATGCCAAGCTTTATGCCTTTTTCTACACAGGTTTCGAGAATGAAGTATGTTTTTGCTCTCATTTTTTACTGTCCTTAAAGCCACGAACGACGCCGAGCAGGAAGTACCAGACGAATATCCACAAGACGCACAGGACGCCAAGCATTAGCCACTCGTACCAGCTCATGCCGGCTCCTTCACAAACACACCTTCGGGTGTAAGCGTGCCCTTGCGGTTCTTGATCGTGTTGTACGCGAGCCTCAGGCACGACGTCATGTCAATATCCTTGAGCGCGCAATAGATCACCAGGCACACGAGCACGTCGCCCACAGCGTCTTCGATGTCAAGGTCGTTGCCTTTGATCTCGGCATCTGCCAGCTCGCCCATCTCGCTGACTGCTTTGAGCAGCTGCGTGTACGGCTTGGCGTTCGGGATGATGCGGCGGGCTTCGGCCCACCGAAGGATTTCCATTTCTAGATCTTTGTAGCTTGCGTACGGCATTACTGTTCCAACTTGAATGACACCATTGCGGCTGCGATCAGCTTGTTGACCTCTGTCACGTCTTGGGCGATGTACACGTCGGCCTCGCGCCCGTCGTGTGTGCCGATGCGAAGGATGTAGCCGTTGTTGGCTTGCGTAACTTCGATAGTTCCTCGGAACACCGGTCGACCGGTGTGCACAGACGCTCCTAGTTTGGAAGGCCCAAGAATTGAGCCGGTGGTGGTTGCCAACACGGTGCTGTGCAGCAGGTCGTCTTGGCGGCTAAACGCGTCGTCGTAGTCCATCAGTACTTGTCTCGGTTAGCTGCAAGGAACTCGTTTAGCTTCTGCATGTAGTGCAGGGCTTTTTCGCCGTCAGTGTCCGAGCCTTCCTTGCGCCCCTGGCGCATGGCGTACTTGATGATGTTGCCTTTGAGAAAGCCGATGAACTCGGCCTTGGTCATAACCAGCTGCATCAGCTCCCACGGCTGCAGCGTCATTTTTTTGTAGTGGTCGCCACCGACTTGACGGTCGTCGGCGCGTACTGGCTCAGTAGTCACTGCGTTTCCTTGCTAAGGGTTTGCGTCGGGCCCGAATTGGGGGCAGAGGGTTGCCGGTGCGAGGATCGAGGCGCATCGACTCCATGATCTTGACAACGCGGGTCTCGATTCGCACCAGCCTGTCGAGTACTGCTTCCCTAAATACTCGGGGGTCTGTGTATTCCGGGGCCTCGTACTCAGGCACCGAAGAGCTCCTTGAGCCGCGTATACAGAGCCCTTGCCTGCGCAACAGTCAAGGAGTTAAGGACGCTGTCAACGTCAGAGACGGCCGTGGCTGCGGGTTTCGGTGTCGTTTGTGGCGCAGCTTTAGCTCGGCGGGAGTCTTGTGAAGCCTGTTTGGCACGGCGCTTCTCGATCTTGTCGCGTCGCACTTTCTGGGCCAGCTGCAGTGCTTCATGCAAAGACATAACGGAGTAGCTATCGACGGCTACGCGGTAGCGGTAAGAGCCGTTTGCCTGGTCGGGTGTGCGTGTGAGTTGCCCGCGGCGAAACATCGCGTGAACACGCGCCGATATGTCCCGACCGAAGTGAGCGTTGAGCTCGGCAACAGTGCGGCCAGGGTTAGCCTTGATGTACTCGAAGGCGGCGCGGGTGATATTGAACACAACACCTTCGGCGCTGACAGTCACTTCGGGCTTGGTGACACTGTCGGCTTCGTCGTCAGCGAAGTTGATGTTGGTCAGAGCGGGAGCAATTTTTTGCAGTTCGGATTGAAGGTTTGCCATGTCAGTTTCCTTGAATGATTCCAAGTTGGTCGTCGAGGGTGAGGGTTTTGGCTCTCCTCCAGAGCAGGGCTGACGTTGGTATTGCTCCAGCGTTCAGCAATTCTTGTGCGGTGTAGTGGTGGTACGTGCCCACCCCATAACCTGGGGCTACGTAGCCAAAGCCTTCGTAGTGCGGGACGTAGGTGAGGTCGCCAAGGCGGTAAACGCGGTACCGAAAGCGTTCTGCCGGTTGGTAGTCTTTGCTCATACTGCAGGAAGGTCAGTTAGTACTTTTGCGTTGGTTTCAATCCACACTCTGGCACCGCAAGACAGGGGGTTGTCTGGCTGGTAGACGATGCGACTCGGCCCCTTGATTTCGACTGTGTGAGCGTAGGTGTTGCTCTTGTACGTCTTGACCGTCAGGACAGGATCACTCGAGCCCGTCTCGCGATTGCGCTTGATGACGTGCTGATTGACGTGAATGATTGTCTTCATTGTCAGTGAATAAGTTAGTTTGTAGTGTACTGAGTTAGTGCCTTCTGTCAACGGGGATGGCAAGTAACCATTTGTCTCCGAGGTGGCGTAGGCTCCGGACCCACTGTCGCTGGTAGTTGCGGCGGGTGTGCGTCGGCACGTTCAAGGCCGCCATGTGGGCTCTAACTCGGCGAAGTAGCGTTGTTTTCAATTGGTTCTCCTGTTGGCTTCTTGGTGTAAACGCGTCGGGGCAAGCCCCAGTTGAAGACGCTGTTGCCTGTCATCCGCAAGCGGCGTCCTTTGTTGTAGCGCTTCTTGTTGGCGTCGCTCTGCGGGCCAGGCGCCTTGACGTTCGGCTTGTCGCCTAGGCTGTAAACAGCTCGTGGGTAACGCCGGCCGTAGTCGTGGTCGTAGACGTAGCCGCTGATGTACAGCCGCTTAGGCAGCGTCTTGGTCGGCCTGGCCATACGAGACACGACGCTGGCAATTTCCCGGCGGTCGCGCTTCATGTGGTCGCACAGTTCCGAGCGGGTCATCGGGCCGTAGTCGCGCAGCAGCTGCTCGATCCGCTCGACGAGGCCTCCGTACTTCACCACGGTGCGTCCTCCAAGGCCGTGCGTTGCGCTCGCTGGTGTTTGCGCAGCACCGACGCAATGACCTTTGGGTCGACCCGGGTGAACGGCCACGCTGTCACCAAGTCTTGCATCGTCCACTCGGAGTAGGGCTTTACCACCCCTTCCACGGGTCGTGCACTGACTTCGCCTCCCGCCTTGCGGCGGCCGCTTCGCGCTTTGCCCTCTGGCTTGGCCAGGGGAACTTCGGCGCTACTGCCTCTTGTGTGGCAAACGTCCTGTAGCAAAGGCTGCACTGGCGATAGCGCCAGGTGTCGGCGTCCTTCTTCATCGTCTTGAGGACGATGCTCTTTTCTTTTTGGCAGTGCGGGCATTTCACTGTGACTTCTTCTTCGTTCGGGTCTGCCTAACGATCCAGCAGGACGCGCAGCGCCAGTGAGTGGTGTTCATCTGCACGCCCCCTTCTGGCTCTTGCAGCAGGCCGCACTTGTCGCACAGCCTGAGCGCCTTATTTGCCGGTGGTGTGTTGGGCAAGTTGATAGGCTGCTTGGCAAAGCTCACGCAAAGGCCCCCGACAAGCGTGCCGCCATAGCTGCTGCGGTCAGCTCCTCGGCGTCGGGTGCTTCCTTGGCCAGCTCCTCACGGCGAACTTTGGTGGGGGCGGGCTTGTGCTCCACGCGCTGGATGTCTTCCTTGGACACGTACATGCGGATGGTGGGCAGCAGCTTGAGCGCTTCGTTGAGTGATTTGCACTTACGCAAGAAGTCGACCACATCGGTCTCAATCTTCGTCCACTTGTCGCGCAGCGCCTTGACGCCGTTGAGCTCTTCCATACGAGCACGAACTTCGAGCACGCCGGGGGAATCCGGCAAGGCCGCGAGCTTGTCGACGCTTAGCTTTACGCGGCGTGCATTCCAGTAGTCCGACTTGGGGTGGCCGAGGATATTCTTTTGGTCGGTAAACGTAACGGTGCCCACGGCCTGGTTGCAGTTGGCGTCGGTGTGAACGACGACCTCGAACTGCTCGAAGGCCTGCATCCACTCCTTGGGTACCAGGTCGAACAGGTGCAGGTGCTCGCCCCAGTTGATGATCTTGAACAGCTCCGAGCCGTCTGCGGTGGTTGGGGTGCCGTGCTTCGGGTAGTCGTTTCTGATTTCGGCGTCGCGCATGCGCCCGATGTTGCTGCGGACTTCGCCAATGAGGCGTTCAGTGATGTAAACAGTAGCCATGTAAGCTCCTTGTGGTGTGGTGGTTAGTTACTTATTGGTGGGCTCTTTGCCCGGCTTGTCGTCGAGATACGCGGCCAGCGCATCCCGTACCTCGTTACGCCGACGTATCGGCGTAGTCGGGTTTAGCGCATCGAAGCACATCCGGAACATACGTGTGTATGAATCCGTCAGTTTATCGAAGTCATCAGCTAACTTGTTAGTAGTGTCTTTTGCGTCTTTCATGCCGCCTCCAATTCAAAGTGGACGTTCTCCCCATAGGGAGCCTGGACGTCACTGGAAATTACCCAGATGACAGGGTAGGCGGGCTTGTTAGCGGTGTCGAAGTCGGTGTAGCCGTCGGTCAGGCACACAAACACCTCGGGCTCGATGCCCTCCGTGTCGAGGTAGGTGAAGCCGGCTTCCATGTCGGTGCCGCCGCCCGAGTAGAACTCGATGGCTACTTCCTCACCGCACTCGAACACGTCATGCCGTGCTACCTGCGTATCAGTGTAGATAACGTGGACCCGCTCGGGGTTGCACAGCTCGACGATGCGCTTGATGTGGCCGTTGTAGTGGTCGATCTCCAGTTTGCTGATGGAGCCGGAGACATCGACCTGGAACACCACCTCACCCATCTTGGCTTGTTTGCCGGTGCTTGGCAGGTAATGGCCTTGGCCGATGAAGCGCCGGTTGGGTCGGGCCCAGCTGTAGTCGCCGCGGGTAAGCGACACCATGTAGCGCTCAAGAATGTCGTACCAGGGGGTGCGCGACTCGATCAGGTCAGCCACGATCTTGGCCAGTGCTGTGGGCAGCTTGCCTTGCATCTTGGCAGCCTGGGCTGCTTGGGCGATCTCGACCCGCGTCTCGGCGTCGATGCGGGTCTGCTCCTCGTCTGTGAGTGGTGTTCCACGATCTAGCAGGTCGTCACCGATACCGCCGGGGCCTTGGTCTTGACCGCCTTGGCCTTGTCCCTGCCCACCGCCGCTGCTGCCGTTGGGGTCGTCAGGCAGCTTGTTGTAGATAGCGTCGACTGTCTCGTCCTTGGAGCCGGGCATGTTGACGCCGCCCTCGATGAACTCACCGATGCCTGCGTCCTTGAGCATGTCGTTGATCCATGCGTCGCCGGCGATGTTCCACTTCTTGCGGTTGCGAGAGCCAACCCGAGCCGCGTGCTGACCGATCACGTGGCCGACCTCGTGACACAGCAGGAACACAAGCTGGTCAACGGACAGCGACTCGGCGAAGTCGGGGTTGAGGTAAATCTGCTGGCGTGCATCGACGCCTGCTGTCGGGATGGACTTGTCGAAGATGATCTTGCGCTTCATGAGAATCGAAGCGAAGAACGGGTGCTGGGTAACGATGGCGACTTTGGCTCGGTCGAGCTTAGTCACACGGCTCAGTGTTGCAGTGGTCATGGGTGCTCCAGTGGTTAAACGATGCTGCCGTACGCAGCAGAGATTTGGATGGGGTTGTCGGTGTCGAGCATGGCTGCCACCTCATGCACGCGGTCGGTGTAGTTGCTGCGCTTGAACTCCCTGCATAGCAGCTCAAAGGCTTGACGGGAAAAGGCGTCTTCGTTGAAGGCGAGATGGCCAGCATCAGCGCTGTCCAGCAATTTCATGTCGTCCTCGTACAGGTCGAGGTAGTACTTGTGGATTTGGCGACCCTGGAACTCCAGGATGAAGGCCGCCTGGTCAGCCTGGCGCACAGCGCGCAGTTGCTCACGCACATCTACAGGCAAGCCCGCACCGAGCTCCAGCCACCGGCGGCCGCACGATGTGTACGGAATGTGGTGGTGGACAAGCATGAGCTTGGCTACCTTCTTGGCCTCGGATTTCCAGCCGCCGACTGGCGCCTGAGCCAGAATCATCTTCTTGGCAGCGTTGCGGATGCGGGGTGTGAGTGCTGCCGGGTTGAACGTGAACGTGGCCTCGATGCCTGCCATCTTGGACAGGCGCGCTATTGCGAATGAATCAGCCATACAAGTCTTTCTATAAGTTAGTTGAACATCGCCATCTTTGCGGCCACCGCTTCGAGCTTGGCCTTGGCATCGGCCCGGGCATTGGCGCTGCCCTTGATGATCTCGACGTGGTCGAGGTATCCCTGCGCTGCCTTCTCCAGCGAGTCGATCTCGTTGAGCAGCTCGGTGCTCGGCGTGATTGCGAGCTTGCGTGCCAGCTTGCAGCCGTCGATGACGTTCTCGACGATGGAGTTGTGGAAGCGCTCACCCTTCTGGCCTTGGTACTCGCCGAGTCGTTTGACCAGGGCCTCGAGTGGCTTGAGCATGCGCGCTACGGTGTCAGCATTTGCGGATGCAAGCGCCTCCTCCTCGGCCTGCTCGCAGGCTGCAATGTCGTCCTCGTTCAAGTCGAACAGGAAGTGACGTGCGTCGGGCATGGGCTGGAACCGCATGTCGATACTCATGGCTTGACGGAACTGGTCAGCAGTGGGGTACTGACTTGCGTCCACCTGCTTGCCGCCTTGCGTGCGGTAGACAATGTCGTCTTGCACGAGCTGGTCGTAGTGCGGCATGTAGGTGTCGAGCAGCTTGTCGATCACCGCGATGCGGTGCTTCATCTCTGCCGTGTAGTCGAAGTAGTTGGCGTTGGGCAGGATGCGTGGGCCAGCGTCGATGTAGGGCAGGGTGTGCGTCTTGTGGTACGCATAGGCCTCGTTGAAGGCCTGCATGACGCGGGCGATGGGTGAGCCCTTATCCTGGAACAGTTTGCTGAGCACGGTGAGGCTCGCGTCTTGTTCCTGGGCCCGCACCTTGGCGGTTAGTGCGTTGTCGCGCTTTGTGAGTGCTGCCCGGCGTATGGTGAGTTTCACCAGCAGGGCCTTGTCCGAGAGTTTGGATACTCGCTGCAACATGGTTGCTCCTTAGTCAGTAAGTGATAGGACAGCAAGGGCGTATGCCCTTGCTTCTCGCTCGGTGTTGAAGAACTTCTGCTCGTCGGTCTGGTAGAGCTCGACGCTCCACCGCGACGTTTGGTCAGGCCCGACGCGCCAGCTATTCATGTGGCCCATCAGCTTTTCCTGGTGCATCCCCCACGGCAGGAGATTCACTGTCCAGATGTGCCACGCAGTGGGCAGTAGCTCACGGAACTCGACCGTCACATGAGCACCTCGGCGTTCTTGCTGGCCCACTCGACGAAGCTGCGTGAGTGCTTGATGGTGGGCTGCAGCTTGATGGCGTCCTTGGTACACATGACGTTGAACTCAGGCGCCAGGCGTGACAGGTACTTGCTTACCCGGTCGAAGTTGTCCTTGGTCGCCTTGCGTGCCAGCGCACCGGTCAGTGCGTAGAGCGTCGCCGGGTCTTTGGGCACGTCGGACTTCTCGGGGTCGAGCAGGATGCTGTCCACGTCAGGCAGCTGCAGGTAGATGCGACGGAACCCAGTGAACTCTGCGGCTGCGCCCTCGCCAACCTCGCCGGCTACGTTGTCAAAGAACAGCTCATCAGGCAGCGAGCCGGGGATGTAGCTCACACGCTCCCATGCACGAGGCGTCGGGTTAGCGAAGCGGTTGGGGTCGAAGTCAGACAGCAGGGCAGGCCGGAAGCGCAGGAACTGGATGAGCACCGGGTCGATGTCTTGCTCGAGCGCCCACTCCGTCCAGTCGTCGAGGTTCTCCTGGAAGTCGAAGCGCCTGGTGCGGTTGGCCAGCTTGGACGTGATGCGGTTGGCACCGGACTTGTCCTCGGTGCGGTTGCCCGTGGCGATGATGTACAGCTCATCGGACAGGAACAGGTTACCGGCACGGCGGTCGTAGATTACGCCGCACAGCGCGTTCTGCATGGGCACTGCCGCATCGGACAGCTCCTCGAGGATGAGGCCGCAGCGACCTTGGCCTTTGCGCAGTTGGTAGAACTCTTGAGCCGCGAGCCATCGGGCGTATTCGCCAGAAGTGATGGGCATGCCGAGCACGTCCACCGGGTCACGCAGGCTGGCTGTGAACTCGATCACGGTCTCGAGGCCGAGCTCCTGCATGATCTCCCGTGCAGCAGCGGACTTGCCACCTCCGGGTGCGCCGAGGATGAACGGCACGATCTTGTTGCCATTGGGGGCCTTGAACTGCTCAAGGACGGAAGTCTTGATGTGGCTGAAACGCATGGTGTTAGCTCCTTGTGAATGAGTAATTTGCCGGAATGTTAGTAAGTAGAGAAGCTGATTGCTGTCACGTTAGTGACTGCCATGTGGTGGTTGGGGGCGGCACCTCCTTGATGCTGTGAACTCCCATACTTCGGGTGGCTTGTTGGTGATCGAACAGCGAAAACAGCTGCTCGGCTGCGTGGGTTTTCGAGGAGGCCGCAACGCGCATGGTGTGCACGTAGGTCACCTGGACCGTGCCCTCGTAGGTCTTCATGGCCTCCATATCAGTAGGTCCGCTGTGAGCACGGCCAGGGCCAGTGCGTAGACGATGATGAGTGCTGCACGGGTCATGTCTGCTCCTCCCAGCCGTAACGGTCGACGCCGGCGGGCATGGACTTCTGCGTTGCCCGATACATGGCTTTGGCTGCCGTCTCGGTTAGGTTGCGCCACTCCACGGTTTTGCCTTCGTCGGTGACGATGTAGAAGCAGTACTTGGGTTTGGGCTCTGTCATAGCTCTCCTTGGTTTCTTAATTTCACACACGCAACCACGTAAGCGTGTACGGCATCGAGCGTGAGCTCGTAGTAGGGCAGCTCGATGGTCGGCTCGTCCCGGCGGTTAGACACGACCCACAGCTCGCGGTCGCGGTCGATGGTGACGATTGCCTCGGGGAACTCCGACTCCACCTCGTCGAACTGGTCGTAGTAGTCATGCCAGACGCGGGTCAGTACCCAGGTGTCCGGGCCGGTGTTCTCCCACAGCAGCGTGTTATCCGGCATGCCTTTGACGAAGCGAAACGGATCGGGCTCCCGCACGTAGGCATCCTCGGGGTAGCAGTCGTCGTCGCTCCCGTCGTAGCCGCGGTTGCAGTAGTCGCTCCACGCGTAGTCGTAGTCTTCCCGGTCGGTGGAGCAGTGCTCCTCGTACAGCGCTTGGGCTTCCTCTTCCTCCTCGGCGAGGATGTTTGCCGGGGTGTAGTCGAGGTATGCGTAGCGCTCGTCGTGCGTGGTGATGCCCTTGAACTTCTGCGGCAAGTCGCCGTACACGTCAGAGCACATCCAGCACGAGCAACCCCGGCAGTGCACGGCGGCTGCCTTACCCACCATGCGTGGGGTGAGCGTCGCATACGTCGTCAGCGCCAGCTTGGCCCGGGTCTGGGCCTTGGCTCGTCGGTCAGCGTGGCGGCGCAGCGCGCGGCTCGGGTTCTTGGCCATGGCAACGGCCACGGGGTTGCGGGGCTTCATGTGTCCTCCTAGAAAGGTACGTCGTCGAACTGTTTGGACTCGGGCTCGTCGTCGAGCTTTGGCGGCACGAACTCGCGGTACGGGTTGTCATCGAACAGCTTGCCCACCGGCACGAACTCGTAGCCTTCGTCGGTGTGGTTGACCATGCAAATGACATAGGCCGGCTTGCCCGTGGCTGCCTCGATGCACTCCATGAGTGCTACGCTGTGCTCACGCACTGCACGGCACAAGGTCTCGAAGTTGGATTGGTGTCCTGGGGGAATCATGTGCGTCCTCCTTTGTGGGATGAGTTGAGCCCGATGAGTAGGGCGGGGTCGGTGACTACGATGTAGTTGGACTTGGGCATCGGCACGATGGTGTGTTTGCGCTGCCGAGCCAGTTGTTCACCGCAGGCCATGCAGGTCGGACGGGGCGACCTGGCACGATGGGGTTCCACCCGCACGGCGTAGCAGCAGGTGCAGATGGGCAGGTGGTAGTCGTCCATATCTAGGGGACGGGTGTGGTTAGCGCGATGAGTGCTGCGCGTAGAACTGGCGCAAGCCCGCCTCGTCCTCGATGTTGTCCATCGGGTTTTCGTGCGGGGTGTACTCGAACACGAACTCGTCCTCACGTGTGTACGTGGGTTCTTGGATGCAGTATTCTGCATCTTCGACCGTGAAGAACATCAGGTGTGTATGCGGCATGGTAGCCTCCTGTTAGTAAGTAAGTGGGGAGTGGCATGCGTGACCCGGCATGCCAGCGGGTAATCAGGCAGAGTTAGGTTGTAATCAGGCAGAGGGTCTGCCTAATTAGGGCTGCGCTAAGTTGTTGATTTTGCTTGTCTTATTAGGACGTGTGTATGCAATCAGACAATTAGGCAGGATTTCCGGAGGACCAGAGACTTTTTTGGGGTTAGTAGGTTGAGGCGTTGTAACATGCCTGATACAGGATTTCGGCAGGGTCGCGCGCACATAGGGCCCTTTTACTCTGCCTGATTGTCTTATTGTCTTATTCACAGGCATACGTGTCACTTTCCTCAATGAAATCAAGGACTTAGCGGCGGTGCCTAATCAGACAGCAGTGGGGGGGTGTCTGCCTGATTGTCTTATTGCGCCATGTGGAATCT
>JACCDP010836190.1_pt1 | contig 33256 bp, 53 predicted proteins | sample 7445841 | NCBI WGS metagenome assembly JACCDP01 (sample SAMN15323441, study PRJNA562643) | freshwater metagenome | isolation source: river surface water | place: USA:Blue River Watershed | collected 2017-08-17 | reverse complement strand
TTGCTCTTGCCCTTGGCGAGATTGATGGCGTCCACCATCCCCTGCCCCATGCCGCCCGAGCTGCCGGGAACCGTGCCCGGCTGCTGCGCTGTCGGCACAGACAGGCGGGCAAGCACCTGCCCTTGGGGCGAAGGCGTCGCGGGATTGGCTGCTTCTGCGGTTGGGGTTGCAGGCATGGCGGCGGCGCGCGCTGCCTGCGCGGCCCCCGCCGGCGGCGGCATGGGCACGCCCGGAGCAGTCGGGGGCGGAGCGCCGGGCGCGGCCTGCGCCTGCGCATTAAACAGGCCCGAGAGAGCCTGATAGAGTTGGGAAAAGGCGTCCATTCAAGCCCTCAAATCAGCGACGAGATAAAGGCCAGCATCGAATTGTCCGGCGTCGTCGTCTGGCTCGCGCCCACGGAACTTGTGTTCTTCGGGATCATGCCGAGCATTTGCGCAAGACTGGTGTACTGCTGGAGCGGCATCTGCTGGTTTTGCAGGTTGAGGGCGATGTCGTTCTGGATGCCGGTCTGGCCCGCCTGCTGCTGTTGCTGGCCGAGCCCGGCGAGCATCTGCGCAAGGCCGGTCTGCTGGCCGAACGAGCTTTGGCCGAGGTTCGCCCCGGCGCCGACGCCAGACAGGAACTTCGCCAGTTCTGAATCGCGCTGGCTGACTGCGCTGGAAAACGCCTTGTCGTATGCGCCGGCGGTCGCGTCACCAACGGCGCGCTGACGTTCGCGCTCGACAAGGTTCTTCTGCACGCCATGCGAGGAATCGCCGAACGCGCCCGCCATCGTGGCTTCGCGCGCCAGATTGCGGTTCTTGTCGTCCGCCGCCTCGTTGATATTGCGCAACGTAGGCTGCAACACCTGATCGGTGTACGGGTTCATGAAGCTGGCGACGCTCTTGGTCGGATCGACAGACTGCATGAACGTGGCAAGGCCAGAGCTTGCCATCTGCGTGTCGGGCTGAACCTGCCCCAGCATCGAGCGCAGGAAACTATCGGTGTCGTGATAGTTCTGGCCATACTGCGCCGAGGTCGGGCCGCTATAGCCCTGCCACGGGTTGTTCTCGATCTGCTGTCCCGCCGCGCCGACAATATCCTTTCCGAAGCTCGTCACCCACGGGTCGAACGAGTTGGATTGATTTGTGGTGGTGGTGCTTTTCGCTTTTCCGCTCATTGCGCTGCCTCAAGAATGACGGCCGAGCCTGCGGGCCGGAAATCAAATTGCTCGCCGATGACGGCGAGTTTGCTCTTTGCCTTGGACCGCTTTTTGTTGAACACGATCAAGGTGACGCGCGGGAACCCCATACGATGCGCCATCAGCCGCGCCGCGCTGAACAGCGCGCGCCCGGCCTCGCCATCGCGATAGTCCGGCAAGATATAAGCCCATTGCTCGACAAGCTCGGGCTGATCGGAATACCAGAAGTCGGTCACGACAAGACCGAGCGAGCCGATAAGTTCCTCGCCATCGAAGATCATCGCAGCGCGCCCGGCCTTCGCGCAATCGTAGATCGCCATGAAGGCCTTGTCCGGATTGAGCGGCGCGCGTCCGACCTCACGATACATATCAATCAGGACGAGCCGGCCTATGACTTTGGCGTCCTCGTCGCTTTCAGCCATGCGCCAGCGGATCATGCGACCACCGCATATCGGATGAACGAGCCTTTACGGATAACCGTCACGCCGGTGTTAGCAGCGTGTTGCGATCCGCGCACAACAAGGTTCCCTGCGTTTGCCCCATTGTTGATGACGCCCCGCACGGAAAGAACCATCGTGTACTGCACAGCCTGCGCGGTCACATCGACAACGGTTGTGTCATATGATGTACCGTCTGTACCGTTGATCCCGCCAGCAAAGTGCATAGAGCTTGGAGACGCGGGACCGTTTACTGACAGTTTTATGCCGCCGCCACTTGATCCTGTAGATGGCGACGTAACAATGATTTCAGCCTCAAAATGATATGACGTGTTGGCCGCCATCGCAAATGATAGACTGGACACATCCTGATATGTCGTGCTGGATGTTGTGAGGCTCTGGTCCGATGTCTTGAATACATCGGTCCATTTAGATGCGGCCTGCACAAACGCCGTAGTCGCAAGTTTGGTGCTATTGTCGCCTGCCGTCTGTGTCGGCGCAGCAGGGTTTCCCGTGAAGGTCGGCGAATTAAGCGGCGCAAGCAGAGCGTCCGCCGCAGCCCGCGCCGAAGCCTCCGCAGCATCTTGCGAGTCAACATAGGTCTTGTCCGCCTTGAGCGCGTCAGCAGCAGACCTTGCAGAAGCCTCCGCGGCGTCCTGCGTGTCCACATAGGTCTTATCGGCCTTGAGCGCGTCGGCTGCTATCCTCGCCGCCGCCTCCGCCGCCAGATCCGTCGCCGCCGTGCTGGACGCTGCCGCCACGCCTTCATCATCAAGAATGCGATCGTGCGAGGACAGTTCGATTTCGCGAATGCAGGCAATCAGCCAATTCAGCTTTTCATCGGCCGAGCCACCGACGAAAGAAGGAAGCGCCAGCGGCCTCAACGCTCGCCTCCGTCGCTGATCTTCGCCCGCGGCACGCCCATGCGATAGTCGCAATCAACGCCAGAGCCAGACATGGAGATCGCCATCTGGCGACCGGAAATCCGGGGATTGAACACAATCTCGCTGGGCGAAGCGATGTTCGTGCTGCTGTCGAGGATTGTGTAGCTGGCGGGTGTCTGGTCGTATGCGGTGAAGGTGTAGGTTACGTCGCCCACCTGGCGCTGCGCATCGAGATAGACTTCATCGACGCTCATCCATCGGCCGCCATTGGCAATCTCGAAGGGTGCGCTTTCCAGCGACCAATCCAGAGAGTCGCCATTATCATTTAACCCAATTTCGTGTTTATAGATATACCCATCCGTCCCGGCCAAATAGGGGTGATCCTGCCCGGCCAGCCGCGCCGCCGAGGTCCGCGCCCGCGCATTGCTGAACCAGAACTTGCCCTCGTAATTATAGACCACTTGTAGGGCCGGCTCGCTGTCCGTGCCCACGACAAACTCAAAGGACACTTCCGCATAGCGGCTATCGAAAGAGGCGACCGTTTTGGAGAGGTATCCATTGCGCGCCTGGCTAAACACCCACTCGGCGTAATCCTCGCTGTTGGGGATCTTCATCAGGCCGGAATCGCCATATTGCCAGAACGCGCCTTCCGACACCCAATAGGCCGTGCCGTTGACCACGACAAAGGCGAGCGGGCCGATCAGGCCGCAATTTTCGGCGACGAAACGTGTGTTGAACACGAAACTGGAGCCCGTGTACTGCATCAGGTAGAGCGCCGCGTCTGTCCACAAGAGCGAGACGAGCTTGCCGAGGTCCGCGCCCGCCACAACCATTTTGCCGCGCTGGAGGCGCTGGCGCTTGGAGGGAGCGCCGCCGTTGACCCCGGTTGTCAGTGTCACGTCCCAATCGGTGTAATCGCCCTGCGCGCTCGACCACACTTCGAGCAAATCCTGTGTGCCGGCCACGGCGTAGTCTGTGCCAAAGGCGATGATGAAGCGTTCCGCTGTGACGAAGAAGCCCGTCATTTTGCTTGGGCCGGGGCTCATGGTCACTTCGCTGGCGCGCGGCGTTGGCGTCGTGGTCGGATCCCATTCATAAAGCCGGCCGCTATTGGGCGCCGCGAGCAGGATTTTACCAAAGGCTTGCAGCGACCATTTGCGGAAATCGGCCTGAATGATCGAGGCGGAGCGCGCCGTGCCCCATGTCGAGGCGCCCCATGCGCCAATGCCCCAGCCATAGGCGAAGCCGGGGTTGGCGATTCCGTTCTCAAGCAGAATGGAAACGGTGACGATATTGCTGTTCGCGCCGGTCGATGTCGCATTTTGCGCGGCCGTGATGGTGAAATTGTTGGTGTCCACGATGGACTGGATTTGATAGACCCCATCGAGCGTGACGCCGCGGAAGGTCTCAGGCCCGTCGATTTCGATATACTGCCCTACGCTGGCGTCATGGGCGGCGTAATTGACGTTGACCGTGGGCGATCCATTGGTGACGGAGAACTTCGCATTGAGCGCCGAGGACCGCACGGGCGGCGTGATGTCCACCGGCTCCCATGTGTCGTTCGGGATGGCGTAAAGCCGGAACTCCGTTCCAGCGGCGATGATCTGGCGCAGCGTGCCGTCCGACCAGCCCATCATCCCGCGCACGGTCCCGAGCATGGCGGCCGTTGAAATCTGCTCGTTGCCACCGATCTTCTGCGCCCGGCCGCGCACCCAGCGGATATTGCTGGAAGCCACATAGCGCCCGGAGGACGCCATCAGGCTCTCGCGCTTTACAACGCCAGGCGGGATCTCGATGCGAATTGGATCCATTCTCAGTCCGCCGAAATGAGTTTGCTATTGGCCGACTGCGCCAGCATTTGCAGCGCGCGTTGATCGGCCGTTTTCACCATTTCATTGCGGAAGCTCTCGACGGCCGCGCCCGTGTGCCGTGTGTGCTTGGCGTTCTCCAGCATCAGCGTCGGCATCCATGCAATCGAGCAATCCCATGTATCGACTTCCTTGCCGGTCTGCGGGTCCGCGCCGCGCACAAGGATGAACCACGGGCATTTGTGGCAGACCGTGCTCATGTCTTTTTTATGCAGCGGGCAGATTTGTCCCTCGTCCGCCATCGGCTTTTTCATGGGGCTCAATCTTTCGTGGCGAGAATCACGTCGAGATATTTCACGGCGAGGTTGATCGCCGTGCCGGTGAAGCTGTGGTTGTGCGGCAGGCCGCCGCCGGCCGAGCCGGTCGCGCCATCGGTGGGGCTGGCTCCCGTTGTCGGCGATGCGCCTGCGCCATAAACGCCCTGCGATGAATCCGTGGTGTGCGTATGCGCCGGGATTTGGTCGATGGTCAGCGTCGTGTCGCCAACCGTACCGTTGACGCTCTTGGAGGCGAACGCCGTGGAGAAATCGACCGTGCCGCCCGAGGACGCCGTGCCGGACACCACGCGCAGCGCATGCTCGTTATAGTCCGTGCTCTTGGTCCAGCCAGTCGGCGCGGCCGTCTGGCCGAACAGCATCTTCGTGCCTTGCGGCGCAGGCAGATAGCCGAGCGCCGCGCCGAGTTGCGCCATCGTCAAGTCTGAGGGGACCGCCGCCCCGCCGCTGACATTGCCCTTGACGGTGTTGTTCGCCATCGAGGCGAACCGCTCATTGGAAATATCGTCGCCCAGCACAAAAATATCCGCCCCGTCGCAATAGACGAGCGAATAGACCGGCGTGGCCGGGAGCGAAACCGCCGTGCCGCCGGAGGTCTTGAATTTCAGCGCGTAGGAGCCGAGCGTGTGACCGTTCTTGACGAGCCACCATTTTGAGCGCGAGGGCACGGTGACGGTATGATCGGAGGCCAGCGTGCCGGAGAAGGACAGAACCGCGTCGCGCGCCTGATCGTCGGTCAGCGTGGTTGCGCCGCCGGTCGAGGGAATCGTCTCTGACGCGGCGATGGCGTTTTCCAGCTTGGTCAGGTTGTCGGTGGTCGTGGCGCCCCATGTGTTATCGTTGCCGCCAACCTCCATGTCGATGATCTGGAGAAGCGTCGAAGTTACGTTAGGCATGGATCAGCCTCGTTCTGCGGGCGAGACGCCGCGGTAGCTCAGATCGTCGTGTTGCTCGATGAGCGCGAGGAACTTCTGCAAGTCATCCTCGGCGCGATCGCGCGCGGCGTAGTTCTTGGTGAAGATTTCCGCATGCTTGCGACAGGCCGCGCGCAGCAAATGCGGATAGCGCGTGGTCATGAAATTTGTCTCGTTCGAGCCAGAAAGCAGCGTCGGGCTCTTGAAATAGAGCAGCGTGAAACTGAGCGCCGCGTTCATCGCGCAGTCGAATTGAAACTTTTCGTCCCAAATGGCGTAATAGACCGGCTCGGCTTCCACCGGGTCGCCGTCGCCGTCCGTCGCGCGCATGCCAAGCAGCGCGTCCATGTCCTGCTGGATCAGGTCGGAATAATACTGGTCCTTGATCGAGATAGGATCGAGGAAGCCGGTGGGCAGGGCGACCGAAAGATCGCCCTGCGCCAACGAGAGGGTCGTGACAGAGCGCATTTCACGCACACGCATGCGGGTGAAAATCTCCATCTGCGCATCGAGCAAAATGTCCTCGACCGGCAGATCGGAACGGTTGACGATGTTCTTGATGGAGCCCGCCGTCGAGTTGGACGCGACGAGCTGCGTGTACGTCATGGCCATGTGTTACGCCGCCCTCAGTTCTTCGGCCGGGATGCTGAGAGCCTCGGCCACCACGTCAATGGCGTCGGTCACATTCGTCACCTGACGGCCATAGAGTTCCCGCACGGCGTTCTGCACCTTGTCGAAGGGCAGTTGCACGGCGCCGCGCGCCCATTGAGCAAGGTCCGGACCCTCGCCGTTCTTGGCGGTCTCGGCGGCGGCGGCGGCGGCCTTGCGCGCCTTCTTCGCCCCGGCTTCGGATTGGACTTCGCCTTCATCGAGAAGGCCAGCTTCCGCCAGCGCCTTGCGCCTGGCGGCTTCCGCCGCGCGTTCCGCCTTGGCGCGCGCCTCGCGCTCTTCCAGCGCCTTGCGCTGGTCAGGGGTCAGCTTGTCCTCAAGCAGAAGGCCTGCGGCGTCAAAGAACAGCCCGTCCTGTTCAAACAGGGCTCCGTCGAGGTTCGGATGAATTTCGCCATAGGGTCGCTTGGCGTCGATCTTGATGCTGAATTGCCGTCCCATTGTCGATGTGATCCTTGGTCTGAGGACACGAAAAACCCCGCCGGACGGGATGCCCGGCGGGGGGAAGCTGTAAGCGATGGCTTACTTGTTGCGCTGGTTGGCCGAAGAGCCCGACAGCGAATGAGAGAGGTTGTTGACGCCTCCGCCCATCTTCTCGCCGCGCTCTTTCTGGCCACCGTTGTAGCTGGAGCGGTCCAGCCCGTAGGAGGTCAGAATCTTGTCGCCGTTGGCGCTTTCCTTCTTCACGCCATCGGCGCGAGAGCCCATCTTGTCCTTGCTCATGCTCAGTCCTCGTAGCTGGGTCCGTAGCCGGACAGGTTATAGACCGGCTCGGACAATCCGGGACGGCCCTTGTCGTAGAAGGGAGAACGCGGTTCAGCGCGGTCGAGGATGCGATACCCCTCTTGCGCCATAGCCTTCGGACTAGCGTTCTTCCCGCGGCGGGGCTCTTCGCCCGGATAGCGATGCTCGCCATCCGGGTTCAGGGCCGGCGCCTTACGCGGCGTGTTGCAGGACATCAATCGTCCCAAATGATTTCCACGAACGGGCACGCCATGCCCGCCGGGGTGCCGCCGGTCGGCGCGGTGCAATGCAACGCCACGATGGTGTCAGCGGGAAGGCTCCGCTGGATCATCGCCGTGTTGTAGCCGCTTTCGCCGGGCGTATAGGTGGAGAGCAGCGACTTGCCGCCGCCATCCGCCGCCAGCGTGCCCAAGCCGAGTTCATCGCCATAGGCGTCGGCGTCCGCCACCGTGCCGACCGACACATAGGCCGGAAGCGTGGTGTTGGTGAACGTCTCGGTCGGATGGCAGACGCCATAATCGACCAAGAGGCCCTTCTTGCCCTTGGGGCCCATGATGGTGAACACTTCGCCGGCCGTGCCGAAGTCGAGGGTATCGAACTGATACCGGGTAGGCTTCTTGTCATACATGCTGGAAGTCCTTTCGGAGTCCGAGTTGCGCGAGAAGCGCGGCCCCGCAGGACCGCGCCGGGCTTTTCGTCAGGCTTAGGCCGCCGAATCCCACATGACGATGCGGGCGTTGGTCGTATCGTCGTGGACGATGCCGAAGCCAGTGAGCGCGTACCACGCGATGCCCTTCGAGCGGCCGTAGTCGCCGGGGATCTTCGCGCGGATTTCCTCGGGGATGACGAGGGCTTCCGTCACGGTGTCGCCGCCGAAGAAGAACGCCCAAGAGGACTTGGCGTTGTTCCAGGCGTCGGCCGTGCCGGACCATGCGTCATAGGTGGTGGAGTCGTTGGCGCCGCCCTTCGGGATGAAGTTCTGCTCAACGAAGCGCGTATTTTCGTACCGGCCGATTTCGCCGGAGAAAATATGCTGGAGGCCCATTTCCGTGTACTGCTTGATGCTCTCAAGCGAGTTCTTGAAGGTACGGAACGTGGTCGGGTGGCTGATGCAGAAGTAATCATCGCCCATGAACGCGGGGATGTTACGCTCTTTCATCAGGTCCGAAATCGCCTTGACGTGGCCCGTGCCAAGCTCGACGTTATTGGTCGTCGCGGTGGCCGAGTTGGTCGTCAGGGTGACGGCCGTGGTGCTGGTGCCGGAGGTCGGGGCGACGCGCAGAGGGGTGGACTTGAACTGCAAGAACGCCTCGATGTCGAAGCACTTGCGCGCATCGTCCTTGAGGGTCTTGTCGATGATCGTCACCACGTCCTGCTTGGCAAGGTCCGCCAGCTTGCCGGTGTAGGGCACGCTGTTGCCGAACTCGGTGATGGTGAGCGACTTCTGCGAGACGGTGAAGCCGGTCTCCGGGATCGGCGAACGCTCATCCAGCCGGCGGCCCTGCGTGCCGACGTTGGAATAGACGTTCCAGTAGAAGGACGCGCCGCGATGCAGCCCCTTCTCCGTGCCGTCGAGCGCGTCGCAGAACTGACGGAACTTCGTCAGCGGTTGCACCTGTGAGCGCAGATAGGTGGAAAGCTCGGCGGAATACAGATAACCGCCTTCGCTGGATACTGCCCAAATCTGTCCTGCCATGTGAGGCTCCTAGAGCGGGAATGGCGGGTTCAAACAGACTGGCCGCGTGCACGTCGCATGGCGGCGATGGCGTCTTTATAACGCCCTCCTGCCTCTGCGTCGGCATGAGACTGCTGAGGAACCGGGCCCCCGCGGTTTGGTTGCTGCGTGAGGTTTTGCTTGGCCGCGTCGCGGGATGTCGCTTGCGGTTGCGAAGCGGGTGCAGGCCGTCCGAGGGACTGGCGGACCCTTGAGCCAACGGCCGCGAAGATTTCCGCTGGTTTGCGGATCTCGTATCCGTCTTTCACGGCATGGATATATGCCGGGCCGATCAGATGCGGGTTGCGTTGAAGCCCATCAAGCTGTTCTTGCGTTAGACCACATTTTGCAAGTTCTTGCAATGTCTCACGCTCGACCTGTTTGGTGAGCGCGTCGGTGGCGACCTGATCTGACGCAAGGTCGGGGTTGGCGCGAGCAAATGCAGCAATGGCCTGATCCACTTCGCTGCCGATAGCGGCGAGGCGCTGCTGATTGTACTCGACCTGTCGAGCCTGCTCCACTTTGTCTTGCAGAAGGCGTTCCAGCTTTTCGGCTGCTACCTCCGGATCGTCAAACTGGATGGACTCGGCCACGTCTTTCGCCGTGAGATGGTCTTGCTTGGGCGAAGTATGTTGCGGCTGGTTTGCCGCGGGCTCGGGGTCTGTGGCCTCCCCCGGATTGCTGACGCCGCGCGCTGCGTCCAGTTGCGCGCTGCGGCGGATTTCCTTGGCGCGCTCAAGAATGTCCTGAGCGGCGATGTTCTGCTGGGCGAGCTTGATAAGAGCGCGGTCGGGGATGCCCTTCGCCTCTTCGTCAAGCAGATCGGCGTATTGAAGAAGCTGGTCGCGCGAGACGGGGATCTCGACGCCGTTGACCTTCAACTTCGCATAATACGCCTGCGGCTGTTGCTGCCCCTCAGAATCAGAAAGGGCGGCCTCGCGAGCCGCCCCTTCGGGATTTCTGTTCTGCTGCCCATCGTCGGGCGGGTCATCGTCCTCCTGCCCGTAGGCGATGGAGGGCGGCACGAAATTCGTGTCCTTTGGCGAGAACTTGGCTTCCTCTGCCATGCGGCGCTGCATCGCGCGCTCGGCGATCGCATCGCGCGGATCGACAACCGGCGTCGGTTCGCTCGGCGCGGGATCGGGCTCGGGCTGGCGCTGGTGCTGCGCCGGTGCTTCTCCTGGCGGCGGGTTCACATTGTCCGCCACCACCACGGGGTTCATATCCTCGACGGCGTGGGTATTCGCCGTTGCTGCCTCAACCATGTTCAGTCCTCTTGATATTCCGGATTAACAAGGTCCGCTAACCCGCGAATGTCCTGCGCCTCGATCTGCCGGGCGATTTCCTGCGCCTGATCCACCGTCTCGCGGATCCAGCGCGCGATGTCGCGAAACCGCTGGATGTCGTTCTGCAAGGCGCGAAGGGTTTCAGGGCTGTGCACGTCAGCGTCGGCCAGCGCGATCATCGCTGCCGCCGCTTCCTGTTTGGCCCGGTGCAACAGAAGCACCGCAAGGCCGGGTGGCTTGTTGGCGAAATCATCCTCGATGCCGTCGGCAATCGTGAGGATGCGCATGGCCATGTCATGCTCGGCCGTCGAAATGTCCATGAATCTCTCGGTGTCAGGCGGCGAGCAGGAACAACAATTCCTCTTCCTCGGCCGCGAAGTCATAGGGCGCGACGTGCAGCGGCGCGGGCGCCGGGGCCGGAACCAGCGGCATTTCCATCATGCGCTGGAGTTGCGGCGTCAGTTGATCCGGGCCAAGCGGTTGCGCGGCCTGTGCGGGCGCGGGCGCTGCGGGCGGCTGCGGCGGTTCAGGCTGCGGCGCGACCGGGGCGCCGGTGTTGAGATACTTCCGCTCCGCCCGCTTGGGCATGCGGATGCGATACTTGCCGCCGTTGCCGCCCCCAGCGCGCTCGCCGGAATAGGTGAGCGTGATGGGCGAGCCGGTCAGAACGAGTTCAGCCGGAAGGACCGTGAGGCGACGGACAGGCCGATAGGTGAGTGTGACTTCCTGCCCGGTGAGGGTCAGGGCAGCCGGGTTAACTGTAAGGCGGCGGTCGGCGCGCAGCGTAACGGACTGTCCGTTCAGCGTCAGAGCGCCCGGATCCGCCGTCAGTGTGTAAACGGTGACGGCGGGTGTATAAGTGAGCGTGACGCTCTGCCCGGTCAGGGTCAAAGCGCCGGCCGAAACTGTCAGCGGCAACATGCGCCGCATAGCGACAGAGCCGCCCGAAAGCGTAAGGCTCGCGCCCGTCACCGAGAGCGCATATACCTTGCGCAGCGTGACGGATTGGCCAGTAAGAGACAGCGACGCGCCTGTGACCGAAATCGGGAACACCCGGCGCAGAGTGACAGTTTGCCCGGTCAGTGTAAGAGCCGAGGCGGTGACACTGAGCGGCAGGACGCGCCGCAAGGTGGCAGACTGGCCCGCCAGGCTCAGAGACGCCGCCGTGACGGTGAGCGGATAAACCTTGCGAAGTGTGACCGACTGGCCGCTGAGCGTCAGGCTCGCAGGGCTGACGGTGAGCGGGAGAACACGGCGAAGGGTGACGGACTGGCCGGTTAGCGTCAGGCTCGCCGGATTGACGGTAAGCGTATAGACCGTGACGCTGTTGCTCTGCCCCGAGATTGGGGCCGAGGATATGGGGCCGAAACCGAGCGCCATCTATTCAGCCTTTACCTTGCCGCAGCGGCGCGAAAGAAATCGTCAATGTCGGCTTCGGTCGCGCCGTTAGCCTGCATTAATTGCCCGAGCAAGGGGTTGTTGCGCATGTAGGTTGCCGCCGCGAAGTCGGTTTCCGCAATAATCCCGGCATCGCCCGGCATTTGTGCAAATAGTCCAGCCACCATTGCTGGCGGCGTGCCGTTACGCGTCATGTCGAGGGCTTCGCGCGCCGTAATCATGCCGCGTTCGCGCATTTCAATCGCGCATTGGCGGCGTGTGATTGAGGGTGGAACCGGGTCAGGTGGCGGAGGCGCTGCCGGAGGCTCATAGGCTTCCATGCCAATCGCGGCCATGTCCTCTGCCGTCGCAAGCGCGGTCCAGTTGGGCGGATACTTCACATCGTTATGCTGGAAAGGCTCACCAAGCTCTATGTCCAGCACATCGCCTATCTTGAAGCGCATAGCTTACCCCGTAAGTTCAAGGATCAACGCAACCCCGCGATATGTGTGCGGGCTCGTCTGGTTGACAGTGACCGACGTGCTGTTGACGTATTGATCCGAATGTACCCAGGAAACGCCGTGGCCAAAAAAGGTCGACGTGCCTGACCCGGCGTTATTCCAGCCGGTCACCGCTGTGATGGACGAAACGTCACGGTCGCCAGCAATCGCCAGAACGATCCCGGACCCGCTCGCTTTGGTGAACCCGGATAGAGAGGCCGAGGTTCCTGCGATCGCACCGGCTGTTGATTTCTCTGTTGCTGTCGATGGCCCCCTGAAAACAAACACGCGCCAGAAGCCGTATGATGTCACCGTGTTGGTCTGCGGGGTGGAAATGTCGGAGCTTGTGAGAACCTTCCAATAAACTCCGCCGTTATTGCCGCCGCCTGTCGTCAGAGTGGTTGAAAATGTCCAACCCGAGAGCGTTGGAGTCGAATTCCCCATCCAGACGATGAATGCGATGTCCCCAGCCTGTGTCCCGGTCGGCCAAGAAATTGTTCCGCTTACTTGATCTTTCGTGGATCCGGCGCCGATGAATTCAAAGCGGCGTGGCGGAACAGGGATAATGCCAGGGATCATGCAAAAGCCCGCCCCGCTGGACTGATGAGTATACTGGTCGAGGTTCGCACGTCGTAATAGAAAACATCGTAGGCGCTCGCCGTCGTGGACAAAGCTGGAGCCGTTCCGCCGGCGAAATCGAAGTTGGCGTTCCAGGCCAAAGTGCGAGAGCCTGTTGCGTCCTGCGCAACACGGAAGCGACCCTTCTGTCCAACCTTTGTGTTAGTCGGGGCAGCGAGCGTGCGGTTACCGCCAAGCGTCACCACAAAGTCAATGCCGGTACTCATGTCCCAGTTGACCGTCGCGCCGTCAGTTAGGGTCACTTCTGACATAGCGCCCCAGACGCCAGAGGTATCCAGGATTTTACTAGCCGTGTTCGCTTGGAAGTTCGCAGATGTGGCAACATCGACAGTTTGCAGTATCTTGGCAGCAGCGAGCGTAAGGAAAACATCCTTGGTGCCCGCAGAGAACGACACTGCTGTATTCGAGTTTGTTGAAGCCAGAACGGTAGTGCGTGTGATGGTGTTGGCCGACGAGTACGTCCCGAGGCCAACCTCCCATTCCGTCGCGCTTTGATGCGCGATGCAATAGAAAAACGTGTCGTTGGTCGAGCATACCGCAGAGAACGTCCGATATCCGGTCGGATCCGTTCCAGACACCGTGACCGCGCCGGTTCCGGTCGTGGTCGTGGTGTCCTTAACGCGATCTGCGGTGACGTGCGCCATGAGTTTAAGCCAACGTGAAGAGGCTGGCGCCGAAGTCGAGCGCAAATTGCTCCGTGTCGGCGACGGTGATGGATGAGCCATAATCGAGATAGCCAACCAGCGGATCGCTCGTCGCCGTGTCGTTGTATATCCAGACATAGCGGAACGGGCCTATGGAGCCGCCCGTCGCCGTCACCGTCACGTCGGTCGCGGTGAATGTGCCCGTGCCACCAGTTTCCGTATAACCGGTCGTCAGCGCAACGCCGCCGCCCGCGCCGCCGGTATAGCCGCCGCCGGTGGAAATCTGCGTGATGTCGGCGAGGACCGCCATTGTCGCAGCGTTGGGCGCGGTATTGGAAAAGGCCGCCTTGAAGCTGTGCGTTGACAGATCGTGGATGCCCTTGCCGAGCTTTTCCTTGAAGTCCTGCGCAAAAGTAAATGTCGCTGCGGTCATGGTGAACCTCTTAGGCTATGCCGATGATACGATTGTTGGCGTCACGCTTGAGCGGACGCAGCTTGCCGCCGACCTGTAAGCCGATTGCCTGTCCGGTCTTTTCGTCACGGACGATTTTCTTGGGGCCGTTCTGCTGCAACATGCGCTGCATGCCGGCCCCGAGCTGGCCGATCTGCTGCTGCATTTCGCCGACGCTCTGAGCCAGTTGCATCACCGCCTGGCCGATCTGCGCTACCTGTTGCTCGATGCCGCCGCCCTGTTCGGGAGTCATTTGTTCGGGCATTTGTTCTTGCATGGGCTGCATCATTCCGCCCTGCCCGCCTTGCGGCGGCTGCGCCTGCATCTGCTGCTGATCCGCCTGCGCCTGCGCCTGCTGGACCGCATGGGCGCGCTGGAACCGCTGTTGATGCTGCTGGGCGGCGAAGTTGCGGTCGCTTTCATGGGCGCGCATCGCCATTTCCTGATGGCCGCGCTGCGCTTCAATGGCGAGCTTTTGCTGATCGAGTTGAAGCTTTTGCGCCTGCAAGCCGAGTTTGGCCTGCCCTTCGGCCTGCTTCATCTGCAATTCTTGCTGCTTGAGCGCGACTTCCGGCGGCGGCCCGTCCTGTTGGTTGACGGCCCCCTCGTCCTCCATGTTCATGAAGAACCGCTCTGCGGCGTCGGGAATGCCTGCGTCCCCGTAAATCGTGTTCGTCAATTCTTTGACGCGGGGAGTCGGCATTTTGATAATACCCGATTGCACGAACGGAGCCAATATGTCTCCGAGGGCTTTCGAGGCCATCATGAACTTCTACAACCGCTCCTGCGGCAGATTGGTGACGCCCATCCCGACCTTGATTGTCAGGTTCGTCTCCGCCTGGAGCAGCGTGTCGGTGATTTCCGAAATGCCGAATTTCTCGACTAGTTTCGCCTTCTCGCCGGCAATCGCCAGCACCATTGCGTCGCTCTCGTAATACTCTTCGAGCTTGAGGACTTGCCACAGGACCGGCTCAACCCACGTCTCGACCCATACCGACAGGTCAAACTCGCCGACCGCATTCGCGTCCGAGGCGAGCAATTTCATGCCGCCGACCGTCTCGTTCAGCGAGCGGTTCGTCTGCACCGTGCCCGTGTTGAAGCTGCCCGACAGGTCATCGAAATCGGCGTTGAGGTAATTGTTCTCGACAAAGGCCGACTGCGGCACGTCCGGGATTTGCGCCCAATCCACGTCATCCATGTTGTTCAGCATGACGATGTTGGAATTGGAGCCGCGCGCCTGCACCTGTTTCAGATCGACCTTTTGCCCGCGCTTCACCTTGGCGAGCGGCGTCACGACCTGTTTCATGTGGTCGAGGCGCAGGTTCACGTTGTCGTTGATTTCCTGCTGGATCTGCTGCCAGCTTTCCACCGCCGACATGGGATAGGGGCGATGGGGCTCCAGCGAGCCGAAGCCGATGACAACCGGGCGCTCGCCGCCGAAAGCCGGATATTCTTCGACAACCTCGACCGCGCTGGAAATCGCCCGCACGGAGCCGAGCTTCCAGAACACGACATCGACGCCATCCACGCGCATGAACACTTCGTCCAGCCAGACAACCGGGTTGGCGTCCGTGGTGCGCTGGTTGGGGTCGTTGTTGTCATGGCGCGCGGCGCGGGTGCCGATCGTATCGACCGGGCCGGCGCCCGTACCGGAGGCGTAGCCGCGCAAATCCTCTTCGGAAATCTCGTCAAATTCCAAGCCGCCCGGCTTCTTGGCGTTGTTCTTGAGCATCGTCATGGCGTCGGAAATCGACATGGGATGCCGCAGGATCAGGTATTCCGATGTTTGCGCCGGATTGGTCCAATCGCATGTAGGCGAGAACAACACGTTTTCCGGGGCGTAGAGCACGATGTCGGGCTTGTCCTCAACAACAACCTCTTCCAGTATGCCCGTGTAGCGGTTGCGCGCCACGTCGCGGCGATAGCGCCAGAGCTGCTTGGAAATGCACACGCCGTAGAGCATCGAGTCCTGGCGGGCGCCCATTGAAATCTGAAACCAGCGGATGCCGTTCTTCTTCGTGGTGCGCGACAGGCGATAGTTCATCAATTCCTGTTTGATCGACGCGGATGCCGTCTGGAAGGCGTTGCCCTCGTTCTGCGGCACAACCGCCACCACATCGCCCGGCCCGAACAAGGCCTTGGCGGCGTTGGTCATGGCCTTGCGCACGGCGGAGCGCGTCTTGGGGCGGAAAATCTTGGAGCGCCCGCGCCATTGCTCGGAATTGTACTTCGAGCCATCGAAGTGCTCGTTGTGATAGGCGCGGGTCGCGCGCGCCCACTTGGGGCGAACGGCCGTCTGCATATAGGTGACGGACTGGCTTTCCGACTTCACCGCGATCTGGAAGAGCTGGGCAACGTCGAACTCGGCTTGCTCTTCCGGGGCCGCCGCCTCGTTGCCGCCATCGCCTTCGAGCAAATCGTCGGTGTCGAGCGTGTCGAGCACGGCGACGCCGCGCATGGCCGCCGCGACGGCCTTGGTCGAGCGGTCGGAGCCGTCCGGGGTTTTGACCGAAGCAAAGGCAGGGATCATTCAGGCAGACTCCGAACGTGCTTCTGGACCTTGGGGAGTTTGGCCGCCGCGTCGGCATATTCGCCGTCGTTGCGCGAGCCACGGCGCAGCCGGAGGCGTTCAAGGATCTGGCCGCCTGCCTCGACCACTTCCTTGTCCATTGCCTCTGCTGACAACACGCGGTCCATGTGGATGACGTATTGCAGGACGTGCCCCATGAAATGCGGCAGCGCCACGGTCACAATGCCCTGCCGCGCGTCGGCGCGGACCATCCAGCCATAGCCGGGGAACTTGTCGAGCAGGATGCGCATGCACTCATGCATCATCTTCTGTTCCGCCGGCGCGGCCGGATCCTCAATAAAAAAGAGCCCGTTGTGAGCGGGCTCTTGAGCGGAATAGACATCCATCCCGGCGCGTGTGCCGAGATATTGCGGGCTTGTCATGTGCTGAATCCGTTCTGCGCCCGCCACTCGGCGAGCCATGCGGCGTAGTCCTCATCGAATGAGGCTGTGGTGGAGCGATAGGCGCCGCGTCGCGTGCGGTCGGCCGTGAAGGATCGGCGCGAAAACTCGTATTCGACTTCCCGGTGCTTATCGCGCTGCCAGTCCGGGTCCATTTCCCGGACAAGCCGCTCGTATGGGATGTCGATGCGACGGGTCATCAGGCGGCCGCGTCGTTGGTCTGCGCGAAGGCGTAGAGCGCGGACGGGGTTCCGCCGGAGACGGCCGCGCGGATTTCGCAGGGCGGCAGCTCGAAGGTCTGCGCGCCTGCGGCTGTCATCGCGCATGCCGTGGTGGAATTGGGCAGCGCGACCGCGACCCATGATCCCTGCACGGTTTTCATCTGCAAGGCGACCGTGGCGCCGGAGAACGTGCCTTCAGCCGTGAAGGTGCCGCGCCCGCCCGGCCAGTTTACGCCGCTGCCCGTGGCGGCGACGTTGGAAAGCAGGGTGCGTTCGATATACCTCATGTCAGGCGTCCTCGAAGTCGTTGGCGTTGAGAAGATCGGCCTCTTCGTTCTCGCGAACGGAGGGCGTCATGGGCTCCATGTCGTAGATGCGGCTCACCGCGTCTACCAAGTCGTCCTTGGGCGCGAACGGGAAGAAGAGCATTTCTTCCACCAGGCATTGCGTCAGATCGTAGGGCTTGCGGTCCTCGTCCATGCGGCGGATCGAGCGGGCGACCAAGTGCTCACGGCCGGAGTCCTTCATCGCCTGCATGTTGCGCGGCAGGCCCTTCATCGGCGTCTCGACCGGCTGGCTGGTTTGCTCGCTGATCGACCATAGGCAATCGCCAAGGCCGGGCTTCCACATCACGGCGGAGAAGAAGAACCGACCGTTGCGCACGTCCGGCTCCAGCCGCTCTACGCGGTCTTTCTTGGAATGACCGCCCTGCCGGGGCCATGCCAGTTCCAGAAGCTCGAACGGATAGTTCTCTTCGCGCATCCGCTCCTTGAAATACTCATCGTCGGTCTGCTGGCCGTAGCGTTCCCAGCCCACCTTGACGTGCTCGACGCCGGGCTCGGCGCTCCATTTCATGTGCAACTGTTTCAGGATGCGCCAGCGTTCCGACATCGACATGCGATGACGCACGCCATCCAGTAGGTATTTGTTCGCGTGCTGGTCGATGCCGACCACTGCAATCGCTGTCCTGTCGCTTGTCGCCGAAGATCCTTTCGACGGATCGCCCATGATGTAGACGTTGAGTATGGACGGCCTGATTTCATAGGTCCGAAACCACTCCGGCTTGAACATATTCTCGTTGCCCGCAATCGGGTTCTGGAGCATCTGCGCCGCGACCGTGGATCGCTGGGTGTTCTTCTTCTCTTCCCACCGCTCGTTGCTGATAAAGACGGGCTTGCCGTCGAGCCGGCCATTGTCCGTCGCCGGATGCAGGCGCGGGGTGAGAATGCGGCGCTCAAGCATGATGCCGTAGCTGTCCGCGAAGGAATATCGCGTGCCCACATGCCATTTCCGGCTCTTGCCGGTGCCGAGATTGTCCGAAAGCTCCCATGCCTCTGTGGTCTTTTTGATCATTTCCGGGGTCGTCACGCTCTCGCGCGTCACCACGTCATCATAGATCAGCAGCGCAAAGTGCTTTGAAGTTGGCTGGCCGTCCACCAAGCCCCACGCCTCGACCGTTCCTTCCTTCGGGTTGGACTTGCGTTGCACCACAATGCCGGTGGCAAATGACCATCGCGGCGCTTGTTTGCGCGGCTCTTCCCACAGCACATCGGCATAGACGCGCTTCAATTCCTCGTTTCGCTCCAACTCAAGCATGATCTGCTTCATGAAGCCTTCGGCAATCGTCTTGGTGTGCGAGAATATGCCGATGGTGATGTCCGGGTTTATTAGGATCTCTTGGATCGTCCCGGCGTAGGTGATGATCGTGCTCTTGTAGTGATCGCGCGCCCATAGATCGAGATAACCATCCGGGGCGATCTCAACTTCGCGGCACCGATAATAGAGCCACGGGTGCATGACATCGAGGCGACCGAACATATGCATGAGCAGGAAAAACCTGTCATTGCATCCAAGCAAAGCTATGTCCTTGTCACGCAAGCCCTTGAACCCGAGAATTTTCTTGTAGATGCCTTTAGCTGTTGCGAAATCGGCGCAATGCAGCGTCGGTATGCTGTTGGCGAGCCATTGGTTATTGCTGTCGAGATACCGTTCGCCCTTCAAGAATTGAGCGCCTTCAACGTCGCCTCAAGCCGTGGGTTGTCGGTCAAGGGCGGTAGCAGCTCGCCTTCCAGCGGCTCTCCGTTTTCATGCCGCTTGGCGTCGGACTCGCGCATGGCGAGGTCAATTGCCTTGTGCTCCAGATCGCTTGCGGCCGCCGCCGCTTCGATGCCGAACCGAACAGTGTCCTCGAATGAGGCCTTGCCGTTTGCCATCAGGTCACGCGCATGTGCCATTGCCTCGGCCGCGAAGTCGGCCAGATCGCCGGCGGTCATCAGCATGCGCTCGCGCGGCGCGGCGACGAAACCGAGTTCATCCATCAAGTGCGCCATCTGCCCGATAATGCCGAAATCAGTCTTGGGGCCGTCCGGGGATACTTCCTTGATCCCCTTGTGCTTGAGCCAGTCGTTTTTCCACATCAGGCAGATGCGAGGCAGGACGCTAACAAACCCTTCTTGGCGCAGGCGTGTTGAGAGCGTGCCAGCGCCGATGCGGCCCTGCAATTCCTCAAGGATGGCGATGGCGCGATGGTACGCTTCACCCCGGTCCTTGATCTTGGGAGCGGTTGGCTTCTGCGAATCCTTCGCCCTGGTCTTGGGCTTGGCTTCGTCGGACATGGATCATTTCCTGTTATCGCTGGAGCGTTTCCATGCGCTTGTTGTGTTGCTGGATTTTGCCGAACGGCAGGCCGTCCGCGATCGCGTTCTGCCGCTGCACTTGGCCGAGCAGCCCGAAAATCTGCGCCAGCGAGGCGGCCATGCCGGTCGCGCCATCGTGGGCGCCCTGCCGCTCGCGCGGTGTTTCCGAAAACAATCGCCCGATAACGTCATCCGCTCCGCGCGGCGTGCGCGTGCCTTCCCCTTGCCGCTCGCGCAGCATTTCAGACACGCCAATGGGGCTGAGGCTATGCTGGCCGTCCCAAATGTAGGCGCCCTGATTGGCCGGGAACTGGTTCGTCGTGGTCAGCGTCTTGTCGAATGAGAGCGGATCGACCGGCGATGCGCCCGTGCTCATGAAATCCTTGGTCATGATCGGCGCGGTGCTCTGCAAGCCCGCCGGAGTGTCGAAATCGGGCCGCTTCTCCGGCAAGCCGAAGGCCTGCCGCAATGCCTCGATGGCCTTGGCGTTCCAGCGCCCGCCGCGAAACTCGACGTTGCGCGAGGGCGCGATGTCAGGCAGGCGCATTTCCTTGTAGGGCTCGGGCGTCTCTTGGCGCGGGATCGGCGGCATGAGGTCGGACATCCGCGCCACTTTCTCAGATCAACGCGAAGAGCGAAGAGAGGGCAGACATCAGCCCACCGCTTCCGCCTGCTGCTGCGGCCGGAGCGGCGCTCGCCAAGGCCGGGGCCGCGCTCGATGCGCCCATTGCCGCCGCGCCGGGACCGCCGGGGAGCATCATCGGAGCACCCGCGCCAGAACTTGCACCTGCGCCGCCGCCGAACAATCCACCGAACAGGCCATTGCCGCCGAACGGCGTCGGGATCTTGTTCATCATTCCCGGCAGTCCGCCGTCGCCAAAGAGCATGCGGCCGAGGATCGGCGCGTTCTGCTGCTGGCCGCCGGTTCCCATTTGCGCGCGGAGCTGCTGCATCATCCGCTGCATAGGGTCGCCCTGCTGCGCGCCGCTCGCTCCCTGTCCAACAGGTGTCGAGGACGGCGAGGGCATGTCTGCGCCCGGCGTCGGTGACGCGCCAGTCATGCCGGGAGCCGCGGAAGGCGCTCCGGCAGATCCGGGGCCTCCGGGATTGAAGGGCTGAAAGCCCGCGCTCTCGCCCTGCCAGTTGGGCGTTGCCATTTCGGTGTTGTAATTCACGCGACCCTCCGGGGCGAAAAATGTATGGGCGCCAATCGAGGCGGTTTGGTTGCGCGGGTTGATCCACCCATGATTGCCGACCGTGCCGCCGTTGCGGTTCCGCACCGTGGCGACGTTGGCGAAATGCGTTGCGCCGTTGGTCGCGTCAGGCATCCCGCCCGACAGCACCGCCTGCGAAATCCGGCGGGCCTGCACATAGCGCGGATCGTCCGGCGACCATTTCATCGGGTCGTTGCGATTGGCCTCACCGCCGGTCCAAGGCTCAAACTGGTCACGCTCCAGCACCACATCGGAGCCCGACATGCGGCGCTTAATCATGCGGTTCTTGATGACGTTGGCGACGGCGGCCATGCCCAACGGGCCCTGATTGCCCGCCTCGGACAGCACCGTGCGGGTTATCAGGTCGAGATCGTCGGGCATATCCATGCGTCACACCTGTTCTGCTGCTGCGGCCTCGGCTGCGGCGCGGCGAGCAGCCGTGCGTGCGGCCATCTTCTCAAGCCTCATGTGATGGCCGACCAATGATTTCTCGCGAATATCCGCCTCACGGGCGATCTCGCGCTCTTCGCGCAAACCGGCGTAGGGCTCGAAGAGATTGCGGTATCGCTTGTAGGTTTCCCGCCGCATGAAATGCCCGCGCCCTGCGACCTCGATGTATTCGGGGTTGGCCCGCATGGCATTGTAGCCATCCATGCTCGGCGGCGCGAGGGGAGGGTCATGCTCGGTGTGCGTGACCTGCTCGCGAAAGCCGCGCGGGCTGCGGCGCTGCTCTTCGAGCAACTTGTTCATGTGGGCTTGGCGCTCTTTGCGCGTGGTGTATTTGGTCCGGGCCATCAGCGCGCCAGATCCGCACGGAGGCGATAGCCTTCCAGCGCCCATATCTTGCCGCGCGCGTTGTCGAAGGCGATACGGCGGCCGAGGTTTTCGTCAAAGTTCTCCGGCGAGGCGCAGGCGCTTTCGCCCGTGACCGTGAACCCGTTTCGCAGCTCCAGCACGCACACCGTCAACGTCGTGCCCGGCGGATTCCAATACTGCTCGCCGGCAATCGTCGCGTCGATGTCAGCGGGCGTCAGGCGCGGCGCTGTGAGCCCCTTGGCATGAATTTCCGCCTCAATGGCGGACTCATTCGGGTTCATGCTCCGCTCCCTCACCATGTTGGCTCCCCGTCCCGATTGAGCGCGGCCGCCGCCTTCCGGCAGGCCCGGTCCTTGGCCATATGCACCGCACCCTCGGTGACACCGAGCATGCCAGCGACCGCCTCCAGCGTGATGCGCCGGTATCTCGCCTCCGCCCACGCGAACGAAACCCGGCCGGGCCACGCGTCGGGCCAGTGCCGCGACCACAAAGGGATGCGCTTGCTGTCCGCGCTCCTGACCGCCGCAAACAGCGCAATCACTCGCGCCCGCATTTCCTCATGCTCCGGCGGAACCGCCAGAACACGGAAATCGACATCGTACAGACTATCTGGATGGGAGAACCGCTCGCCCCGGCATCTGGCAGGCAATCGCCAATACCATTCATGGGCGCGCACAAGACGGGCCGCGACGTGTCCGCCTGTCCATTGGTCCGGGATGATCTTCGGCTGATAGAGCCGCTGCGCCTTCCGCGCCGGCGGCTGTTGCGCGCTCTCAGACGCACGCTCGATTGAGGCATATTCCAACTTATTTGCCCGCATTGGTCAAGCCCTGCACCTGCGCCAGCACATCAAGCCCCTTCCCCAAGAGCGCAACCTCCGCCCAGGCAGGCATCGTATGTGTCAGAACCGCCCCGTCGATCAGGTCACGCGCCTTGCGCCCGTCCATTTCTCCCAATGCGCGTGCGAGGGCTTCACGGAATCGCTCGTACCTCCGTCGCATGCGCAGGATTTCCTCGTCATCGTCCTCTCGGCGTGAGCCTGCCGCTCGGACTGGTTCTGGATTGGGCGACTTTGGCGAGCGGGAGGGGAGGCCGAGCGCGCTGTCATGCGCGGCTCTGGCTTTCATGTAGCTGTCGGCAGCGGCTACTTGGGTGTCAGTGAGGCGTCCCTGTAGGCGTAGATGACCTATTGGGGTGTGGAGGATTGTTTTGCGGGCTTCCGCTTGGAGCATGTCAATTGCTCTGCGGATGAGGACTGGCGGGGTTTCGTTTCGCTTCAAATCACCGGAAGGCCAGCGTTCGCCGTGCTTTGGGCGACGGCCGGGGCCCGAGACTTTCACGTTGAGGTAGCCTGTGTGCCTCTGCGTCATTGGGGTGGCCTCCAGTGAGGTCGCCCCGGCGTGAAAGGTTTGGGGTGTGCGCAGCCCTGTTATGCCCGATTCCCTGACTTGATGCGCCATGCCGCGCATAAACTATGCCGCTCTTAATCGGCGTGCGCCACGATAATTCGGCGGAGAATATTCGTGGCGCATCTATAGATTATCTATTGACTGACGAATGGATTATCTATAGTCTGCTTCTTGTGAGGCGGCCAAGCGCCTCCACAGGAGAACCCCCCGATGCACAAGCTGATCCAAGCCTTCATCGCCAAGCCGACCACCGAAAACGCTCGCAAGCTGGTCGCCTATCTCAACAAGCACCCAATGGCGGAAGTCACCGCTGGCATGGTTGATCGCGACATGATCGCCAAGGCCCGCGCCTCGCTCTCCAAGATGGAGGGCTGAGGCATGACCATGACCATCACCAACACCGACGAACGCATTATCGCTCAGGCGATCATTCGCACCGCTCTGGCAAAGGGCTGGGCTATTTCCGTGAACGATGGGGAGGAATGGACCCTGCGCAGCTCTACCGACCCTGTAATTATTGAGGAGCATCTTGCGAGCACGGATGGGGATTGGTTGCGGTTCCGCGAACACGGAAAAAGCCTCGGCGCCGTTTACCTGATTTGGGGCAATGGCCGTGACCTGATTTCAGACGCCAGCGACAATCCAATCATCGAGGCATTTCTGGATGAGGTTGCTGGCTCCATCGCCCCGCTGGGCTGGGATGTTGCCGAATAGGACGAAACCGGCCCCGGCCGGTCGCGGCGTAGGGCGCCGCCTGATGAGTCCAAGGCATCGGAACAGGAGACTGCACAATGGCCGAGAATATCAACCAACTGCCCAAGAGCCTGCACACAATCACGGTGCTGGTGAACCTCACCCGACATTTCTCCGAGGTTGACGATCAGCCCTACGAGGATGCGCTGGAGCGCGCCATCAACGTGCTCGGGCTCGACACGAAGAACGACATCCACGGGCTTGTGCCGAAGGTGGCAAAGCAGATCGGCATCGACCTGACGGTTTGTCTGACGGCCAAGCCCGCCCCGCGCGGCTGGTCACATGCGGGAGGCTGAGACATGGTGAAGAACGCTCGTTTCCTCGAATTTATCAATGACGGTCAGGTGAAGATCACCCTGCGGCCGGGCCAATCTTTGCGCCACCGCTCATTCCATCGGCACGATGAGGGATATTCAGCCACCGAAATATGCTGGAGCCATAGAGGCGACCGTGTGATCTACGAAATGGACAGCCGCGGTTCCGATTGCGATGGGCGCACCAGCTATTCCGCCGCCGGAGAGTGCGCGCTGGATCGCCTGAAATCTGGTTTCGAGGAAGATTTCGGGATGCGCTATCCAGACTGGGTCAAGACCTATAGCAGCCAGCGCGACTACACCGCCGAAGCGATGGGGTACTGACATGGCCGCCAAGATCAAATCCCAAGGCAACGTCGCCACGCGCGGCAAGGTTTCCCGTCCGCCTAAATGGGAAACCCACGATCGCGAAATGCGCAAAATCCCCGAGCCCCTGAAAAGCTGGCTCATGTTCGAGGCGACCGGCCCGTTTAAGGTCACACAGATCGCCGCCGCCTTGCGCAAAGGCATGCCGGCGGAGAGAATGCTGCGACTGCTGCAAGAGCAGGTTCGGGCCGACACACGGGCGATGTATGGCGTAAACCACCCGCAAAGCTGGGCGAGCGACCCTGACAGGCCGCTGCGGGTTCCGGCGCCCGCTCCGGCCTATGACACCGGCCCGGATGGCAAGCAGCAAGCCGTCATTCCGGGCGCCGAGCGGGCTTCGGACGCGAAGGTGGCAGAACGGCGCTGGGATGAGCCGATGCGGCCGAAGGTCCAGCAGAAAGCGCCCGCTGGCCTGTTTGGCGAGGAACGCAATCAATTAGCACTTTTCTGAGATAGTGCCCCCGACGAGTCCAAGCGTCGGGGGCTGTCCCCATTCGCCACAGGAGCAGCAAACAGTGACGACTCCCATCCTACCATTTCACAAGCGCGCGCGCCAATGGCGAGAGGCGGCTGGGCTATCGCGCCCGGAATTGGCGAAGCTGGCAGGCTATAGCATTACGCAAATCGTGGATTTCGAGCGCGGCGAGCATCAGAACGGCCGCAGGCTCAATCTCAACGCCATGCGCCGGTACCGTCTTGTGTGCGCGGCGCTGGCCTTGGGCGGCGCAGATTTCCAGTTTGACGTGCCGCTCCATGTGACGCGGGGCCCGACCGTTTAGAAACAATGCGCCGTGGAAATGGTGCCGACCGTCATGCCGTGGCATGTGGTGGGACTGGATGGCATGACCACGGGGCGCGAGGGCGCCGGCGCGGACGTTGCCGCCGATATTGCCATGCTCACCGCCGCCGCTCGCAACGCATTATCGCGATAATTTGAGACGCATGTGGGGAAATCCTTGTGCGCGGAATTGTAGCCAAGGCGATTACAGTGCATCGCGCCTGAGAGGTCAGCCGCCACATAGAGCGACGTGTTGTCGATCTGCCCGCCCATTTCCAGCCGCGTGTATTCGCGAACGCAAGCGCCTTGCGCCTGACTGCCGGGCTGATAGACGGAGCATTGTGCGCTGACTTTCGCCTGTATCTGGCTGGCCGATAGCTGCGGCTGATTGCAACCTGCGAGCAAAATCGCGCCTGCCGCCACCATTATCATCCAGCGCATCTTTGTCTCCACGTTGCTCACAAACTACGCTGGGGCTCATTGAAAAATCAACCTCAAACGAAACAGGCGGGGTGTGGTTGCCCCGCCTGTCGCTGCGCACGCCCTCCGCCTATGCCGGAGTGACGATTCTTATTCGATGGCGCCCTTGTAAAAGTGCGCCGGGAAATTGCTGCGCCCACGCAGGGCGTCGGCGATATTTTCAGCCAGGACGCCAAGCGGCTCCCATGTGTCGGGCAGTTTGGCTACAGGAGCCTCGGCTACGGGCGCCGGAAGCGGCGCGGGCGCCGGGATGGCGCGGCGCTCGATCCGTATCTCCGAGACGCCGGAGCGGGTCTTGATGTAGGCGCGTGACGTGCCTCGCATGGGTTTCACCATCAGAACGGGATGTCATCATCAATGGGCGAGCGTTGCGGCGCGGGATCACGCTTCTCCGCATACGTCGCCCGCTTATCCTCGCTGGCCGCTGCGGGCTCGCGCGTGCGGGTCTGGCCGTATTCATCAGGATCGCGCTTTGACTGCCCGCCGCCGCTTTCGCCGAGCAGCACCAGCTTGCCATCAAACTGGCGCAGGACAACCTCGGTTGTGTATCGCTCGTTGCCATCCTTGTCGGTGTATTTGCGGGTTTCCATCGCGCCTTCGATGTAGATCTTGGAGCCCTTGGAAACGTACTTCTCGATGACATCGGCGATGTGCTGATTGAACACGACAATGTTGTGCCAGTTGGTGCGTTCCTTCTTGTCGCCAGTCGTCTTGTCCTTCCAGCTCTCGGACGTTGCGACCGAAAAGCTCACCACCTTGTCGCCGCTCTGCATCAGGCGCGATTCCGGATCCTTGCCGACATTTCCGATCAGCGTGACCTTGTTCAACGATGCCATTACCGTGCCCCCTGTTGTTGCGCCTGTAGGCTGTTTCGCTTTTGCGCGCGCGCCCATGCGGCCGCTTCTTCCTCGCCCGATGTCAGCGCAATGCACCGATAGGATTCCTGCATTGGCGCGGGAACCCATGCGGGAACCTCAATGTTCGTTCGCCGGCGCTCGCGCCATTCGATGATGCGCGCCGCCCGCAATTTTGCACGGGCGTCTATGGTCCAGTGGCGCGATTTGTTTGACCGCACGGTTGCTGCGATCACGGCCGGATGATTATTGGCCCGGATTTCGACGTTGAGCGCGCGCAGCCATTTCAGCGCCGTCACGCAACTGACGCCAAACGCATGCGCGATGTCAGTTGATGATTGCAATTCGTGGCAGTAGGCATGAACGATCATTTCCTTATCGGCGGCAGTCAACGTGCTGAACCTCGCGGGCTCTGTGCGAGTATTGCGCTCGATGCGGCCTGTTGTGATACCCCAGCGGATTGTCCGGGAAATTCGCTCGCGCTCGTCCTGCGGCACAACATGGCCGGGCTTCCTGCCTCTGCGGGCTGGCGCGGGATGGTTCTCGATCAGGCTCACGCGGCGCTCTCCTTCGCGGCTTGGAACTCGGCTATGATTTCGGGGCTGATAGGACATCCGGGCTCGCCGGGCGGCGGAGACATGAACGGCCAATTTTTTGTTCGCATGAAGATTTGCATGGCGCTGCGCTGCGTCTCGATGCTCATGGCCTTGGTCACAATCCGTTCCGGCATGGAATTGCTGGGCGCGAAGGGCCGTCCGGTGCGGGTTGCGACCGGCACGGGCGCCTTGCTGCGCTCGACGGCCTCGGCGATACCATTCTCGAAGTATTGCAGCGAAAATGTCCGGCCGGGCGAGGCTTCCAGTTTGGCCCGGATCACGTCGCAGACGATTTCGATGGGCCATCCGGCCTTGCGCCATTTGCCAGCCAGATACAGCGAGGGCTCAGCCCGGCTCGATTTGAGATAGGTCTTTCGGATTTCATCGGCGTAAGCCGCCGCAGTCGCGCGTGCGACACACTCTTCGTTAGAAGAGTGTGAATCTCTATCTTTACTCTCTATCTTATATAGTTGATCGTCCGTTGCGCCCTCGTTCAACGGCCGTTCAACGCCCGTTGAAATGTCCCTTTGATTTTGTTCGCTTTTCTGTTTGGACTTTGCGGCGCTCGCTAGACCGGCGTTTTTTGCGGAATTTTTGACCGCTTTCATGTCCTCTAAGGTTGCGTGCGTTGTCTCGCTGTCGATCATGCCGTTTACGATGATGATTTTGCCTGCCTCGGCGAGCCCTTCTAGGGCGATTTCGACGCGCTTGGCGGTGAGGCCACAGCGGCGCCCTATGCGCTTTGCGTCATCGGGAATCGGGCCGCCAGTGTCGTAGATCCGCAGCAGGATCGTCAGATAAGCAAGGTTCTCGTCGGCCGTCAGACCGGCCATCGCGCCAAGCAATTTGCTCGGGTTGCACTTGAACCAAGGGAGGCGGTTGGCGCTCACGCGGTCCTCCATTTTTCATAGTCGGCGATGTAGTTGGACGCGAGGTCTACAAAGAGCTTCTTGGTCCCGATGGGACCGCTCTTGTTCTTCTCGATGAGAAATTCCAGCTCGCGCTCCGTGGCGAGGGCGCGCTGGATTGCGGCGTCATCGTGTTGCTTATATTCGGCCGATCGCGTGATGTAATAGTTCTCGCGATGGAGGAAGGCGACCACGTTGCCATCCTCTTCGATTTCGCCGGAGTCGCGCAGGTTCGCCAGCGTGGGGCGTTTATCCTCGCTCTGTACGGTCGCACGATTGAGCTGCGAGAACAGGACAATGCACACCTGCTCGTCGCGGCACACGTCCTTGAGCTTGCCGGTGATTTCGCCAAATTCCAGATTTCGGTTGCCCTGATAGCGGCCGGAAGCCTGCATCTTTTTCAGATAGTCGATAAACACCACGCCAAGGCGATAACCGCGTTTTGCCATCCGATCCTTTTCCAGCCGGATCTTGTATGCGACCTGCTCAACGGTCGGCCGCGAGGCGAAATCCATCGTCAGCGGATAGTCGGAGAGCTTTTCCGCGTTGCGGCGCAGGCGTTGAAAGGCATAATCATCGAGGTCTTTGGCGGCGAGGATTTGCCGATATTCGATAGGCGATGTCTGGCTGTAACAGGACATTGATAGAAGCCGCGCCATCGCCTGCTTCTCGTCATCCTCCAGGCTGAACACAAGAACCCCTGCCCCGCCTTCCTCGCCGCGCATGGCCTTTCCAGCCACACGGGCGGCCGAAGCAATGGAAAACGTGGATTTGCCCATGCTCGGGCGGGCACCAATGATCCAGAACAGCCCGGCCTCATAGCCGCCTGTGGCGGCGTCGATGTCCTTGAACCCGGTCGAGCAACATTCGCGTATCACTTCGCCCCGGCGAATAGCCTCACCACGTTCCACAAGAGCAACAGCCGCCGCGCCGGATTCGACGCGCGACGAATCGTCGGTGCCCGTGCGGGACAATTCCAATAACTGCTGTCCGGCGCTGGCGGCGATGATGGCTGGAGCGGTGTCGGCCGGCGCATCGTGGGCCGAGTCGAGATAACCGTTGATCGTCGTGATAATAGACCGGCGGGTGTGGAGGTCGATCAGGAGCTTGGCGTAATGCGGGGCGGTCGCTGGCGGGATCGCATTGGATGCGAGCTTCGCCAGATATTGCATGGTGGTCAGCCCGCCTATGTCATGATCGTCAAGGAAGGTCTTGATCGTCATGGGCGTGGCCAGCTTGCCATCGGCAATCAGATCGCGTGCGATTGAAAAAATGCGCTGGTGCAATTCCTCAAAGAAATGTTCTGGCTGCAAATGCGCCATCGCCTTGAGGCAATCGTTCCGAAGCATGATGGCTCCGAGAACGGCCTGTTCGGCGTCCAGATTGATCGGGAGGGCGCGCTGGAGCGGCTGCGCTGTGCTGGTGTTGGGGAAGGACACGACACTCATGCCGTCACCTCCGCATCGAATTTGGTGGATTGGTTCCCCCATGTCGTCCAGCCGGCGCGCGACTGGCGCGCGAAGATCTCGCAATGCGGCCCGACAAAGCGCGCCTCGATGTCGGCGTGTAAATCGCCGGGCTTCTGCGAATGCGCGCGACGGGGCGTGATGTAGGCTCCGGGGAACGGCTTTCGCCCGTTGTTCTGCGGCCGGCGGTATTTCAAGATCAGGATGTATTCAGCGTTGCCCTGAACCTCGAATCCGGTCCCGCGCGCCAACGAGCCGGGATAGATGAACATGCCGTCCTCGCCCGGCCATAGTTTCAGCCAAGGGAACATGGTCGAGTAACGCAAGCCCCATGCCTTCGCGAGTTCTCCAGCCCTATTCATCAAGGGCGCCGTGATCCACACAAAGACGCGAGCGCCATCGGGATGCAGGATGTCGCGCACGGGTATTTCGCAGCATTGCGCAAATGTGAGGCGTGGATAATGCTGAGGGCGGCTCTTGGTCCCGGCCGAGAACTTCCACGGGCAGTCGATGATGACATTGCGGAAATGGCCGCGCGGCAGGCCTTCGAGAGCGAATACAGGATCAACCACCGCTCGCCTCCTGCGCTGCGCGATAGAAGGTCAGGGCGGCACGGATTTCATCTGCCTGGCGATCAACAAAATCCAGCGTAGCCAACGCAGCGTCGATGCCAGCAGCGAACGACTCCCGCTTCTCCGCAGCGATGAGGTCGCATTTCAGGATCAACTCGCGCGCGAGCCCAACCGACATGATCTGCGTGAGAAGCGGGACTTTCTCAGCCATAGGCGCGGATCGGCGACAGATAGGCTTTGCGCTTGGCGCGCTCCGCCTCGCGGCGAGCCAGTTCCGCGCGGTTCGCGGGCTGATAGCAAATCTGGTGATGCCCTGCGCAATATGAGCTTCCATCCTGAATCGGATGGCCGCAGAACTTGAATGTGCCCTCACGCGCATCGCCGAAGGGAAACCGGCACTGGCCGCTTACGATGTCGATAAGGTCGATGCCGCCATCAATTCCAATCTCCGGCGCCGGGATCGGCTCAGGAACAAATCGCGGGGGGCGCGGGTTATTCGTACGCGAGAGGCGAGGCGCGCTCTTCTTTCTCTGCGATTTCGCCGATCTAGGCTTGTTGCCCCATATATGCGGCGGCAGACCCAAGCGACGCGCCTTGCCGACAACGGCGTTTCTTGTGAAACTTTTGCCCGTCATCTGGTTGAGGCGGGTGGCGATCTGCGCCGAAGAATCGCCGGCCACCCACATCGTTTCAAGTTCGTTTATTGCCTCGTCGGTCCACGTCATGTCGTTCCCCAGCCAAGCGATACGTTTATTGATCGAACAGCGGCAGCATTCCCAGCGCGCTCAGATACAGGTCCAAGATGGTTTCTTGCTCTTGGCGCTTTTCGGCGTCCTGCCGGCGCATGGCGAGGATCTTGCGCATGATGGGCACGTCGAAACCGTTGCCCTTCGCCTCGCTGAAAACATCCTTGATGTCGTCGGCGATGGCGCGCTTTTCTTCCTCAAGGCGCTCTATCCGTTCAATGAAGGCCTTTAGGTGGCCTGCATCCACTTGTCCGCTGTTGTGGCCCTGCTCGTTCATTGCTTCCTCCGCTCCAGAATTTCGCGCGTCGCTTCAAGCAAAGCCTCCACCTGAGAAACTTCATCTTCGCGAGCGTCCAGATCGCACTTCTTAAGTCTGCTGAGTTCATGAGAAAGCCGCCGCATCTCGGTTTCGAGTTCCCGCATCAGCGCATTGAGAATGCGTTCTGCGATCCATGCGCGGACGCCTTTTGTGCGACCGCGGCGAATGTTCTCCAGCGTGCCGGGCGCAACGCCAAGGCGATGCGCAACCCGCTTTCGAGCCTCCATTAAACGCACGCCGGAACGATGCTGTTCGCGTCGTTCAAGTTCGGCGGACCAATCAGCGACACATCTCATGGTCAAATTATCCTTCACTGATGGATGCATCTGCCGTCTCCGTTGTGGTTGAAACACAAGCATGGAGACAGCAGACAGACACCCCTACTCTGACGCTACTGGCACTCTCGTTAGCCTTGGCGCTGCAACGCAAAGGCTATTGGTTTACGTCGCTCTTATGCGCGAGCGATCGAAGAAATCCGGGAAAGAGGCGGGCGCCAAAGCGCCCGCCAAGTCGAGGGAGGAAACGCCCAAGGAAGGCGCCTTCTCAACCGGCGCAGGCCGGCCTTGAAGCTCGTCACGAACGGGCGCTGGCGCCACGTTCAAAAGGTCTGTGAGGCACTTCGGCAGATCAAGCCGGCGAAGGCAGTTCAGCAACACAAGATGGTTGAACGGCAGTTCTTCGAGACATGCAGCAAAGCCACAAGAAAATCCCGGCGCTTCAATGATGGCTTTAATCGTAAGCGTTTCCCCGTTTTTGACAGTCGGGGTCGCATCGTTCGGCCTATTCCCATCGGCGAGATAGACCGCCGATATATTGATCGTCACAACTTTCGTTCCCGGCGGCGTGTGCGGCGAAATCATCGTCAATCCCCTCCACCGATCCAAAGGGCGCCCCAAAAGATCAGGACGGCGACCAGCAGCAGCCCGAAGAGAGCGAGGCCGGTCGCGGGCGAAATCATGCGGCAGCCGCCTCGTCGGGCGAGGCTGCGGCCTTGGCTGCGCGGAAATCCTTAATCGGATCCACGGCGATGCCGCGCTCGCGACATTCCTCGACCAGCGCCAATGCGACGCGCGGCGACATGGCCCGGTTATTGTGCCATTTCTTGATGGCATGCTTGGACGGCCGCCAGTTCAGGCGCCGTTCGATGGCGTCGATGGTTTGGGCCTTGCCGCCGAGAAGATCGTAAATGCGGAACATGATCGTAGGCTAAAATGTTTAGCCTATTACGTCAAGCCCCTTTCTAGCCTTGTTTTATTCAGATGAATCTAAGCAGTAGAGCTTGGGGGTACGATGTCGGAAAGCGAGAAGATTTCGCCTGAGGCGGCGGTTCTAGGCGAGGCAATTCGTGAATTGCGCGCCAAGAACAAACTGCGCGTGCAGGATCTCGCCGAAATCCTCGGCTTAACCGAAGCCGCTGCGAAGAAGATCCAGCGCGGCGTCGGGTTGGAGCGCATCATCAGGTTCGGCAAACTTTGCCGCCGCCTGGGCGCTACGCCGAACGACTTGCTCGGATTCAATGCCATAGGCGATACGGAGCGGGTGCGGGGCGCGATGGAACAGTCGTACCTTTTCCTCGGGCTGCCGCAGGCGGAAGCGGAGGCGTTGGCGGACGCCGTGCTAACAATCCTTCAAGAGCCGCCACTTCAATCCGCAGAGCTGCCGCCTCGCGTGGCGGGGCGCATTCAAGTTGAAATCGAGCTGCGCAAAGCCGCGCGGCCAAAACGCTCCTAATCCTATCAGGCATTTCCTTCCTATCCCCTCCGCCGCGATGGGAACAAAAACCGAACGAATGGTTAAGGAACGCTTACGCTCAAAGCAAGTGGCAATTTTGTTCCATCCCGCATACGGGGGATGCGGCTAACACATGCCTGTGGATAAGGATTCTTTGTTTAGGCCCTTGACGGGGTATTTGATTTAGCCCATGATGACCGCAGATGGAGGTTGTCATGTCTTTCTATCTGCCCATTCTCAAAGGCCCCTACGGCCACAATTCCCCCGGCGACTGGACCCCGGAAGCTGAACTCTACACGCACGATGATCTGGTCGAGGACATCCGTTCCGGCCAGATCGACCCCGCCCCGCTCAGGGTTCTGGAAATCGACGCCGAGGCCGGCACGGCCAAGGACGTGACGCGGGACATCGCGATTGCGGTTGGCGACGCCACGCTCGCGCAGCAGATCGAGCCCTTCGAGGAACTTGTGCGCTGGCTGGACAAGCACCGCGCCTCCTACTTCGAGGGCTTTGCGCCCGCCATCG
>JACCDP011575825.1_pt1 | contig 33329 bp, 48 predicted proteins | sample 7445841 | NCBI WGS metagenome assembly JACCDP01 (sample SAMN15323441, study PRJNA562643) | freshwater metagenome | isolation source: river surface water | place: USA:Blue River Watershed | collected 2017-08-17 | reverse complement strand
CAAAACAGTGTAAAGAATGTGGCTGTTTTATGAAAATTAAAACAAAAATTGACAATGCAACATGTCCACTTGGTAAATGGTAATATATCACTAGGGAACAAATAGCCTATAGTATGGAAAAGATTAAAGCGTTCGTCTATAATAACCCTGTCCGTGTGGCAGCGTTTGTTTCATCTGCCGTAGCATTGATTGTTGCTTTGGTTGTGCCATCCGCACCGACAGAACCCGCTATCGCTTTCGTTCTGTCAGCACTAGGTCTTGGTGAATATGCTCAACGAGCCGAAAACAAGAAAACAGATGAAGCACTGTTTAGCGAAATCCCTAGCGAGGACGACCTAGTTTGAAATATACTGGCACATCCGATGGGATAGCCAAAGGTAAACGCAAAGGCACAGAAGCCTTTGTGAAACATGTCTCACTGTTGTCTAAAGGTAATTTGTGGAATAATGGGACTTGGGGGGTTCGCCCAATCAAAGGGAAACCGCAATATCTCAGTGTTCACTCAACGGGTAGGGCTATGGATTTAAGTTGGCGTGGCAAATCTCGTGCAGAAGCCAACAAAGTTATTGAAATGATTGTAGCAAACGCTGACTCACTTGGTGTAGAATTAGTCCTAGATTATTTCCCTAAGCCTTATGGTAGGGGTTATAAGTGTACTCGTAAAGGATGGAGAAAATACACTAAAGCAACTCTTGGGGGTGCGCCTAATGGTGACTGGTATCACCTAGAATTGAGTCCAGAGTTTGCAGATGACCCGAAGAAGGTCCACGAAGCGTTTAAGGCTTTGTTCAAGTAATATTCCCGATTAACGGCTTTAGCCGTATAGGATGGTGTTATGAGAAAAGTTTTGTTATTGGCTATTGCCATGTTTTTGTGGATTTCACCAACTGTTGTCCACGCTAAGAAGTATCCGACAATTCGTTGTAGGAACCATTATGACATTATTACAATGATTGCAGATAGCAAAGACATGATGTATCAGGTGGATTACATTATGTGGCGTGAATCACGATGCAACGCATCGTTGATTAACCGTGATGACCCTAACGGTGGGTCTATTGGGCTATTTCAGATTAACAAGTTTTGGTGTAAACCAAACCGATACACCAAGCAGGGTTTTCTTCAGGATGCTGGTGTTTTAACAAAATGTAAAGAACTTTATAATCCTGAAACAGCAGCGAAGGCTTTTATGGCTATTTATGATTATGCTGATAATCGTTATGGTGATGGTTTCGGTCCGTGGGGCGGTGAACCTAGGTGGACTTAAACGCTTTACTGAATGAGAAGGAGTGGCGTAAGTGTCGTGGTCCTGAGAACGCTACGATTGACGAACAACTAGAGGCTTTTAAATATTTTTGTGAAACTTTTTGGTGCATTAAACATCCTGAAAAAGGTCGTATAAAGTTTAATTTGCGTAACTCGCAAATTGAAACAGTTAAAACTTGGATGTCTGAGCGTTATACTATTGTTTTGAAAGCCCGTCAGATTGGGTTTTCTACTTTGGCGGCTGCATACGCTTTTTGGTTGGTGTTTTTTGCTCCCGACAGGTTTGTTGTTATGTTGTCCCGTACTGAGCGTGAATCAGTAAAACTGCTCGCTAAAAGCAAGTATGGTTATCGCTTTATTCCGCAGTGGATGAAGGAGCGTGGACCACGCCAAACCACTGACCATCAGTTGAAAATGATGTTTGATAACGAGTCCGCTATTGAATCACTTCCATCAGGTAGTGACCCTGCTCGTGGTGAGTCTGTGTATTTGGTTATTGTGGACGAGTGGGCGTTTTTGCCTAACCCTGAGGAAGCGTGGGCATCTATTGAGCCTATTACGGATGTCGGTGGACGGGTTGTGGGTTTGTCAACTGCTAATGGTTCGGGAAACTTTTTTCACCAGTTGTGGGTTGGGTCGCAAACTAAGTCTAATAAGTTTAAAGGTATTTTTTATCCGTGGGATGCTGACGGTGAGCGTAACGAGGATTGGTATGAGGCTAAAAGCCGTAACATGCAGTCTTGGCAGATGCACCAAGAGTATCCACGCTTCCCTGAGGAAGCGTTTATTAAGTCAGGTAACCCTGTTTTTGATATTGACCTATTAAATAGCATGGAACCTGATGATGGTGATGTTGGTTATTTGCATTTGTATTCTGATGGTAATGGTGAGTTTCGCTTGCAGGAGAATGGTGAACTAGAGGTGTGGGCTTACCCTGAGAGTGGTGGGGTTTATGTGATTGGAGCCGATGTCGCTGAAGGATTGGCTCATGGTGACTACAGTTCTGCTCATGTTATTGAAGCATCATCAGGTTTAATGGTTGCTCATTGGCATGGACATATGGAACCTGACTTGTTTGGTGAACTGTTGGCTGAAATTGGTTGGTGGTATAACACAGCCTTGTTGGGTATTGAAAGCAACAACCACGGTTTGACTACTTTGAAGGCAGCGCAGAAGCATGGTTATAAGAATCTTTATAAGCAACGCCGACTTAATGCTGTCCATGCAGATGCTAGTGATGTTTTGGGTTGGCGGACTACCGCTTCCAGTAAACCGTTGGCTATTGACGAGTTGAACGCCGCCATCCGTGATGGTGGTGTGACCGTGCTGTGTTCTAAGACCCTAGCGGAAATGCGAACATTTGTTCGTAAGGAGAATGGTCGTATGACGGGTAGCCCACATGACGACAGAATTATCAGTATGGCTATCGGGACACAAATGTTGAAGTATGTTTGGTTGCCTGAGTATCGTGGCGATGTTTCTTTACCAAAAAACAGTTTAATGTGGTGGGAACAGCATCTTTTTAGCCCTCAGGGCGAAAATCGGATGTTTATTGGCTCCCATAATGTTAGAAAGCGCACACCTTTTTAACTTTAGGAACAGATTCAGCACTATTATGATATTTAAATGCTCAAATTGCAACAAAGATTTTGCTGCCGATGAACTTCCCCGCCGAGGCGAGGTTTGCTTTGCATGTCACATTAAAACCGTCAGATTAGGGTTCACTTATGGTCAAGAAGATTTTCATGGTCCTACTATTGCTGAGCGTCAGCGTCAAACTGTGGAACAGGCTAAAATTAACGGTTACAACGCCGAACCTGTCACGAACTGGATGTAATGAGTCATGCTTTCATCCGTATGGGTCCCAATCATTGTCGCAATCATCATGGGACCAGTCGTGGTGGTCTTACAAAAACTTCGTAAAGAAAATACCGAACAACACAACCAAGGGCAAGTCTTGCTTCGGGTTATCGGGAATAAGGTTGACAAAATAGGTAGCAAACTAGACAACCATATTGGTTGGCATGAAGGACAAAAAGATGGCAAGTAAAAAACGGGGCATAGATGACATCGTTAGACCAATTAAAGGTGAATTGCGTTTATATGTCAACAAGGCTGTAAAGTCGGCATACAAGGCTGGTAACACCAAGAAGGCTAGAGATAATGCTGTTTGGTGGGCTAAGGATGCTTACAAGTCTTATTATGGTACAACCAAAGGTTTCGCTCAGGCTTTTGAGAAGGCTGAACGAGAGTTAGCCGCTAAGCGTGTTGCATCTAAGGCTAAAACAATTAGGAGAACAAAGTAATGGCTAAGAAGTCTGCGGCAGACCAACTTAAAATGTACAAGCAACGCTTAGAAGCATCTAAGCGTTGGCGTAAAGACGAAGGTTACGATGAGGTTTGGCGCAGGCTAACAGACCTATATAAGGGTCACCAATATGAGGATTATCGTGACGAGGACAGACTTCTTGTTAATATTGCTTTCTCAACGGTAAACATTATTGCACCAAACATTTCGGTAAACTTCCCTAAGATTGCTGTTAATGCTGTTAAACCTGAAAATGCTCCTAATGCGGTTATCGCTGAAGCGGTTGTGAACTATTGGTGGAAGCATCGTGATATTCGCACCGAGTTCCGCCGTGCAGTAAAAGACTCGTTGATTATGGGTCATGGTTGGATTAAGAGTGGTTACCGTTTTGTTGAAGAAGAAGTAGTTGGACAGGACACAGAAGTTTCCGACCCTGTTGAGGGTGGTGAAATGACATCCACAACGGTAATCCTAGAGGACAGTCCGTTTGCCGAGCGTGTCAGCCCTATGGATGTTTTTGTGGACCCTGATGCCACCAGTATGCGTGACATTAAGTGGATTGCTCAGCGTATCCGCCGACCAATCCGTGATGTTAAAAACGACAAGCGTTACGCCAAAATTGCACGGGACGAAGTGCAGGTTATGGCTGTCAGCCGTTATGCCGATGACCCGTCACGCAAAAAGATTAACGACAAAAATGAAGGTTATGCCGAAATTTTTGAGTTTTATGATGTTGCTAACAAATCAATGTCAGTGTTCTGTGAAGGTGCAGAGAACTTTTTGGTAAAACCAACGGCTATGCCATATTCGTTTGGTCAGCCTTTCGTTATGTTGCGTAATTATGATGTCCCTGACCATTTTTATCCGATTGGTGACTTGGAATCTATTGAACCGTTGCAAAAAGAGTTGAACGAAACTCGTACACAGATGATGAATCACCGTAAAAAGTATTCACGCAAATATTTGTACAAAGAATCAGCGTTTGACAGTATGGGTCGTGCAGCATTGGAGTCAGATGACGACAATGTGATGGTTCCCGTCATTAGCGATGATGCTCTTGGTGGTGTGGTGGCTAACTTCCCTGCGTTGATTAACCCACCAGATTTTTATGACCAGACCGCAACCATCATTGGTGACATTGACCGTGTTTCAGGTGTGTCTGAAATTCAGCGTGGCGGTACAACCGAGATTCGCCGTACCGCAACCGAGTCCGCTTTGGTTCAGGATGCAAGTAACGCCCGTACAGCAGACAAACTGGCGATGGTGGAGCAAGCCATCAGCGAAGTTGGTCGCCGTATGGTTGCTTTGGCACGACAATACATGTCAGGTGAACAGGTAGCCCGTATCACAGGTAAAGATGGTGAACCTGTGTGGGTTCAGTTTGACCGTGACTATTTGGAAGGTGATTTTGACTTTGAAGTAGTTGCTGGTTCAACACAACCACAAAACGAGTCATTCCGCCGACAGATGGCATTACAAATGGTTGACGCTATGGCTCCGTTCGCTGGTGCAGGAATCATAGATATGGGCAAACTTGCCGCCTATGTGTTGCAGCAAGGTTTTGGCGTTAAGAACCCTGATGAGTTCATAATGCAACCACAGCCTCCTATGGCTCCTGAGATGGCTGGTGCTGGCGCACCACCTCCTAGTGGGCAACCTCCTGTCCCCGCTGAACAACCAATGGGTCCTTTAACTGGTGACCCTGCGATGCTCCAAGCGATGCTTGGACAGCAGGGACAGATGCCTCCAATGGCATAAAGGAACGACCTTTTCTATATATAGAGCAACCAACTAGGACTCTAGGAGAAATTACATAATGAGCGATGAACTCGCAACACCAACACCGTCTGTGGAACCCGTACTAGAAGGTACAGGGTCACCCGATACAGGAAGTGTTACCGAAACCCAAGATACACCCATTTTATCTGTTGAGGAATATTCTAATTATAGAGTTCCAGTCAAGTTGGATGGTGAGCAGTTAGAAGTACCCCTGAGTGAGGCACTCGCTGGTTATCAAAGGCAAGCAGATTATACTCGTAAGACGCAAGAACTTGCACAGCAAAAAGAACAGTTTCAATTTGCTACTGCACTTCAAGCGGCTTTAGATAATGACCCTGCTGCCACAATTAACCTGTTGAGTCAACATTATGGTATTAGCCGTGAGGCTGTTACCGATATGATTGCCGATGGTGAAGATTTTGATGCTTTGGACCCTGTGGAACAAAAGTATCGTGAACTTGACAAACGGATTGCATCATTTGAGGATTACCAAACGAAACAAGAAATTGAGCGTGAGGTTAAACTTTTACAGTCTAAGTATGAGGATTTTAATATCAATGAAGTTGTCACAACCGCTTTGCGTTTGGGTTCAACGGATTTGGAAGGCACATACAAGCAGATTGCGTTTGATAAAATGATGGCAAAAGCAGAACTGGAACGGCAAGCCCGTGAACACCAACAACAGAAGGAAGCAGGTCTGTTGGAGGCGAAACGGCAAGCCAGTGTGGTGTCGGGCGGTGCGTCCGCTACGGCTTCTACAACCAGCGAAACCTTTGAGCCAATCACATCAATTGCTGAGGCTTGGGCTGCCGCAAAGCGTCAAATAGGCGCATTGTAGTACTAAATTTAGTCCAAATTTAATCCCTTAGGAGAATATCATGTCTAACCCAAACTTTGATGCGTTGTTGTCAACAACGCTCGCAAACTACCGTGACCAACTCACGGACAACATCTTTACGGCTCGCCCGTTGACCTATTTCCTTCAGGACAAGGGTCGCATCCGTATGCTCAACGGCGGTACGAAGATTGTTGAACCACTCATCTACGGTCAGAACTCAACTGTAGCATCGTACTCAGGTTATGACACCATTTCGCTTACAGCGCAAAGTGGTATCACGGCTGCTGAATACGACTGGAAGCAATATGCTGCTTCAATCGCTATCAGCGGTATTGAAGAAGCAAAGAACAACGGTGAACAAGAAATCATCAACTTGCTTGAAGCCAAGATTATGCAGGCTGAGGAGTCAATGCGTGAAGGTTTCAACCAAATGTTCTTTGCAGACGGAACTGGCAACAGCAGCAAGGACTGGAACGGTCTTGGAAATATCGTTGAAGCATCAGGAACCGTTGGTGGTATCAACCGTGCAACCGCAGGTAACGAGTACTGGCGTTCATACGAGGAAAACACCGCAGGTGCTTTGACCCTCGCACAAATGTCCACTGCTTACATCAGCGTGACTGTTCGTATCGACCACCCTTCCATGGTTCTGACCACTCAGACCTTGTTTGAAAAGTATGAGGCTCTTTTGCAGCCACAACTTCGTTACACCGACACCAAGACAGCGGATGCTGGTTTCCAAAACCTGTTGTTCAAGGCTGCTCCTGTTGTTTACGATGAACACTGCACCGCAGGTGTTGTGTACTTCTTGAACAGCAAGTACCTGACCTTGGTTGGTCACTCAGGCAAGTGGTTCGCACAGACAGACTTTGTGCGTCCTGAAAACTTGGATGCCCGTTATGCACTCATCATGTGCTACGGTAACTTGACCTGCCGTAACGCAGCGAAGCAAGGAAAGTTGACCGCTAAGACTGCATAAGTCTTGGGGAACAACTGAGTTAATGGTGGGGGAGAAATCCCCCACCATTTTCATTTCTAGGAGAAAATTATGCCAATGGGAGAACCTTACCCAAAGCCTGACCCACGCTCACCACGCCGTAGGCGTGAAATGCCAAAGGCTGTTCCACGACCAGCAAAAAAAGCAAAACCTCGGCGTAGGTCAGAAAGTTCTGATGCTTGGACAAAGAACGATGAGTTGCTGTACAAGTTGATGGGCGGCAAGTCCAAGACTCGTTATGCTGAGGACCAAGCAACTTATCGTGAGTTTGGTCGCACCTATGGTGGACCAACTGATGCTGCTAGTGTTGCTATGCGTAAACGCCGTGAGGCTGGTGACTGGTCTTTTGGTGAAAAGCCAAAGAAGCGTATGGGTCCTAGTACTCCACGCAAGAAGGGTGGCAATAAAAAGAGTGATTCAGTGCGTGGTGAAAACATGCGTAAGCGTAAGCGTTATGACGACAAAATGGGATTCAAACCAGTATTTGTTGGTAAGCCGCCAAAGAAGAATGTTAAACGAGGAGCAAAATAATGCGTAAACCTGCTATTACTGGATTGGCTCGCCCTAAAGGTATTGATGATGTCATCAAACCTTTGGCTAAAGGTGCAAAGAAAGTCGCTAAGAAAGCCAGCAAGGCTAAGAACGATATTCCTGACCCTAAGTACAAGAAGAATCCTTACAACAAGAAGGGTGGTTTGACCACTGATTATAAGGATTATGTTTTGCGTAACAGCCGAGGCGACTACTAGAAATGGCATCTCGTAAGCGTAAACCTGCTATTGAGCGTGGTAATGGTCATTCTTATGGTGAGTTTGCTGGTTATGACGGTATTTCATATAACGAAAGTGTTGAATTAAGCAAAATCTTGAATCGTAATGGTCATACTTTAACAACTAAACCTAATAAGAAAAGTGTTAGTGACCATGAAATGATGTGGGATAGTTTAATTGATGTGAACGAGAGAGCATCTCGTTCATACGCAAAATATAACAAGAATAAAAAACCAGTAGTTAAAAAGAAGAATGTTAAACGAGGGGCAAAGTAATGGCTTCTAAGAAATCTAAGAAACCTGCTATTGAATTAATTGGTGAGGAATATAATCGTCTTAAAGCCTTTTACCGTGTTGGAAATAACGACCTTTCAGGAGAAAATCCAACAACAGGTAAACAAGAATTTAGACATGGAATTGGTTATGTCGCATCAAAAGGTGGTCGTGGTCGGATTGCTCAGCGAGCAATTACTCAACGCAAAAATCAGCAACGAAAGAACACTAAAAAGGGAGCAAAGTAATGGCTGCTAAAAAGTCAAAGAAATCCGCTATTGAATCCCGTGTAGGTCACGCTCAGGGTATTGATGATATCGGTAAAGGTATCAAAAAAGGTATTCTTTATTTTGACAAGTCAATTTATGACTTTGGAAAAAAGGACCCGTTTCTTCCCAATAAAGGGAAAAAACCAGATATGTATTACAAAACTAAAAAGGTTATGAAAAAGGGAGCAAAGTAATGGCATCTAAGAAGCGAGCAATTGAAGCCCGTGTGGGTCACACTCAGGGACTTGATGATATCGGTAAAGGTATTGTAAAGTTGGGTGAAAAGTATGCTAACAAGTTGCATCGTGGCAAGGTTTATATGAAGGTTCGTAAGGAACTTAAAGGGGAAAAGGATAAGGGAATTCGTGCAATCCGCAAGGACATGTATTTGCCACCAAAGAAAGGTACTTACGCTAATCCTTATAGCGCAAAATCTCTACCAAAGAGCGTAACAAAGAAAGTAGTAAAGTAATTATGGCATCATCAAAGAAACCAAAAGGCATTGAGGACGACCTAGCGAAAAAGATTTTGGCGTTACTCCGCAAGGGTACTCCTGCCGCAAAAAAGCAGGCAGAAAAACTTCAAGGTGTTCAGCGTGGATTTCGTGAATCATCTGCAAAAATTCAGCGAGATAAAGAAGCACTCATTAGAGAGTGGAATCGTAAACTTGGTGCAGAATATTATGCGACAAAGCGAGCAAGCGAAGCCAAGAGTGTGTCTCAGCGTTTGCGTGAAGAATCTGCTTTGAAAGGTATGGATTCCAAGTTTAGGAAGGTTGCTAAAAGAGAGCGAGCCGATGAAGCCGCAGCAGCAAGCAACGCAGGTATTCGTGCTGCTCGCAAGAAAGCAACTCGTGATGCTGGTGGTCGTAACGCTCCTGACCGTATTGATGCCCGTAAGAAGGCTGCCGAGAACCGTGCTAAGAACGCTCGTCCGAAGCCTGCTGCTGGTGGTGCAGGTAAAGGTCCTAAGCCTCCAAAGAAAACTGGTACTGCTTCAGCACCTAAGGGTCCAAAGAAGCCACGAAACAACAAGAAGTAGATTATGGCTGGCAAGAAACCAAAGTTGGATATTAATGACCTGTTGGGGTTCTTGAATCAACCTAAGGTTAAGGCTGCTACTAATTTGTCTCAGGGCAAGTTAACTTCGTCTGATGTTATGGGTTTAATGGGTGGCGGTCAGTCTAAGGCTGCACCGTATTCTAATATGTTGGCTCAGGCTGCTAATCAAAAAGTTAAAGCCGATTATGATGTGGTAAAGTTTTTGGCTGATTTCTATTTGCCAGCATCAGAAGCACAAAGGTTGGTTCAGGGTAAGTCTGAAAAGATGGACCCATTATGGGCTGCTATGGCATATTTGCCGTATGGTAAAGCCGCTAAAAAGATTAAGAACATTGACCGACCCATTAAGGATATGTTGAACGCTATTGGTCGTGGTTCAAAAATGGGTAGAAATATGACCAACCAACAATTTAGTGGTTCCACGGATACACAGTATTCTCCGTTTGACATACTGTTGATGCATTTAGCAGGCGAATAAAGGGTTTGGGGAACAATTCCCCTAAGAGTGATGAACAACAACTCTGTCCCCGCCCACGCCTATTATGGCACTCCTCAGACTGGCTACCGCCTTGCAGGCGTAGCCGAGTCCCGTATTGCTGCCCCTAGTGGACCGTACCTTGGTCGGGGGGATAAATGCGCTGGAAACGATGATACCTGTAACGCCAACAAGGTGCGTGGACAGGAGTTCTGTGTGGGGCATATGAAGAAGATTAAGTCTGAACGGGGTGCATAATGGCTTATAATCAGATGACTGCTACAGCGTTGCGTCAGACTGTTCGTGATATCACGGACCTTGATGCCGAGGATTTGCCTGATTCGTTGTTAAACCTGTATTTGCGTGACGGGTATTACCGTATTTTGGATATTGAGAAGCGTTGGAACTTTTTAGAAAAGTCGTTTACTTTTAATACGGTTGCGGACCAGCGGGCTTATCCGATTAGTGCTTTTACTGCTGACCCGATGGCACAGATTGTTTCTATTGTGGATAACACGGGTGTTGGTTTGCGTTTGGATATGGTTTCACATGATGAGGCTGAAACCACTTATGTTGGGTCGTATGACACTAGCGGTGACCCGTTGTTTTACAGTATTTGGGAGGGAAATATTCATTTGTTTCCTAAACCTAATAATGCTCGTACTTTGACGGTTCGTGGTTATCGTGAACCGATTGATTGGGTTACTACTGGTGGTTATGTTGATGCTAGTAGCAATTTGCATTTTGCTTTGGTGTATTATGCTTGCAGTCGTGTGTATCAACGCTTAGAGGATGTCGCTATGGCTGATGTTTATAAGCGTTCGTTTGATGAGGGTGTTACTTTGGCTATCAAGTCTATTACGACTCCTAATAGTCATGCTCATTTGGTGTTGTCGGCTGGACGAACCAATGGTCGTCCAACCTTTAACGGATGGATGCAAAATCTCGGTAAAACTTTAGGACAGTAATGGCTGGATTAAATATTACTGAAGTTTCCGATTTTACTGGTGGGTTGAACTTTCGTGCTGACCAGTTTCAGTTGTCAACTTTTGAGTCACCTGACATGTTGAATGTTGAAATTGACCCTAGAGGTGGGGTGTTCAGTCGTGGTGGTTACCGTCAGTTCAATACGACAGCGGTTGCTGGTACTTGGGGTCCACAGAAGTTGTATCCGTTTAGTGGTGGTACGCCAACAGTTATGTTGACGAACGAAACTAAGGTGTTGCGTTCTACTGGTGGTAACTTTACGACTTTGCAATCTAGTGCTGGCGTGGACATTACATCACCTAGTTCGCATGGTGCTTGTATGGCGCAGTGGGCTGACAGCATGTATATTGCTTGTGGTTCAGCGGGTAATGGTGGTTATGTTTGGAAAACAACTGACACTTATGCGTTTGCTTTAACAGCATCGGGTACTGCTCCTCATGCTTGGCAAACTACACCAACTACTTCTGAACGAAAGATGCCTACAGCGGAACATGTTATTGTCCATGCTAATAAATTGTGGGCGGCTAACACTACTGAGGATTCGGTTTACCATCCGAACCGTTTGCGTTGGTCGTTAGAGAACGCACCTGAGAACTGGGCTAGTGATGACTATTTTGATATCGTTGGCGGTGGCAACGGTATCACAGGTATGGCTGTTGTTTCAGGACAATTAGTTGTTTTTAAACCTAATGCTGTTTATGTTATTTTTGGTTACGCTAGTGACAATTTTCAGGTTGTTGAGTTAACGAACCGTTTGGGTTGTTTGAATCATCATGCTGTTGCACAGGCTGATGATGGTGTTTACTGGTTTAGTCATAATCAGGGACTATATTTTTATAATGGTGCATCCATTAAAGATATGTTTGACAACCTTCGTACAGCAATTGACTTGAACTATATTAACCCTGCTTCGCATGAGGCTGTGACTGTTTCTTGGGTTGGTCGGCGTGTATGGGTTTCAGCACCATATTCCACTACTACCACTGTCACCGATGCGACAGTTAACTTTGTGTTGGACCCAACTATTCGTGGTGGTGTGTACACGATGTTTTCAACACATGATGGTTATGGTTTAGTTGGTGGTTGTGACTGGACTGATTCAAGTGAAATTGATTACCGTTTAATGTGTCATCCAACTTCAGCGTATGTTGTTAAGGTTGACATGTATGGTGAAGAAACGGACAACATTACTGGAAGTAATGTTGCTTTCTCTAGTTATTATAAGACACGATGGTTTGATGGTGGGTCTTATATGCAGAAGAAAATGTTCCGCCGACCTGACTTTGTTGTTAAAGAATCTGATTTGGCTCAATCTATAACCGTTAAGGTTTACCATGATTTCACCGAAGGTGAAGGTAATGAGCGAAAGATTTTTGACATTTCGCAGTCTCCACCAACAACAGCGTTGTTGTGGGGTTCGGGTTTATGGGGTGAGGATTGGGCTAGTGGTGCTGCAAGTTCTAAAGTTTTGGCTGGTCGGAACCTTGGTTTGGCTAGGGCTATCCAGTTGGAATTTGTTGGTCCATCCCAACAACGATGGGGTGTAAACAGTATCGGTTACAAATATCAGGCACGGAGAATTAAAGGATAATTTATGGCAACTCTTAATATTCCAAACAACTTCACCAACGGCACTCCTGCCGTTGCTACAGAGGTTAACGCAAACTTTCAGGCAGTAAAAACTTTTGCTGAAGCACTTGCAGCGGGGACAAATCTTGATGATGGGTCTATTGTGTATAGCAAGTTGGCGGCAGCCACCGTTTCGGCTTTGACCGCTTCGGGTGACACAGACCAAATTGTTTTGGGTGTACAGATTTTCGGATGATGAGCAACGGCTGGCAAACCCCTTTCCTGTCCGTGCTGACAGGTTCCGACAAAGATGCGCTTCAGCGTATCTTTGCTTCACTTCAGGCTGAGTTGGCTCGGATGCAAACCGAAATAGACATCCTTAAAGAGCGAAACACCTTTAAATATAAGGAACAAACGAGGTATTAATATGAGCATGACCGAGGCATATTATAACGATTTTGGACAGAATGAATCTGCTCAGATTGCTAGGCGACAGAAGCGTTCTATTGCTAATCAGCAGGCTGCTTTGCTTGGACAGCAGCGTGGTTCACGCCGTATCGCTGACATCACTAAGGCTGGTGTTCAGGGTTATAATCCGCTGGTTTCATCGTATGGTCGCCGTGGTTTGTCGGGTCCTAATGTTCAGTCGGGTATTACTCGCAAGGGTTTGGCTGATTATGCGACTGGTTTGCAAGCACAGTTGGGTGCTGAGCAAACCAATATTCAGGATGAGTTGAATAAGATTGCTATGGAGGAATCTGTTCAGCAGGCTGATTTGGAATCATATTTGGCTGAACAGCGTTTGCAGAAGCAGCGTGACATTATAAATGCCGCAACACAGTTGCGCCAGTTCTCTAGTTACTAGGAGTTATTATGGGTATTGTTTATGTGAATGGTCGTTTGGTTCGTGAATCTGATGAGGAGAAGGCAGCCCGTTTGGCGTTGGCTGGTGCTGGTAATACTGGTACTCAGGAACAGTTTGATAAGCAACGCATGTTTGGTTCTACGGCACAAAAGAATCTTGTTAAGGCTGGTCGTGCATCAAAGGAACCAACCGCAACTGTTGGTCCATATAATCCTGCTAAAAATAATCGTGTTAGTTTAACTACTGGTAAACCTGTTGTAGCACCAACCGCAGATAGCAATAAGGGTGGTTCAGGTGCAGCCGTAACTGACAAGGCTTTGCAGGAGGCTCAGGACCGTGCGTTGGCTTACGCTTCAGGTATGCAAGCCGTTGCCGATTATGAGGCGCAAGCAAACGCAGCCAAAGAGGCTGCGATGGGTCGTCTTAAAGATGTTTATGACCCACAGGAAAAACAGATTGCTGATGAACGGTTGCGTCAACTGAAAATTTTGGAAGGTTTAATTTCTCAGGGTCAAACAGATATTTCTCAGGCTGAAGTAGATTTTTTGAACGCTGTTAAACCAACATCGGCATATTCTAATATGCCGATGGTTAACATGGAGGCTATTCAGAATCCGTTGTTGGCGGCGTTGCGTCAAGCAGGAGCAAGCGAGGAATCTGTTCAAGCACAGTCAGCGATGGACAAGTCGTTGGGTGACTTTATGAATCAGTTGCAGCAGCAATCTGCCACTAGGTATGGTAATGTTCAAGAGAACTATTTGGAGTCGTTGAGGAACGCTGGTCGTGGTGGTGCTTTGGCTGGTCGCACATATTTGGGTCAGCGTCAACCTGAAATTACTGCTGGTATTGAATCAGATTATTCTAAGATGTTGAATGAGTTGGCGACTGCACGGGCTGGTAGTGAATCCAGTGTTTATGACCAGTTGAATGATGCGTTGTCCAAGATTACCGAACTCAGGGCTGATACTACAGCGAAGTATGCTCCACGCAAAAAACAACAAACAACAAATGTTAATCGTGGTGGGTCAAGGGCTGAAATTTAATGGTTGTTTCTCGTGGTCCGTTGAATGTTCCTAAACCTTATGTAGGTAAAGGTATTGCTATTGGTAATGTTATTAAACCAAAAGCAACCGAAACAGATGAGGAAACAAACCGTCAAAAGTTGGATGCAACTTTGCAGACCGCTATTGAGCGTATCGCACGGGACCCAAAGTTAACTCAGGACCAAAAAATTCAGGCTGTTATAGAAGTACAGAAACAGGCTGAAGGTAAAAAGTCCCCTAGTGTGTGGGGTGGTGTTGTTGGTGCTGTAGGTGGTGCGGCTAAAAAAGTTGTTGCTGGTCCTATTTATGCTATGAATGAGTGGGCTGATTTGATTAAGCCTCTGACGAATACTGCTATGTCTGCGGCTAACGAAATTGAAGGTGCGCTTCAAACTCAGGGTGCAAAACTTGAACAAAAGAAACAAACAGGTCAACCGTTAAGTGCAACGGAAAAGATTTTTAGCACACTTGGTATTGGTGGTTATGGTGATGAAGGTAAAACTAGCAGGATTTTGTCCAATCCTGACCAGTATGCACCAAGTTGGGACAGGTTTGTAAAGAACGCTGGTCGTGAGGACCATTATAATCCATTTTTCACTGAAGAAAAGTTTGCTGACAAGTCAACTGCATCAAAACTGTTTTCAACAGTTTATGTTGGTGCTATCGCTGACCCGTTAACTTATGCTGGTGTTGGTGCATTAAACCATGCTGGTCGTGCAGGTCGTGTCGCATTAGCGATACGCATGGTTGAAAAGTATGGTGACGATGCTGTGGATGTTGCCCGTATCACTAGGTATGGTGTTGCTGGTGTTCCTAAGGCTTTGCGTGAAGCAGAGAACCTGAGCATGGGTATTCGTTATGCTGGAAAAATTATTCCTAAGACAGGTGGGGCTGAAACCGCTTTTGCTTATGGTCGTGCCGCTGTTGGTGATGTCCTTCAGGCTGGTAAATATAATCCGATTCGTGGACTGGTTACCGCTACAACACCTAAAAGTCTAAAGGGTATTCAGGCTTTGAATGTTGGTCGCCGTGCAGGTCAAGGTTTAGATTATGAACAGATTCGTCCAAGCATAGTTCAGTTCACTGCAAGCAAGTTCGCTAAGGGTGCTACTTCGGTTGCGTATCGTCAAGCACAGCAGGAACTTGTTGAGTTGGCTCAACGCCAAAGGGCTTTGGTTGGTAAAGGTTTGCGTAATAAAGCCGCTAAGGCTGTTGGTATCGGTGCTAGGGATGCTGAAGCGTTAAACATTTATCGTTATATTGAAATGCCTGAGTCAGAAATGTTGGCTAGTAAGGCTATTACTGATGAAACTAAACAGTTGGTTGTTGATATTCGTGCATGGCAGGACAAGTTGCGTAATTCCGCTAATGCGGAAATACGCCAGTTCGGTGATGACTTTGGTACGAATGTTACTGAGATTGGTTTCATTGATGACTATTTGCATCACAAGGTTACGGCTGAGGCTAGGAAGTGGATGATGTCTCAGCAAGGACAGCGTAGTTTGGCACGAGGTGAATGGAAGGGTTCTGATATCACCTTGAAGGAGTTGACTGATAATACTGGTCCTTTGATGTATCGTAAGTTGCGTGGTGAATATGTTGACCCTGATACTGGTGAAGTTGTTGTTGAAACATTTTTAGGTCAACCTGTTCGTTATGGTACGGTTGATGAGATTAACAAGATTTTTGGTGACGCTACAGAGGCACAGGGTTTAGGTCGTTTGCAGTGGTTTGAAACCGATATGGTTTCTATTTTGGACAGTTATGCGTTTTCTATTTCAAAGGTTAAGGGTAAGGTTGCGTTTGCTAGACGGGCTTTTGATTTTGGTGACCCTGATATTATTCGTCCTTTAATTAAGAAGGTTGTCCCTGATGCTGAACTTGTGACACGCTTGGAGCGTGTTCATAGCACTATCTTAAAGACACAGACACGGTTGCGTAATCGTGTTCAAACAAATGTTATTCGTTTGCAAGATATGGGCAAGTATGGTGTTCGTTATGCAACCAAGTTTTTGAATGGTGAATTAACCAAGAAGGCGATGACAACACAAGAAATTGCAAAGTTGACTCGTAGGTTGGATTTGGCTATTGCTGACTTGACTGCCGCTAATGTTCGTGCGGCATCTATTGAAGCGGCTAAGCGTGGCGAGTTCCCGACTTTACATGCAGTGTTCTTGGATGAGTTAACAAACTTGCGGGCAGCGATTAACAACCCTGAGCGTTATGCCGCAACTATTGAGTTGCGTAACATTTATGCAACGATTTATCCGAATCATAATCCTACGACTTTGGCTGGTCGCAGCCCTGAGTGGTTGGCTGAAAAGATTATGAATTCCAAAGGTATTCCTGCTACTCGTGAGTTGCGGGAAGTTAATACACGGATGCGACAATTGCGGGCGCAACTGGATGCACTTCCAGACGGACCAGAGTTCACCCAGATGCGAGCCAGTTTGGAATCAGATTATTATGATTTGGAAAATGTTGAGCGTGGTTACAGTCAGATTGCGAGCGTAAAAGCAGAGGCTACTTACGCTGATGATGGTTTACTTTATGGTTCAGCAGATGACCTGATTGCTTTACCTGAGGAGGCTGGCTATAAGGCTTTCCGTACACGCCCACGAGATGCTGGTTTCGCTAACGGTGATGACTCGGTTGCTGTCCACGCTATCCCCGAAAAAGAATTGGTTGACATGCGTCAGCCAGCAGATTTGTTAGATTATTTTTCACCTGACAACTTCGGTGAGGATTTGGGTTATGCTTTAGCACAAAAAGGTTTACAACTGGAAGGTGAGGAGTTCTCTGTTGGGTATCGCCAGTTGATTGAAACTGGCGAATACGATGACCAATTAGCCGAGTTTTATCCAGCGATTGCCACATTGATTGACACTATTCGTTGGAACACACTTAATCATATTGACCCAAACGATATTGTTTCTGATGCACAAATTGTAGAAATCTTTGAATCCATTGATGACGCTATCCGTCAGATACCTGACTTGGCTGACCCTGAAGATGTGGACATTTTTGCTAGGGAGATTATGGAGGAAGTTTTTGGTGCTAGTGCTTTCCGCCGTAGCGTTGACCCACAAGACCCACGACAAGGTTTGCTAATCCCATCTAGGTTAATTGACGACACTGGTCCTGCTGATGAAGGTTTCGCTGTCATCCTTCCACATAACCATAATTTCCCACGAGCAACAGGTAACCCTACTGATAGTGTTCAGACTGTTAAGGGCAACAAGTTGGTTAAAAGTATTCTTGATGGCGATTATGAGCAAGCAAGTTTGCAAACAAGTTTGGCTAAGGCTGCTAAAGAGGAAGAAATCGTTGAACTTGAAAAAGCCGCACTTAACAGTGCGGATGCACGAGCAGAGTTGGCTTCTTTGGGTAAAAAGAAAGGTGGCTTCAAGTCAGCCGCTTCTAAGCGTCTGACCAAAACCGAGAAGGCTAAAGAAGTATTAGCACGGACAGGTACGGTTGAGATTGAGATTGGTGGCGTTAAGCAAACCGTTACTCGTGAGCAGGCGCAGAAACAGTTGGTGAAAATGGAAGGTCAACTTGAACGCAAGTTGGCTTCATTAGAAACCGAGATTGAGGCTGTGTATCGTTCTGAGGGTGTTCCTAGGATTGGTTCTAAAGGTGGTCCGAAGGTTGATGCTGTAGCGGATTATAAAGAGCGTTTGCCGATGTTAATGAATCAGGCACGGGTTCTGAAAGATTGGAACAATACTGTCGGTACTGTCCTTGCTAAGGATATTCAGGATTTGCATTTGTTGGTTACTGCCCGCCCACCTAAGGGTGCGGCGGCTATGCAGTCGGCTGCTTGGGCAAGAAAAGTTTCTAGGTCTTTGGATGCTATTGACACGATTGTTGACCCTAGTGTGCGTCAAGCGTATGAGCGTATCACGAACCTGTTACATGCTGATGAAGCGCAACTAGCGTTGCTGGAAGGTGTAACTATTCCGAACATTGAGCGTCAACTAGAGTTGATGAAAAGCGGTTTGGTTGGTCGTTTGGTTGATGACACTTTGGATGGTTGGACTGAGATTACGAATCTTGGTGTAATGATGCCTGATGAGATTATGAGTGTTTGGAAACCAAACTTGGAAAAGTTGCGTTCTAAGGTTAATCAAAACAATTTCTTGAAAGCATACGACTATAGTGTGCAGTTCTTTAAAACTTATGCGACTGGAACTATCGGGTTCTTTGTTCGTAACGGTATGTCGGCAACCTTTATGAATTATGTTGCTGGTGTTGGTAGTGACAATATTGTTTTGGGTTTCCGTGCCGCCCGTGCCATTGGCAAGGGCGAGGATGCTTGGATGCGTTTCTTGTCCAAGTTGGACCCTAGTGAGCGTGAACTGTTTCAGACAGCATGGAAAATGACTGAGGCTTCAGGTCGTGGTGTTTCTGATGACCTTGCAAGCGTAGCGTTGCGAGGCAAGTTGAATGAAAAGATTATCAACAACAGGGCTACACAGTTTATTGCTCGTAAGAACGATTTCGTTGAACGGGCTGTTCGTCTGCCTATGGCTATTGACTCTTTGAAGCGTGGACAAACATACGATGAGGGTGTGGCTCGCATTGTTCGTTATCATTTTGATTACAGTGACCTGAGTGCTTTTGATGAGTCTGCTCGCAGGTTTGTTCCGTTTTGGATTTGGACTAGCCGAAATGTTCCGTTGCAGATGGTTGAACGCATGGTTCATCCGTCAGCGTATAACACATATAATCGTATTGTTGAAGCGTCACCTGTTGGTGCAGATATTTTGATGCCAACATGGTTGAGTGAATATAATCCGATTGCTATTGCTGGTGTTGACCAAGAGGATAAGAATGTTCCGTTCTTGCCGTTTGATGTTCCAATGACAAAGAAGGGTGGTCAGTGGGTTATGACACCTGATTTGCCTATGGTTCGTTTGCAACAGCAATTGGAGTCGTTTACTAATCCTGCGAAGTTGGTTGGTCAACTTGCGCCTGTGATTAAGTTGCCTGCCGAATTTATTGCTGGACGACAACTAGGTATTGATGTTGGACCGTTCAAGGACAGCAAAGTTCCTGCTGAAGGTGTTGTTGACAAATATGTTTTGGCAACTATCGCAGAAATTGTTGGTGGCGATGCTTTGGTTGGTATTGACCCTAAGACTGGTGGGCTGGTTATCAATGAGAAGGTTCCTTACACGGCACAAAACATTTTCCCAACATTAGGTCAAATGAACCGTGTTAGTGGTGGTTTAACTGGCGGTAAAGGTTCATACAAGGAGCGTATGTTGGGTAACATCGCTAACTGGTTTGGTATCCCAATTCGTTATGTTGGTCCTGACCAACAAGAGTCGCAGGCAGTGGGTAACGCTGTAACTATTCGTGAATGGTTGGCTAATGAAGTTGAGGCTGGTCGTATGACCCCAACTAAAGAGTTGCCGAAGGTTGCAAAGAAATCTACGAAGCCAACGCAACCGATAGTTCTGCCATAATTTTTCCGAATTCATGTAAACACAATGCCAAGGCAACAGAGTCGCCTTGACATGCTTTACCCCAATGTCCGAGCAGTTCTTTGGCGGAAAGTTTGCTGATTATGAATTCCATAACGAAACCTGTTTCGTTATCCTCAATCATCTGAGCAAAGATGCCCTCCAGTTCGGACATGTCATCAGGGTTGAACTCGTCACTCACGGGTTGCCTTATGTTTTTCCAACCATGCTACGGATACGGCTACATCCTCTACACGCCTAGTTGCGGTTTTTGGTGCGCCCATAGCGACCAATGTTTCATGCAGATGGGTCAGTTGTTCGTTCAACGCCACTAGATTCAACTTCTTTGATTTGCTCATAAATTTCTCCTGCCAAATTTTCTATAGCCGCATCAATGGATGGGTATTCTTTGTTTATTTCTTTCAACGCATAAATAATAGCCATTAATGTTGCTATAACAAACTTGTCATCTACATTGAATTCTGTTCCTTCAATGCTGTATGGTTTTCCGTTTTTTCCGTAAGACATTAGATGTCCCTTTCTAGTTTGTATTGGAATGTTCCAGCGTGATACATAACTGCAATTGTGGCGTAGCCAACAATGTCACGGTATGAATCCTCTAATGGTTCGTTCACTCCTTCGGAGCCACGACCAATCAGATTTTTAATTCTAGCAATCTTGTCGCACATACGAACAGCCAAACCGAGAATACCAAAGTTGTTGATGTTCTCGTGACCGTAGTCGTGTTGTTTGCGACACAACAGTTCCAGCATGTCATTATGGTTGTATGGGATGCCCATTGATGTCATGTGTTGCAACGATTGTTCTCCAGCAGACTTTAGAACATCAACCACTAGGTTGATGTCGTCACTGTCGTATTCGCCTGCTTGCAGTTTCAGTACCCACCTGCTCAGGAATGTTTCATGTGAGTCAAAGTCTTTCGGGTCGGGCATTGTTGTCCGTGCTGCTTCCTCCATTATGTTTAGAACATAATCGGCTGCGGAATCCCAAGTTTTATATTCCATATGTTTCTCCCATCATTTCTACGAATCGTTCGTCTTTGATTAACGCTTTCTTTAGATTAGCCAAAGCCGAGTCCACCTTCCTCCATGCGTGTGACTTGGCTTTAATGCCAAGTTCTTTTGCCAACTCCTGATAAGTATTTCGTTGATAAAATATTCCATGTAATGCCTCTTGGTCTGCCTCGCTCAGCGTGGACAGAATCTCCTGAATGAGTTCAATTAATTCCCAATCTGTTTCTTTGTGCTGTACCGAGAATGGTTGCATTAGCAACTCTATTTCGGTGTTGCCTGTTCTAGTTGTCGGTTCGTACTTCATCGTATGCTGTGTTAATCATCATGTCCATCACATCCTCAGGTTCCAGCAAATATCCTTTGGATGGGTTGCTGGATGCCATAGCGAAGCCGTGATATTTTTTGGGATTAAATCGCTCCTTGTTTACCTTTAGATACCGTTTGATTCTGTCTGTGCTGACGATTACAAAGGAGCCATCCAAGGTATAAACATATACCCACCATTTTGCTTTCGTTATGGCAAGCCCTGAGGGCTTCCATAAAGGTTTACCTTCCTCATCCACCTTCTTGCGTGGGTTATGAGTCATCTCTAGGACCATGCGACCGTTGCGGTATCGGTCTGTTTTAACTTCAAAAGAACCTGACGACATCGCATCAAGGAAATCCTCTACAAGTTTTTCACCTTTTTGACCGAACTTTAAGTCTTGGTGGAAGTCAAACTTGCGGGCTGGAATGTCATAATCGGATTGGTTTTTGGTCATTGTTTTTCCGCCTGAATAACAGTTACCTGTTTGTCATCCAACCATGCGACACCATTAAGACCGTCCATCAGTAGTTTCACATAGTTGTCTAGGTCGCCTCGTAGTTTGGATTGCTCACCATCTATCGGAGTTAATGTTACTGTCGTTCCTGTCGGAGTGAATACACATTCAACTTTTACTGTGCCTTCATACTGCGGACCGTCATATATTTGTGCGATGTATGCTTCTGCTTCCAATGTGGTTTTTGGCGTAAAAACACGACCATAACGAGTCATCCGTGGTCGCCCTTTTGGGGTTGGTTTAATTGGAAAGAAAACGGTGTGCGGTTTCTTTTTGTTTTTACGCTTTGCTGCCATTATGGTTTCGCTGTCTGTATAAAGGTGTGGAACGGTGCGCCGCTACCGTTATCAAACTTGGCGGCTACCGTTAATGATTTCAACAACACCTGTTTAGCATTTGCTTGTACGACACGCTTGCCAGCGGTGTACGCCTGTAATGCTCCTAGACCGTAGTGTGCGCCTGAACCGATTGCATACAGGTTGCATGTGTCGGTTTCGGTTCCATAATCCTCATCAATTTGAAACACGGTTCCGTTAGCGCAAACGAGTATCTCGTTTGCTGACTGTGCTGGCTGGTCATCATATTGTGGTCTGCCTGCGCCATGTGCTTCCAAACATTCCTTGTAGGCGGGGACAAACTGTGACACCATAAACTTAACCAGTTTTGCGCCAACCAGTTTCGGGGGAAGAATCGGTGGTGTGAACGCATGTTGAATAACATTTGCTCCACGGGTATCACCTGCGACACCAATCAAATATTTACCTACGGTAACTACTTTGGGCTGGTTCATTTTGCCGACACGGTTATAATCATCGGTCCATTGTGAATCGGAACCGATTGCACAATAGTCGTCACCTTGGATTGCGAGTATGGTTGTCACGAATGTACCCTAACTACGAGTTTGTCTATTTCTAGTTCACCATCGTGGCGCAAATGATATTTGCCCCAACGCTTGTCCGCTGTCATCAACACAATTTTGGTTTGACTAGGGTTTAGCCCACTGCGAACAGTTTCGTGACCTAGTTTTGCCAGTGTGGATGAACGGTCTTTACCTGTTAACGGTCCGTCACGCCAAATGACTTTGCCCAACGGGCTAAGTATCTGCATAGCCTCATCAAGAGTTGCATCATAAACATAATCATGGTTTACGACTGCCGTTTGCTTGGGTGGTTGATACATGGATGCGATGCGCTGGATGGTTTCCTGCGGAGTCCTAGTTGCCATAGCGGCTTCAACAAAGTCGTTGAAACTGTACGGATTGGTGAACTTGCCCCACGCAACATCTTTCGCATGAAAGATGCGTTGCTTGTCAGTTTGGTAATTACCAACATTCGGATACGGTAACCGTACATAGTTCCCATATTGACCTGCTTTCAAAGTAATCTGCTTAGGGTTGACTTCGGTGGTTGGTGTTTCCGCAACCTGTGATGCGACCATCAACATGTTACGCATATCCTCAGCGAGGACAGCATGGTCAGCGAATACCCAAACATGAAATCCTTTTGAACGGGACTTCTCTATCCATGACACAATGCCTGCTTCCATGAGTGCATCATGCAAACGAACAGCATGTTCCTGTGCATCGGCTGTGTCATAATCAACGCAACCCCATGCAACATAATGGTTGTCAATGTGTGGAACAAGCGGATACACACCAATAGGTGCAGACCCGTCAAGATGGTTTTGGAACACAAGTTCGGTCAATGGTTCTTTCACACATTTACCTTCGTTATGCCCATAGACATCACCCCTGCCACGAAACAGGGTTATGAAATCCCGTATGTCAGTTATCACCAGTCCTCCAATGCTTCAGCGATAGTTAATTGTTCTAGTGGATTGTCCACGCTAGGTCGTTGTTCTTTCCACGGTAACACACCAGTGTCCAACCGATGCAAACGACCCGTGCCATATTCAATCGTAAAGTCCATGTCATCCAACAATGCGGATGCAGGACGCTTACACTTCACAAGGTTCAAGGTCAAAGTATCCATGTGGATACGCAACTCATACTGCAAAGATTCAATCTTTTCCATAATCTTTTCAGTGTTAGATGCCCGTTCCAGTTTCTCTTGCAAGTCACGAATGTGACCTTCAATTTCAAACCGTTTACGGCGCACACCAATGATATGTGTTGCCTGCTGTTCACCACCATACGCACCTGAACTGATAGTCATTTTCCGTCCGTCAGCACCAGCGGTGCGTGACGACTGATGCAACACTAGCAAAGGTTTATTATGGCGTTTACCGAACGCTTTGATTGCGTTAGCCTTGGATGGAACATCCTCACCTGCACCTGTTATGAGTTCCAAATAGTCCACAACGATTAGTTGTGGTTCACCCATAACATCGGACACTTCTGCCAATGAGCGTTCCATGTCCAACAGTGAAACTGTTTGGTCAAAAACCGCTAGGTTTGGGAAATGTTCTGTTGCTGTTTCTTTAAGCAGGTTGATTGCTTCACGGTCATTGTTTGCGACCTGTTGTTCCAACTGGTTCGCATCCACCCCATGCACAACACACGCCAACTTTATGAGTGTCAGTGTGCGTGGTTCATCAGGACAGAAATATACGACACGCTTGTTACGGTTCGCACTAAGGATTTGTAGCAACGCCAGCGTTTTACCGCTATGCGAGTAACCGTTAATCAGGCATAGTTCGCTTGGTGCGATGCCACGCATCTGTTCGTCAATGTCTGCGAAACCCAAATAGACACGCTCGTTTGGTGTTTGCGCCCAATGAACATAATCATCGGCAGCCTTAACCAATGGCGCATAATAGTTGTATTTTGGCGTAGATAAAGAATCAGGCGGGGAGATAATTTCTCCCCGCCCAATCTTTGCCCATCGCTCCGTGTAATCAGGAGCCATTATGGTTTAACGCTTTGCTCGTGGTTCCCAAAACGCCTTGTCGCCATTAACGGCTTTGAACCAAGGACGCTTAGGGTTGGCTGACAAACCATCACGGTTGTCCCACACTTCGTTCACACCAACTTTGGCGCACTCTGTGTGCAACCATGCTGGAATCGGACCGTGCTGTTGACCCTTGATGCGAACCTGAAAACCGCCAGTGGAAGCCTGTGGGGCTGGTGCTGGTGTAGGGGCTTGTACAGGTGTTGCGCCGAACGCCTCAGTGATTGCCTGAGTTGCCTGTGGTTCAGTCATTGTGGTCATGCCATGCTTTTCAAGCAAGGCTTCGGTGGTGGCATCAAACGCAATCGCCCAATTAGCGATGTTTGTCATAATGTCATCCGTTTTCGGTGTCAGGTCAGCCGCAATTTTTGCAGCCACCTGTGTGATGATGGATTGGTCTTTGCTTACGGTACTCATATCAAGCCTCCTGCTTGTTTGTTTGGTTTATGAGATTAGTGAACGACACGACCTGACTGGAGGTAACCGAGCCGTGTCGTTCGTGAACTGGAAAAAATTGTAGCACACACATGTCAGACATCCAACTGTTCAGGGAAGGCGTTGTCCGCTTCACGAACAAACGCACCTTTACAAATGGACCAAAAACCGCACCATGATTCAGAACACAGCGCAGACGAATCGTTCATCATCCAATTGTTTTCGTAACCGCTGTTTAAAGCGGTATTGACTGCACCTTTCACATATTGACGCAACCATTGTCCATGCGCCGCTGTCCGCACAATAGACACAATCTGCGACTTCGGTTTCTCCTGACGGACCATAACACCGAAACGGAAATCAACAGGATACGCAAACGATAAGCCTTGCATAACACAAGCATCAGCGTAAACGCTGGCTTGGATGCTGGACTTCTGCTTTTCCTTAATGTTGTATTGGCGACTGGCTGTTTTCCAATCCCAAATAACACCACTAGGGGAAACATAATCCATTGTTCCCTCAATATAAACGCCATAACCGTTGATTGTGAACCCTAGTGGGCTGGAGAACTGGTGTTCCACCTTCCCACCTTGCTCAACATGTGGCAGGATGCCTTCATAAAAGGCTGACGACATGGATTCCAAATACGCAGGAATTTTCTCTGCGTCAATGTTGGTCCGTTTATAGTTCGTTGTTTCCAGCGTTTCATATTCGTTGGCAACAACTTCCAGCATGTCACCGAACTCCGATGACCTGCCATCCAACACCGACTCAATACCAGCATGTAACGCTGTGCCGATAATCGTGGCATCCGAACCAGTACGGAATTCAGGTCGCACCTGACCGAGCCTAGCCCGTTCAGGGCAAATCGTCATGTCACCTAACCATGACTGACGCACAAAAATCTTTTGATTGACTCTATCAATTCTCATTTAAGACCTCCAATAATTAGCATGGACAGATAATAACAAATAGGTGTTACACATTTCCATGTGTTCTCCTGTAATAGTAAATTGCATCCTGAGTGTACTCAATGTTGTACTTATCTTTTATGGTTTGCAGGATTTCTTTATCAGGAATCTCACGAGCAAGAATCATGTCATGGAATTCTTTTTTCACGAACCCCATACTGTTCCCTTGTCCATGCTGCCTAATAACCATAGGTTCATAAAGTTTCTTAAACGAACCAACCATGTTCCGACTCATGTTATGTTTGCGGACGATACTCATATAGTTCGGACGCAACATCAGCATGTCAGCCTCAAACGCCATGAACTCGTCAACCGTAAGTGTACGCCCAAACTTGTCGGTACTCATCGCAGTCATAAACTCATCCAAAGTTAAACCAAACTTTGTGATGACATCAATGACACTGGTAACAGGGAATTGTGCAACCGCAATCGCAACCGATTCACGGATAATTTTCCAGCGTTGCAACGGATTCGTTGGCAGTTCCAACGGTTCAATGGATTCAAAGTTCGGGGCAACGAATTCCTCCACAAACTTGTCGTGAATTTCTGTCACCGCTTCCAACCAATTCAACAAGTCATCCCTGTCGGTCAGGTCATAACCTTTCAGTTCTGCGATACGGTCACCCATCCACATGCCATTAATCGCATCGGAGTTGAGTTCAACACCGATGGGTATAATGTCATCCAACCAATCATGTTCACACATTCTGTAACCGCCTTGCTTGCGTTGTTGTTTCTACTAGGTTTTGCCACTGTTCATCAGTGGTCAAATCATAAATCAACTTCAAGCACACAACCACACTCAGTTCTGCGCCAAAAGTTTCAATCAGGTTGCGTTCCACTTGGAACATTTCGTCTTGGTCTTTCATGTTGTTTCCTTTCATTCCCAAGTCACAAAGCCTTCGGGAGTCGTATAAGTTGGCGGAGTTGGTTCAATAGATTCAACCAAGGTTGGTCGTTCAACAATAACCGTTCTACGGTTATAATCATCAACGGCTTCCTTAACACCACATGACGAACAAATCTCGGTTTTGTTATCTCTCCGAGATAACGCACCTTTATATTTTCCCTCATCAAGGGCATTGGGAATTGGACCCCCACACAGCGGACATGACATATTACTTACCTTCCTTTCGTTGAATACCGTTTGGGAACCTATCCCAAACACTTAAACCTACTGAAACCACACAGTCGGCACAGAAATATCCTGCCCAACCATTCGGGTTTTTCTCACCAGCATAAGCAACCGCATGGTCACCACAGTTCTGTTCACACATAACCATATCCATCACTTACCTACTTTCTGCATAGGGACTGTTGTGCCAGTATGTTTCGTACACACTGGCAGTTCTGACATACGCACTAACACCTGAATGACATTAGCACACTTCTCGCACACATATTTACCTGACGGAACCAATTCAGGTTGCCGTGTGGCTGCCCCTTTCGGGGCAACCACAGTTGACACATTATCTGACATTATGAATTTCCCTTTAGGAAATCCTCAATCTCATCAACGAGTTCCGCACCTTGCATGTCACGAGAAAACTCGGCAAGGTTCTTAATGCGTTCGTTGACCACCTCCATTAAGGCTTCAACTTCCTGCAAAGCACCGTTCTTAACACCAGTGTTCATCTCGTCAGCCATCTTGTCCACGAGTGCATCCAACTGTTCGTCAGTGTAAATGCCCAACGCTTTCGCCAACTCAAACGCAATCGTGGCTGTTGTAGCCTCGTTGTATGTTTCAGCGACATGCTGTGTGAACTTCGTTGTGAGGAACTGGTAGAAATTTTCAGGCAAGTCATAATCCTCACCGTCATATTCACCAGTAGGTGATTCGCCACCAACAACAACGCAAGGACCTACAAGGTTTTTGCCGAACAATGCACTAGCGAACCAGTTTTGTTCCAAACCAATGAGCAAACCCTCATCGTGGACATAACCCACGATGACCTTGCCGTTGACTTCGGTACGAACGCAATCAAATGCGCCACCAACCAATGATTGAATGTGAGTAAACTCACCGACCATCACTGGCTCTATTTCCTTGTTGATGCCACTTGGCAACAACGCTCCTGCCACAGGTATTGCACCCATGATACACCTCCATGTGTATGTAGATTCGGCTGGAATCATCAGCACAGAAAATTATCTGTGTATGTCCCCCGAAGGGGACATTTCATCCTTACCAGTTATGTGTGGTGTGTGTTAGTCGTTGTACATGACCTCCTTGACTTGCTTCCACCTTCCTTCAAGGACTTCCACAATTTTTGTGTTTTCATCCTGTTGTTGGGCAATTAGGACACGATTGTTCTGCAACTTTGTTGCAAGTTCATCAATTGTCCAGTGTGAGTAACTCTCCATGTTTCACCTCCAATCGGCATATCCACTATATAGAACCCTGTGTCAGACATCCTCCACCTAGAAGGTGTTGATGAGTGCCAGTCTCTTAATGTACCAATCCATCGCCTCGCCATTACTGACGAACACTTCACGGTCACAAATCGCAGCAGGGACAACCGTCATATCCCACAGTTCCACCTGCCACATGTTAATCGCCTCATTCCAAAACAGTTCAAACTGAAAACCGTTATCGGCAGGCAACGACAAACTGGAACTCGTAGTCCAAAACGGGGACAGAAACTCACGGAGTTCCTGTTCCTGTTCCGCATACTTGTTGTCCTTGCGAATGTCATTCATCCCCATAAGGATGAATGTTTCCCATAATGCGAATCCCAAAAACACTGAAGTGCCAAGGAAATTCATAAACATCGGCATAAAACCTTTCGGTAAACCGAACCATCCGAAACCAACCCACAATGTGAGAGCATACAACCCCCACATCGCCAATGTCCGTGCTATTTGCTTTTTCATTTCTCAACCTCCTGAGGTTGTGTTGTTGTTTATAATTACATCTTACACCAAAGGTGTAACAAGGTAGCGGAGGGTATTCACTACCTTGTTACACAAGGTGACTCACTAGATTAGGTTCAAACCAGTGATGGTTTGCATAACCCATTCAACAGGATTCTCCATGCACATCGTGGCACGGGATTCCAAACGCTCCATCCGAATGTCAGCATTGACAGTCGGAGCGTACACTGTGTGAATCGTTCTGCCATAAGTACCGTTAGGTACAGCACTGATTTGAGTCCGACACTTTGACATCTCACGGACAGCGAACGCCATACGGCGGAGCATCGCAGGATGAGCCAAAGTGAACATAAGTTGGTCAATGTCCAACCTATCGGTTGGGTCATGCAACTTCGTCACCGTAGTGTGAACCACATTCTGTGAACCTTGAATCGCAGTCTCACCATAAATTTCTACAGAAACACCAAGTTTCTGTAAAGTGTCAACCAGTGCTAGTAGCACCACACCACGCTTCATAATGAAGTCGCCACTGAACGATGCCGAAGCACCATAATCAATGAAAAGTTTAACAACTTTTCCCATCCGTTCGGCAGGTTCCATAGGGAAGTCAAACATGCACATCGGTTCGTTACCACAGTAACGACCAACATCCACAACCCCACCAGCGACATTCCAAACCATGTTTGGGGCAAGTTCCAAACGGTCCGCAATCACTTCGGACATTTGGTTGAGAAGTTTCTCAACCTCAGGGCGAACATCATGCCAACCGCTACGGGCAAGTTCCTTCGCTTCAGCGAAAGAACGCATCCCATCCCAACCATCGGTCCCATCCTTATCGGATGAACCAACATTCGGATTGTTCTCAACATAGTTGAGCATTTCACCGAACGAGTCAAAGTAGTCCACATGGACATTGGAACCGTTAAGGTTCATAAGTTTCGTATTGCTTTGCATATTCAACCTCCAGTTGAATGATTATGAATGATTATGACCAATGGGGTCCCCGAAGGGACCCCACAACCAGTGAACCTAAGAGGCAACCGTCAAGGTTACACCTTGACGAATTTTCTCCACTTGGTCCTGCTTTGCACCCTTCAACACCGTGGCTTGGTACACCTTGGTCATGTCCATGCCCTGAGCAAGTAGCCCTGCACCGTTCGCCGTGGCTCGTGGCGACACGATAACACGCAAACCGCTAGTTGCCACATTGATTCGGCTACGCCGTACAGCCTCCAACCAAACCGTTGCAGTTTCCGTAGGCAAACCATAACCAGCCAGCATCGCATCCTCAACACTTTCATCAATGTCAACATTGAAGAAAGCGAAACGGTCCAAAGTTGCACCGTCAATCGGATTCCGTCCTACATACTCGGCAGTCGCACCATTACCGTAGGTATTTCCTGCGGCAACTGCGATGAAGTCAGGATGCTTAGCAACCATCCCGTCAGGGAAAGCCATAAAGCCGTTGCTCAAAGCGGAGTTAAGAACTCCGAGAACATTCGGATTCGCATTGTCAATCTCATCCAACAAGTAAACCCCGCCGTTCTGAAAGAACTCACGCAGTTTAGTTGGGACATAATTGGAATTGGCATCCTTGAAGCCCTTTAGGGCATATTCCGTTGTTGCGGCAGTTAAGTTTTCAGCATGAAAACTTAAACCCAAAGCATCAGCAACTTGCGACACCATCGTAGTCTTGCCAGTACCAGCAGGACCCACAAGGAAAGTGTTGCAACGAGCCGCAATTGACATCATAATGTCACCGAAAGCCATGTGCTGAACACCCTTTAGGGTGACTGTCGGACGGTCCTTTATGACGATTTGGGTAACCTTCGGTTGCAACGCCTCAATTTTGTCGTTGAGTCGTGACAATGCCACAGCATTGTCCATCGCAATTGGGTCAACGACATCGGAAACGATGTCACGAACCTTGTCCTCGTCAATCCCCACAGGGATTGTTGCCATGATGTTTGCAACCATAGTTGCAATAACAGCATCCAACGATGAACCATTCGGCGTAACTGGAACAGTTACAGCACGGACAGGCTCCGTAACAGGAACGATTGGCTTGTCAACCGTAGGTTGAGCCGTAGGTGTGATTGGCATTGAACTTGCCTCCAAAATTGCATTGTTTACAATGCGGCGAATTTCATCCAATGGCTTGTGCATTGGGGTTCCACCCCAAGTCACTTGCAGGAATGAGCCAACTTTAATCAGTTCAACCTTGGAAAGGTTGTGGAAATTAACCCACGCCCCATCGTCAAAGTGAACTCGCTTAGTGTTCAAGTCAACAGACTTGATACCTCGTGATGCTGTTGCCATAATGTTACAACCTCCAGTTGTAATAGGTGATTATGATTTATGTCCCTTAGGACATAGCGGACCACGACAGAATTGCACTGCCCAACACTGTAAGTGTTGCTATTTGGTCCCGAACCCTTACAGGGTTCAGATGACGATATCGCCCATTGTCAATTCCCAAGTGGCATTGTCATCTACGATGTCAATGCCAAATGCCGAACGATACAACACGACACACTCATCCACGAAGTTCGTGATTTCCGTTTCTGAAGTTAAAGACTTCAGATAGTCACGGTCATCACGCTTCAACTTGGATGGATTAATTATCCATCCACTTGTCGTCTTGTAGTAGATTCGCTTTGCCATATTCAACCTCCAGTTGAATCGTAGGATTATGTTTATGTCCTAAAGGACATAGCGGAAAGGCAAGGAATTGAACCTCGCTAATCCCCACGATGACTCTAGCATAATGCGTCCATCATCGCAAGGATTCTCACTGCCTGCAAGCCTCCCGTGATATTCGTGAGTTATTGTCGCTCCGAATAACATTTCATGTTAGTGCAAGTAATTCCGATTGTCGCCAACTTCATGTCGTTCGTGATGAATCCCGTACTACGAGGCGATTCACTTCACGACAATTTTCAGTGTCAACGACAATCCTACAGATTGTCCATGCTACCAACCAATGTGAACAATAGTAAACTATTGTTCGTGTCGCTTTACGCCGTCCCTCATTTCATTGAGGGAGAATAGGTTGCCCTGCGACTCCAACAGCCATCCATGACTCATGACATTCGCCATGAGGTGTCGCTGTGTGGCGCACCGATTCGTATTGCTCAGTGCTTCGTTCGGTTGTGGTGACCCTACCGATGAGACGCTACCCTCAGCGGTTACCGTTTCCGATTCCGATGCCACACACTATGGACCCTGCCAAAAAAAATTGCAAGTCATTCACCACACACCTTTTATTCCAAGTGTTTTCCTACGCATAATGCACACCAAAATTCACACGCTAAACACATGGTGAACAAAAACCCCATATACCCATCGGTAACTTAGCCTCGGTTAGGTCCTTGCGTCATGCCCCCGTCACACACGCATTATGAGGCGACAAGGAATTTTTGGTGGCACTTTATGAGGCTATTCATAATGCCGAAATCATAATCCAAACCTCGTGTAGCCACATGGCGCATGGCACACGGGGGCATGGGGGGGTACGCCCCTATGTTAATTTATTTATTGAAGGAGGTAGAGCCGATTTGTGAAATTTTTATATGAAGGCTAGTAGCCGTAATATAGTCTTTGATGATTATGTATAATTTCAGCCATCTTTGTTGCTTCTTCTGGTGTAGCAAATTTTCCTAGGTGTTTTCCTGTGGCAATATATTGTTGGATTGCTTCTTCGTCTGTTAGTTGTGCGGGGCGACCATTTTTTATACCTATGGTTGGTAATAATACTTCTTTTCCGTTAATGTTTGCGGACATGGAACGAACTGTTGATATGCTTCCGTCACGGTTGCGTAGTATTGGTCGTTGCATCAGGTTTATATTTCCACTGTAACCTTCTGGTAGTTTGGGTTTTGGTGGTTTTGGTGCTTTCATTTTGATGCTTGTTTCCTTGCTGTCCGTGCTGCTTTAGTGTTCGGTACGAACTGTTTTCCTGATTTGATGCCTTCACGCTTCTTTTTGGTGGTGGCAGCATATTCTGATGCTGACAGCCTGTTGATTGCGTCTTTGGGTAGGTATCGTTCGCCTGTGGCTTTGGGTCCTTGTGTGGATGGTTTACCTGATTTGGTTGACCATTTTTCTTTTGTCCATTTACTTAGGTTGCTTTGGGCTGCTGTTTTGGAACCTGTGTAGCCTCCGCCTGCTTTCTCATAGCGTTGTGCGGCGATTTGGGCTTTGCGGGCTGACCATTGTCCTGCTTTGCCGCCTGCGGTTCCAGCCTTGACGGCTGCAACGATTCTTGCTCTTAGTTGTGGTTTGGTGTATCCCATTGTGGGTTTACCATTTTACT
>JACCDP010040909.1_pt1 | contig 33342 bp, 32 predicted proteins | sample 7445841 | NCBI WGS metagenome assembly JACCDP01 (sample SAMN15323441, study PRJNA562643) | freshwater metagenome | isolation source: river surface water | place: USA:Blue River Watershed | collected 2017-08-17 | reverse complement strand
TGGTTCAGATCCTTGGTGATTTTTAAGCCGTCATTGCTCGTGGATTTAAGCATTAAACCGTGTTCTGGAAACCCAATACTAAGGGCAAAGTCCTTAAGCTGTCGAAAATTCGTGCAGTCAATGCCTCCAAAATTCGTTTCCGTTGTGAGGTGTCGAACTACCACAAAATGGTCCATGGATCGATCCCATAGCACCATAATCTCATCGCCTGCAGGGGCAAAAAAGAACGAGGGATGGGGTCCAAACGATCCTTCGTTGGCTACGATTAAATCGCATGAAGAAAGTTCACCTGCTCTTCGGCATTTTTCTTTCGCTGCTTCTAAGGGGGATAAGGTCCTTTCAATTTCTCCCGAAAACGTTCCAAGTAAATCCGTATCCAATCCCTCAACCACTTCGCATTTTACCCCCAGAGCGGTTTGTAGGATAGGCGCAATAACCCGTTCCTTGGCATGTTTCGTAGCGATGCACAAGCGTTTACCTTCGTAAAGTTTCCTATTTAACACCACTTAGATCCGGTCTTTTTCGAACTGTAATCGTTTTCCTTTGATTGAGTCATTGAAACGCCCTTCGTCATAAACCAAGTTACCGTTCACCCATGTTTTGCATATTCTACTCTTAAAGCTCCTTCCTTCGAAGGGCGACCAACCGCATTTATACAAGAGGTTGGTATCGCTGTCTGACCAAGGGTTGTTCAAATCAATGAGCACTAAGTCCGCGAAATACCCTTCACGCAGGTAGCCTCGATCGACCATTCGGTACAATTCTGCCACGTTGTGGCTGGTTTTAGCTACAATTTCCGTAAGGCTCAATTCCCCACGATGGTACCACTCCAGCAATGCGGGAAGGGCATGCTGCACCAACGGACCACCGGACATAGATTTTTGATAGGGTTTAAGTTTTTCTTCCAAGGTATGCGGCGCATGGTCTGTTGCGACAATATCCAAACGATTTTCTTTGAGCGCTCTTACGAGTCCAATACGATCTTGGGCCGTTTTGACCGCAGGATTCCATTTGATTAAAGCTCCTTTCGTTGCGTATTCTTCATCCGAAAAAGTCAGGTGATGAACGCAAGCCTCCGCCGTGACGCGTTTGTTGCGAAGGGGTAAGGAAGCTTCAAACAGGTGCGTTTCTTTTTCGGTAGATACATGGTAAACGTGCAAACGGTTTCCGTGGCGTTTTGCGATTTCAACGACCGTTTTGGTGGCGTCGTAACATGCTTGCTCTGAGCGAATTATAGGGTGCAATTCGAAGGGGATGTTTTCTCCATAAATCGAGGCATAATGCGCCAATTGGCGATGGATTTCCGGTTCGTTTTCACAATGCAACGCCACCAGTGTCGAACAACGTTGGAATAATTGGTCGAGAAAATCGGGGTGGTTGCATAAAATGCTCCCTTCTTGGTTAAAATACAGTCCATCGTCGGTGATACCACAAACCCACTCGTTGTCAACTTTCAGCGCTTCTTCCATGTTGGAACGGCTGATGCCCATAAAAAACGAGTAATTGGCCAGAGAGGATTGCTGTGCCAGCTGGTATTTATCTTCCAATAAATCCAAACTTAAGGTATTTGGAAGCGTATTCGGCATGTCCATGAATCCGGTGATACCTCCCGCGACCGCTGCTCGCGATTCGGAGGCAATGCTTGCTTTGTGGGTCAGACCAGGTTCACGGAAATGGACTTGGTCATCGATCATTCCTGGGATCAGTAAGCGACCATTTCCTTCAATGACGCAGTCGGCTGCAAGCTCGATGGTACCATCGATCCGTTCAATACGTTCGTTGCGTAGGAAAACATCTCCTATTCGGTCGATTCCTTCGTTGATGATTCGAACGTTTTTGATAAGGGTTGTGGCCATAATGTTGGGAATTTGCCACGAAGTTAAGGGTTATTTCAATTGGTTCAGGTTTCCTTCCTTTTTGGAATTAATAATGAAATCTTACTTGAAATGATCGATCGAAATACTGAGCAGCTAATGGTTATGCAGAGGTTATTGAGTGGCCGTTTCCATCACCCAATAATCTCCATATTCGCTATCCTCATTGTGGTAGTAACCTAGTCCGATGGATTTTGCTTCCTTGTTCAGCATGTTTTGGTAGTGCCCTGGACTATTCAACCAAAGTTCGAAGGCATCAGAAGCCTTATGATCACCAGCAGCAATATTTTCTGAATTGACATAGCCATCTTTTTGGTAAAAGCGTTTACAGCGTTCAAACGCACCGAGGGAAAGTTCCAAATCACCATCGATCCTGTTGTAGGTGTCGTGTTCAAAGTACCCTTCGTTTGCCATATCAGCAGCGTGGTATCTGCAAGCATATTGCAGTGAGGTGTTCAAGGTCAAGGCATTGAGTCCTTTTTTCTTTCTCAAAGCATTGATTAGACCTAGCATTTTTAGCTCTTCACCATTGGACATATCTTCGATGCGTTCGCTTCCTTCAGGGTTATTTGAGAAATTGATTTGGCCAACGGTCATCGTTTTATCTTCCATTTTTGAATAATTTGATTCAGGGAAATGTAGTAGGACCCATGGCGTTATTAATAGTAAAATCGTTTTAGCAATCATTTGGTTTTATTTTAATGTACGTTTTAAGGTTATGTCGAATGATTTCATAAGTAATTTTATTGGGTCGATAAAATGCGCACTTCGACTCGACGGTTACTAATTCTTTCCGCCTCCGTTTTTTCAGGTAAGGGATAAATGGGTCTTTTACTTCCATATCCTTTGTAGCTTATTCTGGAGCTTTTAATTTGATTGTTTAATAAATAGTCGTGTACCACTTTTGCTCTAAGGCCCGATAAATTGCGGTCATCTTCCTCCGAACAGCAAATATGGCCTTCAATAGCGATTTTAAGTTTAGGATTAGCTTTCATGATTTCAAGAAGTTCTCGAATGGCGCCCTCGGAGGAGGGAAGTAATACATCCTGTCCTGGTTCAAAATTGAGGTTTTTCAAGGTTATTTTATCACCAACCTTTGCTGCATTTATTTTTGTGGCCAAGTTATCCGCTTTTTGTTGATAATAGATAACGACTTTTCGGTCAAGTAGATTTCCAGTGGGAAGTTCTCCTATACCTTGAAATTCGGCATTTTTACTTGAATTTGGCATCAATGAATCCAACAGGCTTTTAATATTTCTCGCCCTTCGCAAGGATAAATCGAGGTTGTAAAATTGATGTCCCAAAGAATCCGTCGATCCAATGATACGGTCGATGGAAATATTTTTTCCCACCAGCGATTTCTTGAGCTTGATCGCTTCTTGTGGATTAAGTTGGTCCTTGTTCAACTCAAAGTGAACGACAAGGGAGTCTTGAGCAATGCACGCAAGAGGAAAAAGGAGAAAAAGAAGGATGTATTTCATGCCTCGGTAACGAGAGGTGATTCATTGGTTACGCTTTGATTAATGAAATATCAAGTTTCCTGAACCATTGGAGCCAAGATTGTAAATATTGGGGGGGAATCCGTAGAGATGCAGATTCCCTTCGCCCTTAATTTTATAGAATAAGCTATCGTTGCATTGAAAGCGTATATCTCCTTTGGAAGAATTCTCAACACGCGCGTTACCGCAAATTAGCGAGGTGGCATCAATTTGCATGAGTGCATAGTTCCAAAGCTTTAACTCTTGACATGAACCTTTAAGGTTGAGTTTACCACCGCAGGGGAAATTGTTCCAGAAATAGAAGGTATTACATTGTATATTCAGGTCGGCTTGGTTTAGTTTACTTTTAAGAATCAATCCCAGTTCATTCCCGATTATTGGGCCGGAGCTTCGAATAAAGCATGTTTCATTAGCAACGATCCTGGAGATGTGGCTCAAATGAATTTTTAATTGAATTTTGTTTTTATTCGGAAATAACCACCCCATTGCTGGGGTTTTTGAAATGGTCAAGGTGTTGTTCGAGTACGTAGTCTTGATATTCGAAACAAAGGGTTCATGGCCAACAATTTCAATTTTATCCAAAGAGTCTTGTATAATTTCAACCTCAAAGGGGTCTCCTAATACGAGCGTGTCAAAACTCTGTTGAAACAGCATGGTATGGCTAACGATCCCTTTTTTCTTACAGGAGGTACAAAGCGTAATACCTATGAAAATCAGGAAAAGGGAGGTTTTTTTCATCGTTTAAAGTAATAACCGAAACCAAGTTCAGGATAATCCAAGATGTGTAAATGCGACTTCATGGTTATGTGAACCAGAAAGTTTGGGGTACAACGCCAGCGGATGATTCCTCGGTTGTACATTTTTGAAGGATGCAAACGATTCCTCAAGCCTAAATACCAGCCTTCTTGAAGAATGAAACTAAAGTTTCCATAGGCAATTTCTTGTGACAAGTGGATACCACTGCTGAAGTTGTCCCTTGGTTGAAAAGTACTATTGGGTTTCACACTTAGCTCTGTTTTGGTGGATGAATCGTAAAATAAGTCGATTCCGGTTCCGAAAAAGAACCGATGCAGTGCTCTGTAGGTATATTCTGCACTCAGCGATGAGGTAAAGTAGATAGTGCTTTGCAGTGCTCGAGTGTGTTTTCCCCCGACGGCATAAATGAAGGCAAATTCATGCGAAGGTCGTAGTTTGGAGATTTCAGATCGGATGAAATCCTCTTGTTTACCGATGCTCTTCGCAATACCCGCGTGCAGATAGAGCATGTTCAATCCTAAATTAGGTTCCGCCATGTTGGCATTGGAAAAGTGGCTGAACCGAACACCTGTTTCGGCTTGTAGCTTGGTACTCAAGTTGAATTTATATCCAAGTTGGTAGTCGAAATGCATATTAAAATGAGAACCTACTGCGATATTGGTGGGGTTAGATTCGATGTCAAATCGTCGGTTGGTATACCCAAAACCGAAGCCAAATTGATGATAAAAAGCGCAGCTTTTCCTTCGAAAGAAATAGGTTCGAAAGAAGGGATAAAGGGCAAGTTCTTGACCGAATACTTTGCGGTTTCCAAGCGAGCTGTAAAAAAGGGTAAAACCGTATTCAGGATAACGGTATAACTGTTCCGTAGGAGTTTTACCTAAGGTGCGCTTCAACCATGTGATTTCGGCAGATTTTAAGGTGGATTGCGATAAATATGAAATGTTGCTGTATTCCGGAATGAGCCATCCCTGGTTCCATTTGACCATAAGGTAGGAATTATTCTTCCAAGTACTTTGACTAAAGGATACCGTTAGCCAAAGCGAAAAAATAAATACGAGGGCCGATCTCAACGGTTATTCATTTTCAGAGTTATTTCTATTTCTTTCCTCCTCAAATTTAGCCTTCATTGTAGGGTTATTGTAGGTTAACTTTTTGATGGTAAGATCTTGTGCCTTATCGTTCGCTAAGCGCAATTGGTTTGCAGAGGTTAAAAGTTCCGATTTTACTTTGTTCATTTTCGCAATGGAGGCATCGATTTCTTTTATAGCTTGCTCAAAATGGGCCGAAGCCGAAAGGTAATTTTTCGAGAATCCTTCTTGGAAATTACTCAACCTTTCTTCGAAGCCCGTAATGTCCACGTTTTGGTTGCGTACCTTGGCTAGTTCTTGTCTATACGACAAGGAATTTAAGGCGGCATTTCGCAAGAGGGTAATCATCGGGATAAAAAACTGAGGGCGAATCACATACATTTTGTCGTAACGGTAGGAAACATCGACAATGCCGGCGTTGTATAAATCGCTGTCCGCTTCGAGCATGGTAACCAAAACGGCATATTCGCACTTTTTTTCGCGTCGGTCTTTGTCCAATTCCTTGAAAAACTCTTCGTTTTTCTTCTTGCTGCTAGTTCCTTCGCTTTCGTTTTTCATTTCAAACATAATCGAAAGAATCTCAACCTTGTTTTCGTCGTATTCTCGATAAATGTAGTCTCCTTTACTTCCCGAAGATGCATTGTTGTCTTTCGAGAATTCGGCTTTAGGAAAAGCGGCCGATCGAATTTTGTTGAATTCATTTTCACAGTGCAATTCAAGGCTTTCTCCCACCATTTTCGTGGACATTTTCATTTTCATGTCCTTAACCTGCTTGATTTCTTCTTCTTTGTATTGTATAATGCCTAGAAGACGTGTTTCTTCTGCTTGCATTTGTTGGCGCAAGTTGGACTCGAGGTTTTGTTTTTCTAAGTCCTTGGTCGTTAAGGTGTTTTTTAACGCATCACGTTCTTTTTCCAATTGGCTAATCGCTTGTGTGACTGCCAACGATTTCTCTGTTTCCGCGGCTTTCAATTGAGCTTGAAGCATGATTAGTTGTTTTTCCTTCTCCAGCAAGGATTCCCTGACCTTTTTTTCTGCTTCTGCTCTTAGTAAGGCATTTTCTTGTTCTTTTTGTGATAGTTGCGCTTCGTAATGGTTTTTTAATTCAGCGTTCGCCAAGGCCAAGGCTGCTTTTTTTTCGTTTTCGGCAACGTCGAGCCTCTCTTTGAGGTCTTGTTCGAATTCGTTGTTGCGCACTTGTTTAAGGATTTCGGCAAATCCGGCTTGGTCTAAATTAAAAACCGATTGGCATTTAGGACAAACTATGTCTTTCATGGATAAAAAGATTTAAAAGGTCGTCGGTGATTACGTGTAATACTACTCGAAATAACATCTCAAGCAGATTTTACTTTTTTTCCATCAAAAACCAAGTGATATCGTCTTGCGGAAACGAGGTGTCTCGTTTGTATGCGAATCCGTATTCCACTAAGCGTAAATCGGAGTAGGTATCGAGCATTTCACCGGCAAAGTCGCGTTTGAAAAGTCGATCGCTATGCCCGCGATAGGGGATGCTTACCGGAGAAGGGTTGTAATATTCACAGACCAGGATGTATTTATGGCTAGCATTGTATAACTTTTCATATACTAACGGCAACATTTCCGGATGGATGTGAATCAGTACGCCTTTGATTAAGGCAACGTCGAAGGTTTTAGTTACGGGGTATTGAAAAATGGATCCGTTGAAAACATATTCAGCGCCAAGAAATTCGGAAAGCTGGGAGGCTGCTGTTTCGTTAAGTTCGATTCCACTTGCCTCAATATTCGGAAAAAGGAGTTTTATTGCCCTCAAATTCATACCAATATTGGCGCCGAATTCTAAAATGGAGGACGGTTTTCCGACTTGTTTTAAGGCTTTAGAAAAAAAGTTTAAGTTGGCTGCTAAATACTCTTGGCTCCGATTTCGCTGAATGTACTCGTCTCCAAAGGTTCCAGCCCAAAAGGCTTCTTGTTCTGTGCTGTACTGCATGGTTTATTCTTCTTTTCGTGCTACTTTAAACAAGCGCGGGTCATATCCAATTTCATCCACCAACGTCAAGATAAGTTCATCGGATAATGGTGCGTCTTTTGAAGTGGTAAAATGCACTGCTAATTGTTCGTCCTTGTAAATTCCTTCAGCACCCTTTTTGGTTAGTAAATCCATGAATTTTGGAGACAGAAAGGGGCACATCAACGCGTGAGCTTCCGCGGTAACGGTGTATTGAATTTTTGTTTGAGCTACTGCGCCCAATCCAAAAGCCATCAAAAAGGAAAATAGTAAAGTTCTCATAGGGTATTAATTATCGAATGATTGTTATATGTCCATGACGAATCGTCATTCCACTTTCAATTTTGTAAAAATAAACGCCAGCCGTTAGCTCCTTTGAGGATATATCGACGCCTGTGAAAGGTGCGTCGTTTCTCGAGAAGCGGTATACCAAATTACCCCAACGGTTGTAGATCCACATGGTATATTCAAGACATTCATCCAACAAAATATCCAATTCCAAGGCATCGTTAACCCCATCACCGTCCGCGGTAAGGACGTTGGGAATGGTTTGTTCCTCTAGGGTTTCTTCAGGAATCAAATCAATGTTTTGAGTCACCGAGTACACGCAAGGGTAATCGTTGGTAACAATAAACGTCACTGGAAACGTTCCGGAACTCGGGAATTGGTACGGATATACCAAGGAATCATCCCCTAAATTTTGATTGTTGATCGACCAAGTAATGTCAAGAATATTTTCATTGGCAGGAAACTGTCCAGTCAATGTGGCAATGTAGTCGCAAAGCTGGACATAGGTAAACGATGGACTAGGATTCGTTGGTACTTCCAAGGTCTGGGTAAGAGTGTCAAGGCATTGACCTATCTGCGACGTTACAATCAAGGTCATTGACCCAGGGCCAGATTGATTGTAATCGTAAGAAATAGTTCCATTCTGACCCGCAAGTGGAACACCATTTACGAGCCATTGATAGGACAATTGGTCGTTAAACATCGGATTTACGCTGCTAGTACTCGTAAAATCAACGGTGGTAGAGTAACAATCCACAACATAGGTGAAATTCGCGTTGGGAATAGGGTGGGTCTGAACCGCCAAGGTATCAGTGTTAATGCAACCGTTGGTATCAGTCACCTCCACGATGGCAGCATAGGTGCCAATGGCTGGAGGTGTATAAGTTGCGTTGTTACCAGGATTTCCATTCCAACTATAGGTCACGGGGGAGTTTGAACTGGCGCTTAAGTTAACGCTGTTCCCAATACAAACTAAGGTATCGTTGCCCGCAAAAACATCAGGACGTCCAATCGTAAAAGAATCCGATACCGCGCAATACTCTGGAACGTCGTAGGTAGTGTAATAAAGTCCGTCGTCCAAGCCGGTGGGAACAAAAACGCCAACATTAGAAACATTGGTTCCGCTCCACGTACCACCTGCAGGGTTTCCAGAAAAATTGACCGGTCCTGAACTGCTGCATATTAAATCGGGAACCGTTGTTTGAGGATCAATGACGTAAATGTTGCGAACCATGGTGTCAGCGGCCAAGCCACAGGTAGAATATAAGTAAATCGGATAAACACCGGGTTCAGAAAAGGAAACCACCGGATTCGTTGAGCCTTCGAAATAAGAGGTGTCAATGTTCCATTGCTGAAAACAAGTAAGCCCAGTGACTGTAATGTTGGTTAAATAAACGCTGTCGTTCACGCACACGGTGGAATCCGATAAACTAAAGCTTGGGATGCTGGTACAGGCCTGGCAAACGTATTGATCGTTGGGGGTGTAATTGACTGGGTTAATATTGGGCACGTCATGTACCATATTAATGGGTTGATTGGTTCCAGCAGTGGTCGCCGTGAGGGCAATAGGAACTTCGTTGAGCTGCGGAGAATGCATTTGACAACTTACGGCACCAATGCTGTCAGTTTTTATAAAAAGTGGATCAAAACTCGCATCCACGTTGCCAAAATAGGGCGATGTTGTAAAAGCAGAAATGGAAAATCCATTGTCGGTGTTGTATTTTACCCCAATGCCTTTGTCCCGATCTTGACCGCCATACGTTCTTGACCATTCTAAAGCACCATTCGTAGCAATGGAAAACAACAAAATGTCTTTTTCACCCAAGGCCTCAAAAATATTCGCCGCTGGATTGGCTCCCGTACTGAACGAGTTCGTGTTTCCAAGGATGGCATATCCTCCCGGATGCAACGCAATATCGCGCGATTGATCCCGAACTGCACCGCCATAAGCTTTACTCCAAACTACGGAACCATCGGTAAGGGACAACTTCGCAACTAAAATGTTTTCACTGGCCATGCCGCCCAAATACGTTGGAGAGGTGACAATTACCGTATTATCTGTAGTATCCACGACTCCCTTGCAAGACCAGGTGGTGTGGTCTTGGTCAGACCAACCGTTTCCACCGTAGGTTTTGTTCCAAATAAAATTACCGTTGGCATCCAAGCGAGCAGCTGTAATGTCTTTTCCGATTCCTGCGCCTACACTCGACATGACAATATCTCCATTCGAAAGCTCATCGAGCCAAAGACCCATGTCGCCCATCCCATTGATTTGACGCGTCCAAATAGGAAGGCCGGTGTTGTCTGTGCGCATGAGGAAAAGAACGCCGCTGTTTCTTCCTAAAGCAATGATGTCGCCATTGGCTGCTTCAACGGAATACATCATCCATTCAAAATTATACCGGCGTATCCAAAGGACGTTTCCGTTGGCATCTAATTTCATGTTGAAGGCCCGATAGGTTGAAGGGGATCCCGAATAAAGTCCCGATACCAAATAGGTTCCATCGTTCATCTGAAAAATACTTTTGCCGCCCTCTTGTGCTCCCGTTCCGTAAATTTTAAACCAATCGATATTACCGCAAATGTCTAATTTGTAAACGTAAATGTCGCAGTCGCCGTTGGACCCGTTTCCTTCGTGTTGACCTGTTGCAATGAAACCACCGTCATTGGTTACCTCCATTTGCAAGGCACCCTGCATACCTGAAAGATTGTACTTTCGGTAGAACGTGTTGTTTTGACTGAAGATGCCAAATTGGAAAAATAGCAGCAGTGAAAGAAGGGTTAGGTAGCGCATGAAATCCAAACTATTTCATACGAAATTACAAAATATAAATCACCCGCTTAATGCACTTATATGATTATTCTTTCAAATCCCGCTTCAATAAATTTTCCCTGTTCGCCAAGGACATCGTAAAGTCTAAAATAAAGTTAGAGCGCTTATGATAAATTTCCCAATCAATCAACTCAATGTCATCGGTGGGTTCATGGTAATCTCCACCAAGCATTCCGTCGTAAAAAAACACAACAGGAACTCCTTTTTTCGCAAAATTATAATGATCACTGCGATAATAAATACGGTTTGGGTCTTTTTTATGGTCGAATTTTTCGTCCAGCGTTAAGCGTTGAGTTTTGCTGTTCAGGGTGTTCAATATTTTTGATGTTTCAGAACTTAATCGACTTTGGCCTACGATGAAAACATAGTGGTTCCGATCGGGAGTCGTTCGATCCGGGTCTATTCGACCAATCATATCGATGTTGATGTCGCAACTCACTTTATCCAGCGGTATGGTAGGATGGTCCGAAAAATAACTGCTTCCCCAAAGGCCTTTTTCTTCTCCACTGAAGGCTATAAAAACAACGGTTCTTTCAGGACCTTCCCCCATTTTTTTTAAGCGCATAAGCGACTCAGCAATAGCTAATAAGGCAGTGGTGCCGCTGCCGTCGTCGTCCGCCCCATTGTAAATAATTCCATTGTACATGCCCAAATGGTCGTAATGCGCAGAAACCACGACGTATTCGTTGGGATGCGTATTGCCTTCAATTTGGGCAATAATGTTGCACGCGTTGAGGTTTTCTTCAGGAGTGAGGTATTCTTGACGAAAATTCTCACCATTCCCTGGTCGAAGTCCTAAACGTTTGAACTCCGTTTCCAAATAAACGGCGGCTTTTTCAATGCCTGGAGTACCGGTTTCTCGACCCTCCATTGCGTCACTAGCAAGAATGTTTAGGTGTCGTTTTAGGTCGCTTAGGGCCACTGTATCGTTGGATTTTTGGCCATAAAATTGCGAGGCGCATAAAATTAAGACGATGTAGAAAAGTGTTTTCATTTTAAAGAAATTCAAAGTTCATTTAAAGTTACAAAAATTCAGCCTTTGATAATTATCTATCCATCCAATGGGAAACCTCGAATCAAAGATTATGGATGGTAAAAATACTTCGGAGGGCTTAGATTCTTCTTCCTAAAACCCATTGGATTTCTTTGATTTCTTCTCTCAAGAAACGGCGAACAGAACGCTTTCCGGGTTCGATACGAACTTCATGGTGTTCTCCGCTGGGCGCGTCACCATTGTCTGCTTCGCGTTGCAAGTGAAGAATTATGCGTTCGTCGGCATCGCAGTATAATCGAGTTTCTTGAGTGTATCCCTCTCCACCCGCTTGAATAAGCACAAAAAAGATAGTGCCGTTCTTTCGGTAAATTCGTACAATGCTTCCTGATTCATACCCATAAAAAGTACCTGAGATAACCTCGAAATCGTTGTTAAGTTTGCAAATAGAAGCTTCTTGTTCAAAAGGAATTGCCTCCGATTCAGGACTAAAGCTATCGTATTTGGTTCGCTTTTTTGTAGAGCAATTTTTTAATCCTATTTGTTGAATCTTAGTATACCAAGCCTTAATTTCTCGGATCCTTTCCTCTTTTGTTTGGGGTTTTTCGGGTTTTGACTTTTCCGTTAATACAGCGGTAGTATCTTTTTCCTTCCTTACACTACTTTTTGTTTGATCTTGCTTTTCATTGCAGGCAGTTGAGCAAAGTAAAGCTATCGCGAGAACTTGTAAAATTTTTCTTTTCATACGGTTAAGTTATTCAAAAGGAAGAGATTTCGAATGCGTTGAGTTGTAGCTTTATTTAATAAGATTTACCGATTGTTGCAAGGTCTCCATCGTCTTGCCTACCGTTGCGGGATTTTGTCCCCTCGAATAGGTCAGTACAACGTTGTAAACTCCGGCGGATTCCCTCCCGCCATACCACGACCACGGAGCGGTAGTAGCGGTGAAAACGGGGTTTCCCCAACGCGTAAATACTTCCATTTTATGAATCGTGCAGGGGGATATAACGGAAACATCCAGGGTAAAGTCCTTGTTGTAATCGTCGCAACGCACGCTGAGGTTATTCGGAATATAAATACAAGTTTCGGGCGTCTTACTTTCGGTTTGACTACAGCATTCATTTTGGTTAATGACGGGGATCAAGGCAAGGGTAAAAAGGATAGTTTTCATTTCGTTACGCTTATTTTAAATCCATTTATTTCAATGAGGTCTCCGGGAATTAACTTCGCTCTCTTGCGGGTTTCTGGGGCGCCGTTTCTGAGTACTTCGCCGCTATCTACCATCCTTTTGGCATGACCACCGGTTTCTGCAATTCCAACGGCCTTCAGCAGGGCGATTAATTCGATGTATTCGTCTTTTATTTTAAAGTTTTCCATGATGGAGGATTAATTGAAGTAACTCATTAGCAGCTTCATAGGAAGAAGTTTTACCCTTGGAGATCTGTTGTTGAAGAGCTGCGTATTTGTTGCTAATGTGTGGGTCTTCTGCAATAAATTGGGCCATTTGGAATTGAAAACTCTCCTCAAAGAACCGCAAGTCTTGGTGTTTACGTTTCGCTTCTAAATGTCCTGATTCGATAACTTGTGCGAAGTAATTCTCCCACCATTGCATGGGAATAGCTAAATCTTTGCCGTTAATACTGGAAATAGGGGCAACTTTTGGAACCCAACCGCTGGCTTTAGCTTGAAATAAATGCAACGCATTTTCATACGTTCTTTTGGCATGCAAGGCTGCAGATTCGTTGCCTTGATCCGCTTTTGTGATCAATATTCCGTCCGCCATTTCCATAATTCCACGCTTGATGCCTTGCAATTCATCCCCGGCCCCTGAGAGCATCAATAGTAGGAAAAAATCAACCATCGAATGAACCACGGTCTCACTTTGACCTACCCCAACGGTTTCGATAAAAATGATATCATATCCGGCGGCTTCACATAAAATGACGGTTTCTCGTGTGTGTTGCGCTACCCCGCCTAGGGTTTTTCCAGAAGCCGTTGGCCGGATAAAAACCTCGTCCATCGGAGCAAGTTTTTCCATCCGTGTTTTATCACCAAGAATACTTCCACCGCTAACACTTGAACTCGGGTCGATGGCCATAACCGCAAGGCGATGACCGCTCTTTACGAGTATTTCTCCAATGGCTTCAATGAAGGTACTTTTCCCAACTCCCGGAACACCGGTAATGCCAATGCGCCAAGATTTACCGCTGTGGGGTATGCATAAGTTAATCAGCTTATTGGCTTCTTTTCGGTGTTCAGGTTTATTGCTTTCAATAAGGGTTATGGCGTTGGCTAATGCCACGCGGTCCTTTTCCAGGATTTTTTTTAAGAGTAGCTCAGCTTTTAAGCTATCTAAACGTTCTTTGCGGCGTGCTGCCCATGCATGATATTTGGGATCGTCTTGGTTCACAACAAATCGTTCAAGGCTTGCATGGCTTGTACAATGTTCGCTCGAACTTCCGATAGCGTGGCGTTCATCATGTAGCACGGGGCACAAACAATGCGGTTGTGTGCATCCACAAGTACTTCTCGAATGGTTTTTTCCTCGGTAATTGCTCCTGTTTGGTTTATTCCTGAATTAAAAGCGGAGATATCATAAGGAGAGAGTTCTTGGGTGCTTCCCAAAGAGAGATGTACATGGATACCTGAGCCCTGAAAAGCTAGGGCCACAACTACGGGGCTAACGCACAAGGCAACAATGGGTTTGCCAACATTGACCATGTTTACCAATAATAATTTAACTTCCGGCAGAATGGATCCCGCCGGTCCTTCGAAAGCCCATGTGGAAAAATTCTTAGCACTTCCAAACCCTCCAGGAATAACTAATGCATCGATATCTGCTGGTTGAATTTCGGTGATATTTTGGATATTTCCCCGTGCAATGCGCGCGGCCTCAACCAGCATGTTACGGGATTCTTCCATGGGTTCGCCTGTTATGTGATTGATGACATGGTGCTGTGGGCGATCAATGGAAATGCAAACGGATTTCCAACCCATCTCCTCAATGGCGAGCATGGTGAGTACTGCTTCGTGAATTTCGGCACCATCGTATACGCCGTTGCCTGAAAGTAAGACGCCAATTTTCATAGGATTTACGTTGAAACTAAGGTTGTGTAAATTGTTTCGTATTGAGGAACAATTCGCTCAATGCTAAACGTTTGAGCTTGTTCTAGAGCTTGTTTACGGAACTTTAATCGCATCGAAGGCTCCAGCAGTTTAAGGGCGTTTGAGGCCATTTCTTCTACATCGCCCACTTCGGATAAGTATCCTGAAAATCCATCAAGATTTACTTCGGGAATTCCCCCGGTGTTGCTGGAAATTACGGGTACCCCTACCGCCAAAGCCTCAAGGGCTGCTAATCCAAAACTCTCGCTTTCCGAAGGTAACAGAAAAATATCCGCCAATTCAAGTACTTGACGTGTTTCTCGAAGTTTACCCAAGAAAATAATGCGGTCGCAAAGTCCTAGGGTTCTACACAGTTGTTCGCATGCGTAACGGTCCGGACCGTCCCCAACTAATAAGAGTTTAGAGGGGATCTGATCATTGACTTGGTGAAAAATACGGATAACATCTTCAACACGTTTTACTTTGCGAAAATTCGAAATATGGCATAGGATGGGCTCTGAAGGATCGGCGTAGGCTTGTCGAAGGGAAGGGTTGGGGGTCGGCAATTCCTTCTCAATTTGAATAAAATTCGGCACCACTTGAATGTCTTTCTGAATGCGAAAATGAGCATGGGTATCTGCTTTCAAGCTTTCAGATACTGCGGTTACCGCGTCGGAAGCATTGATACAGAACTGCACCACTGGAACAAAGGAAGGATCTTTGCCAATGAGGGTAATGTCGGTTCCATGAAGGGTCGTTACAAAGGGAATGTTGATGCCTTCCTCAGCGAGAATTTTTTGGGCCATGTACGCTGCAGAAGCGTGAGGAATGGCATAATGCACGTGCAACAAATCCAAGCGTTCATATTTTACGACATCCACGATTTTCGAAGCCAATGTAGTTTCGTAGGGTTGAAATTCAAAAAGAGGATAATCGGAGACTGCCACTTCATGGTAGAAAATATTCTCTTGAAATCTACCCAATCGAACAGGCTGAGAATAGGTAATGAAATGGATTTGATGACCTTTTCGAGCTAACTCTTTTCCAAGTTCGGTAGCTACAACACCGCTTCCTCCGAAGGTTGGGTATAGAACAATGCCTATTTTCATGCTTTTGACCCACCCAACGGAAAGAAAAATGTGATGCGGTAGATAATGGGTAATATTCTGACCACTTGACCTTGCTCATTTTTCAAGCGAATGGAATAGCTGGACCGGAAAGGGCTATTTTCGGCGTTGATGACGTCGTAGAAAACTCCTCCGTTGACCCGAATCTTTCCGTTAAAATCCCTAGAAAAACCTCCTCCAAGGAAAAGGGTTGGTGCCCACGTTCTCGTGGTGTAATTTAAAAGGATGAAATTGAAGGGACTGCGGAGCATTTCAAATTCGCCTCCTAAAAACAGAGAGTTTTGAATGCGGTAATGTGCGTAAACTCCACCGCCGTAAACCGAAAATCCCATTTTTTGCCCAAAATTGTTGGACCAAGTGCGCTGATAGCGGAAAGAAGGACCAACAGCCCACTGTTCATTCAATATGGCAGCATACTTGAGATCACCGCCAACAGAACCCCCAAGATTGGAAGCGCCAGCAAAGATTTCCAAGCCAATTTCAGATCCGTTGAATGCAGTTTGAGCACTGCCCAATAAAGGCAATAAGAACCAAAGTAATACGAGTTTTTTCATCGCTTCATTTTGTACAAAGATACAGAAATCTGAGCAATTTGCCGCTCGACAACTGACGATAATTACCTATCTTTGCCTTATGGAAATCATTGATGGAAAAGCAATATCACAGCAAATTAAGGCAGAACTCAAAGAGGCTGTTCAAACTCGAAAATCCGAGGGCAAGAAAATCCCTCATCTAGCAGCGATATTGGTAGGTACCGATGCCGCTTCGATGACCTATGTGCAAAACAAAGTAAGGGCCTGCGAAGAAATCGGATTTGAAAGCACCTTGATTCGTTACGACGATTCGGTGCCGGAGGATATCTTGTTGTCCAAGGTTGAGTCCTTGAATCAAGATCGAAGCATCGATGGATTTATCGTGCAACTTCCGCTACCCAAACACATCGATGAATTGAAGGTGACGCAAGCCATCGATCCACTCAAAGATATTGACGGGTTTCATCCACGCAATTTGGGGAATATGGTGGTGCATTTACCCGGGTTTCTTCCTGCCACTCCTGCAGGAATTTTAGAATTAATTCGAAGAAAAAATATTGTTACTGAGGGTAAAAATTGCGTCATCATTGGCCGAAGTAACATCGTTGGAATGCCCCTGTCGATCATGCTTAGTGGGAATTCCAATCCTGGAAATTGTACGGTAACCTTAGCGCATTCTAAAACCAACCATCTTGCGGAAATATGCCGACAGGCAGATATTATCATTGCAGCAGCGGGACAGCCTGGTTTTGTTACGGCCGATATGGTTAAAGAAGGTGCTGTGGTCATTGATGTAGGAACGACCCGCGTGGAAGATCCAAAAGCTCCGAAAGGTTGGCGCTTGGTTGGCGACGTAGATTTTGAAAACGTTGCTCCAAAATGTTCTATGATTACGCCTGTGCCCGGTGGAGTAGGTCCCATGACGATCGCCTCATTGATGATGAACACCCTTTTTGCCATGGAACTTAAGAACAAATAAACGCAGCGAACTAGTGATCCATAAACGAAAATGAACTTTTACGCCATTTCTTTTTTAAACTCCTAAACACATTAACAAAACAAGATGAGTGTACCTGTAACTGTTTACGCTGAAATGACCCCCAATCCAACCACGATGAAATTTGTGGTCAATAAGTATTTATTAACGGCAGGAGATTCTGTGGAGTTTAACCAACGAAAGGATGCTGTCGGCTATTCTCCACTGGCAGAAGCACTGTTTATCTTTCCTTTTGTCAAAAGTGTTTTTATAACAGCGAATTTTGTAACGGTGACTAAAACCGATAATGTTCCTTGGGACTTTATTACCATGGAATTGCGGGAGTTTATTCGCGAATTCATCTTCAGTGGTAAAGAGGTATTGATTCAAATGCCTGTAGCGGCTGAAAAACAAGTGGCGAAGGATCGTCCGGAAATTGCCCAACCGAGCGAATTGGATGAGCCGATTTTAGCCTTACTGGATCAATATGTTCGTCCAGCTGTTGAAAACGATGGGGGAGCCATTGATTATGTAGGATTTAAAGAGGGCACCGTTAATTTAATTTTAAAAGGATCTTGTTCTGGTTGTCCTTCTAGTACTGCAACCTTAAAAGGGGGTATCGAAACCTTGCTCAAGCAACATCTGCCTGAGGTTGAGAAAGTAGAGGCCTATAACGGTTAAGGTATTGTAAAAAAAAAATAAAGAAACCGTAAAAACATCTTGTGAGGTCGGCTGTTAAGACGTATATTTGAGTAACAATCGAAATAAGAGCGGTAAGCTTTGAAAATGGAAGAACTTCACGTGTCGGAATTAAACCTCAAGGAGGCCTTGCATCATTATTTTGGTTTTGATGCGTTTAAAGGAGAGCAACAGCAAATCGTACAAAACATATTGAATGGCGACAATACCTTTGTCATCATGCCCACCGGTGGGGGAAAGTCCCTTTGCTACCAATTGCCTGCGTTAATGTTGGAAGGGACGGCTGTAATCGTCTCGCCATTGATTGCTTTAATGAAAAACCAAGTGGATGCCATTCGCTACGTGAGCGACCAAGGGAATATTGCCCACTTTTTGAATTCATCCCTGTCGAAAAATGAAATTAACCAAGTAAAAAAAGACATCGTTCATGGTACGACAAAAATGCTTTATGTTGCTCCAGAGTCTTTAACAAAACAGGAAAACATTGACTTTTTATCGAATGTTAATGTTTCATTTTTTGCTATTGATGAGGCGCATTGCATCTCTGAATGGGGGCATGATTTTAGGCCTGAATACCGTAGGTTGCGCGAAATTTTTGAGAAAATTTCGCATGTGCCCATTATTGCCCTGACCGCAACGGCTACTCCGAAAGTTCAGTTGGATATTCAGAAAAATTTGAATATGCTCGACGCCAAGGTATTTAAAGATTCGTTCAATCGATCGAATCTTTACTACGAAATTCGACCAAAACGCGAGGTAGAGAAGGAGATTATCAAATACGTTCGATCGAAAGAGGGGCAAAGCGGAATCATATATTGCCTAAGCCGTAAGAAGGTGGAGGAAATTGCGGAGCTTTTGCAAGTTAACGGAATCAAGGCTCTACCTTATCATGCGGGATTGGATGCCGAATCGCGGGCAAAGCACCAGGATATGTTTCTGATGGAGGAGGTGAATGTAATTGTTGCCACCATTGCGTTTGGAATGGGAATCGATAAGCCAGACGTTCGCTTTGTTATCCATCATGACATCCCCAAAAGCATCGAAAGTTATTACCAGGAGACCGGACGAGCAGGACGAGATGGAGGCGTAGGAGAGTGTATTGCTTTTTATTCCTACAAAGACATAGAAAAATTAGACAAGTTTTTGGCCAATAAGCCTCTTACAGAACAAGAAATTGGCCGTCAATTGTTGCATGAAATCGTTTCGTACGCCGAAACCTCGGTGTGCCGAAGGAAATATATTCTCCATTATTTCGGGGAGCAGTTCGATGAGACCCGTTGCTCCGAGTTGTGTGATAATTGCAAATTTCCTCGGGAAAGAATAGAAGGAATTGAATATGTTCAAACCCTTTTACGAACGGTCCAGCTATTGGAAGAGCAATTTAAATCAAAGCATTATTGTTCCTTTCTTTCAGGGCAAGTAACGGCAGAAATTAAAGCCTTTAAGCATGAGCAACTACCAAATTTCGGTATCGGTAAAGAAAAAGACGAACATTTTTGGAATGCGGTCATACGGCAATCGATTATCGGTGGTTTGTTGGATAAAGATGTCGAAAGTTTTGGCCTGTTGCGTTTAACCGCAGAAGGCAAACATTTTATAGCTCAACCATCCTCTTTCTTACTTCTCAAGGAGCATGATTTTTCCAATACGGATGATTCAGAGCATTTTGTTGCCTCTGGTAGAGAAACGGCATTTGATGCTCAATTGTACGATTTATTGTTGGATTTAAGAAAATCTGTTGCGAAAGAAATGGGGGTTCCTCCTTTCGTGGTTTTTCAAGATCCATCCTTAAAAGACATGTGCCTTCAATACCCGATTACCTTGGAGGAATTAACGCACGTTCAAGGGGTTGGTGTAGGTAAGGCGCAACGTTTTGGAGAACCGTTTATCGCTTTAATTGAGAACTATGTTCTGGATAACGATATTGACCGTCCACAAGATTTTGTGTTCAAGTCCTTGGTTAATAAATCAGGATTAAAGGTTCAGTTAATACAAAACATTGACCGTCAACTTTCCTTGGAAGATTTTGCTGCTAATCAAGGAAAGTCGTTTGATGAAATTTTACATGAAATTGAAACCATTGTTTCCTCCGGCACCCGTGTTAACCTTACCTATTACATCAACCAACGCATTGATGTAACGGAACAAGAAGAGATTTTTGATTATTTCAATTCTGCTGAAACAGATGATATTGAAACGGCATACCGTGAATTTGATGGGTTATATTCCGAAGAAGAATTGAGGCTTGTCAGGTTGCGATATATGAGCGAAATCGCCAATTAAAGATCCTTTATTTCATCCAACGCTCCACGGACTTTCGCGTAACAGAATGGTAATTCGCTTTGGCGTTTCGGTAGAGCTCTGCAGTCCAATTTCGCTCTTTTGGATGTCGTAAAAGTTCCTTGAATAGTGGGAGTACGTATTTCCTTCTTCCTATATTCCTCAAAAACTCAGAAAGGCCTTCTTTGATCGCCCAATGATTGTTTTTAAGGCATACCATGTACCATTCGAAACGAATTTCATTGTTGGCATGGCTAAAACCTACGGATTCATCTATGGTGTTTAATGTGGCGGTGCTTAAGGTTGAATCTAAACTACGCAAATACGTTTGCCACATTTGTGTGTTGTATTTTTTAGGGTCGAGTTGGACCGTGAAATACACCTTTTTAAAACTCTTACGCTTCCGTTTCTTTTTATATTTTTTCTCAACCCATTTGAATTTTTTTACCGGTGCAAATATGTTCTCGCCCTGATTGGTTTTTTTGGCCAATAATCGCATGGTATCAAGATCCTTGGATTGAATCTTAACCATGTTCTTTGGAAGTTCATTCAGGTAAAGCCACTCGTCCGTATTGAATGATATTCCTTGAACGGTTAATAACTGCGAATGTAAGTAATCGTAGAAGGTTTCGGTAGTGATGTTTTGAAATGCGAATTTCTTAAAGTATCCCTTCAAAAAGGCATCCATTTTGGTCCTTCCAATTTTCGCTTCCAAGGTCTTCAAAAAATAGGCTCCTTTGACATAGGCTACCGAAGTCATTCCATCGTCTGGATTTCTATTCGTTAAATTCAGCTTTAATCGAGCATCTTCCGGATGTTCCGACGCTTTTATTTCCTTAAGTTCTTGGTTTAACTCATCGAATTCTATTTCGCATAATATATTGCTGTATTCTTGGCCTTTTAAGTATTCCATGATACGGTGCTCTAAATACACCGTAAACCCTTCGTTTAACCAGAAGTCATTCCAAGAGGCATTGGTTACCAAATTTCCCGACCAAGAATGGGCTAATTCATGAGCTATAACAGAGACAAGGCTTTTATCACCCGAAATGATGCTCGGACTAACAAAGGTCAAACGCGGATTTTCCATTCCTCCGAAGGGAAACGATGGATGTTGTACCATTAAATCATAGCGTCCCCAGGCATAGGGTCCATATAAATTTTCAGCCGCTGCCATCATTTCAGGTAACTCTGAAAATTCTTCAGCTGCCTTCGGTAGCACCTCACTATCGGCATACACCCCGCATCGTTCGTTATACGAATGATAAGAATATTTGCCAATGGTTAACGCGATTAGGTACGAAGGTATCGGTTGTTTCATTGAAAAGTTGTAGAGGCCCTGTTCGTTCGTTTTTTTGGGGTTTTCAGCGCTCATTAACGCCATCAACCCTTTCGGAACAGTTACTTTCGCTTGGTAGGTAATGCGAACATTCGGCGAGTCTTGCAATGGTATCCATGATCTGGTTAAAATTGCTTGCCCTTGGGAATAGACAAAAGGTCGATCCTTTTCCTCTTGTGAACTCCATTCTAAGGCTGCGCATTCGTCACCTGTTTGATAATAGATGTTCACATATTTAGTCGACGGTGCTATGGTAACAATTAATGGCTGACCCAAAATAGAATCTTTATCCATTTTACCAATCACGAAATCGGCTTCCACTTCTTTTCCTTTGGGTCCTAAAGTTACTTTTTGTATCACAGGACCATTGATGTCAAAAATGGCTTTCGTTGCTTTTCGATTGATGAGGGTATGACGGGCAACTCCATAAATCTTTTGATTTGTAAAATTAACCTCTAATTCCAGGTCGAGGTGTTGGGTATGTACTTCGTTAAAATTAGCGTATGAATGAGGATCCAAAGCCGTTACATCGATGGTCTCTGTTACGGAAGATTTAACTGGACCCTCACTTTTGCAGCCAATTAAAGTGACTACAAGCGTGAAAATCAACCACCTATTTAAACGAAATAAGGCCAAATTTTTCACGGTTTCGGTTTATTGCATACATCAAAACTTCTTTGTTTTTCCAATCAACTTTCATGGTTTTAGGGACCGCTATTGCGGATAAATCTTTACGCGAGAAAAGGGTTGTTCTTGATACTTGTCCGGTGGATAAATCTATGGTAGCAAGTGCAACAACGTTTCTCCAAGGACTTAAATTCAAACCAAAGAGGTTGTTGTTGTCACGTGCAAAAATTCCTTCATCGTCATAATTGCGTTTGTTGTCGTTGAATAATACGTAAGCATTGACTGAGTTGTTAAAGCCAATGAACGAACTAAAGGGGCCGTGGTCGTTCATGGTGATTTGATTTTTGGGAATTCTTCTTCCCCAAAGATAGGTGCCATCTGGAGCTAATTTAAAAACGATGATATCCATGTAGTAATAATAGGTGTTTACCGTTGTAACGCCAGTTCTCGAATCGTAATTAGTATATTGTCTTTCGTATGCTTGCTCTAGATACCCCACCTGGGAATTGTCCTCTAAGGCTTGAAGATTTCGGAGTTTATACGAAAAAACTTGGGGGTCTTCGCCACGCTGTTGACTTCTGCGAATCATGTTATTTACTTGGTTAGCAGAGCGTGATTCGCGCAATACTTCTAAATCGAATGGTGAATATTTGTAGCTTGAAATGGTATCTAATCGAGTGTCTAAATTCAGAGAAAAAACCCCTTCAATACCGCTATTAATGCCTCGGCCGTATAACCCGGTAATGGAAACAATTCCTGCATTGTTCGAGCTCATCGTTAAATCATCGATGCGTTTATCAGCCAATTGCAAACTGTATTCACTTAAACTATCGTTTTTGATTTTGAAAACATGCAATGCCTTGAAGTTTTCCCAAGATCTTCCAAAAAACCGATCATTTCGATCCTTGTGTTCGGTCACTGCAATTAGATACTCGCCTCGATTGGTTATGTGATTCTGACTAATGGTTGACATATTTCCATCATAGGGAAGTACGTATTCACCGCGTTCGATTTCGGTAAAAGTTGAATCGAATAGAACATACCCGTGCAAGTCACGGTTGGCTCGTCGGCCAGGTATTTCGTAAGTTACAGCCAGAAATTGCTGGTTTTGAGAAATGAGCATCTTAAAATTGGGACGTGCTCCCATTCGTACGTCTTCATAACTGCATCGTAATTCGGAAGGAGCATTGCTTTCGCCTTCAATGATCGACTGACTGTAAAGAGCCATTGAAGTACCTGAGCGATCGCTTAAAAAAACTTGAAATTTTCCGGCAAAAAAGGCCGAAGTTTCGATGTTGGCGAAGCCTGTTTCTGTTACCGGTTTAATACGTTGTTGGCTCACGTAGGCAAGCTGATTGTAGGTGTTAACACGGTAAGAACCAAACAACGAATTATTGTAGCGCAAGGCATAAAAGTCTGCAGACCGTATGGGAAGAATGTCTAAGAGCGCTCCTCTTTTTGATTCCAACGGTCCCCAGTTGATGGGAAGTGTTTGAGCGTTGATTTGTTGGAAAAATTGACCAAGCCAAATAACACAAACCGTGCTTAAATACCGGTATAATTCCATGGGGTAATGCTTTTGAGTTCTTCTTTAATCGATGCGTTTATTGCTAATCCATCAATGAATGAATGAATGGCTCCTTGCTCGATTTTTGCGTTAGTTCGCGTAAGATTTTTCAATGCTTCATAGGGTTCTGGATAATTTTCACGTCTTAAAATGGTCTGAATGGCCTCCGCTACAACCATCCAATTTTCTTCCAGATCTGCCTGCATTTTCTCCGAATTAAGAAGCAGCTTACCTAGGCCTTTACCTGTGGATTGCAAGGCAATCAAGGTGTGGGCTAAAGGAACACCGATATTGCGTAGAACGGTAGAATCGGTCAAGTCGCGTTGAAGCCTTGATATGGGCAGTTTGGCAGCAAAAAATTCAAGTTGTGCATTGGCTAATCCCAGGTTTCCTTCGGAATTTTCAAAATCAATGGGATTGACCTTATGCGGCATAGCGCTCGAACCAATTTCACCTGCTTTTAATTGCTGTTTGAAATAATCCATGGAAATATAGGTCCAAAAATCGCGGTTCAAATCAATCAAAATCGTATTCAATCGCTTGAGCGCATCGCACAACGCTGCCAGGAAATCGTAGTGTTCAATTTGGGTGGTAGTTTGGCTGCGTTGTAAGCCTAGATCGCTGACGAATTGGTTGGCAAATGTTACCCAGTCGATGTTGGGATAGGCAACATGATGGGCGTTGAAATTACCGGTTGCTCCTCCAAACTTTGCAGCATGAGGAATGCGTTTAGCTTCCGATAGCTGCAGGCTTAAGCGTTCCGCAAATACCTGAATTTCTTTTCCTAATCGCGTAGGGGAAGCGGGTTGACCGTGGGTTCGTGCCAGCATTGGAATGGATTCCCAGGCAGCCGACAAGTCATTCAATTGAAGCAAAAGCGCTTCAAAGGCTGGAAACAAAACTTGTTGGAGCGCCTCTTTTATCGAAAGTGGAATTGCTGTATTGTTAATGTCCTGCGATGTTAAACCAAAATGAACAAATTCTAAGGCTTCACTGCATTCCAAAACCTTTAGACGTTCTTTGATGAAGTACTCTACCGCTTTTACATCATGGTTGGTCGTTTTCTCCAGGATTTTAATGGCCTCTGCGTCGTTAAGACTGAAGTTCAAGTAGATATTTTGAAGTTCTTCTCGAGAGGGTGAAAGTTTCGAAGGCAAAATCCCGCGATCCATGAGGGCTAAAAAATACTCGATTTCAATGCGAACACGGTATTTTATCAGTGCGAATTCAGAAAAGTAAGCCCCTAAGGCTTCGGTTTTTGAACGATATCTGCCATCAATGGGAGATATGGCGGTTAAAGAGGACAATTCCATGGGTACTCAAAAACCAAAGGTACTGAAAATTATACAGCTATGGAATACTGCCGTAGCACGTCGTTGAGGGATGTTTTTAAATCCGTTGATGCGGAGCGTTTTCCAATGATTAAAGCACAAGGAACTTGGAACGTGCCAGCAGGGAAGGATTTCTCGTAAGATCCTGGTATTACAACGCTGCGTTCTGGGACATAGCCTTTGAATTCTTGAACTTCCGCTCCAGTCACATCGAGTATTTTAGTGCTCTTAGTTAAGACGACATTCGCGCCAAGAACGGCTGCTTTACCCACCCGAACTCCTTCTACCACTATACAACGTGATCCAATAAACGCGTCATCTTCGATAATCACTGGAGATGCTTGCAAGGGTTCTAATACACCTCCTATACCAACGCCACCGCTGAGGTGCACATTTTTCCCTATTTGTGCACAACTTCCCACGGTTGCCCATGTATCGACCATGGTTCCTGCATCGACATAAGCCCCAATATTCACATACGAAGGCATCATGATCACGCCGGAGGCAAGGAATGAACCGTAGCGAGCACTTGCCCCGGGTACAACACGAACTCCTAAGTCAGCATAGGAATTTTTAAGGGCCATTTTATCATGAAATTCAAAAGGACCTGCCTCGAGCGTTTCCATTTTACGGATTGGGAAATACATGACCACGGCTTTTTTAACCCATTCATTGACCTGCCACGTTCCGTCCATTATGGGTTCAGCCACACGCAAATGACCTTTGTCCAATGCCTCAATAACTTCGTTGATAGCTTCTTGGGCAGTGGTCTGGGTTAACATTTCGCGGTTGTCCCAAGCCAATTCAATGATTTCCTTTGTTTCCATGATGCAAAGTTATCGGAAATACTGAAAGCATAGAGAAGGATAGGATAATATCGGTATGTTTGCATCCATGGAACCGGTAAATTCACCTGCAAGCACCTATCGATTTGGCACAAAGATGCTGCTTTTACTTACGGTGATAAACCTGTTTAATTTCTTGGATAGGTATGTGCTTTCAGCAGTACTTGAACCGATTAAAGCCGATTTTGGAATCGAAAGCGATGCCGATATGGGCAGGTTGGCAACAGGTTTTATGCTGGGTTATTTTTTAACGTCCCCTATTTTTGGATTCTTAGGCGATAAATTGTCCCGCAGGAAACTCATGGCCATTGGTATTGTAGGCTGGAGTCTTGGAACCTGCCTTACAGGAATTGCCCAAGGTTTTTCATTTATGATGTTTTGCAGAATCATGGTTGGTTTGGGCGAGGCGAGTTTTGGTGCTATAGCTCCAGCGGTAATTTCCGATGCTTTTCCATCCTCGAAAAGGAACAAGGCGGTAACCTTCTTTTCTTTAGCAATTCCCCTCGGTGCTGCCTTTGGTTTTGCCTTAGGAGGGATAATTTCGGCCCACTTGGGATGGAGAAGCGCTTTTTTCATTACGGGGATTCCCGGTTTTTTGTTGGCCCTTTTACTGTTTTTCATACCTGAGCCCGAACGTGGAATGAACGATGTGCAAGAAAAAAAGGATAAAGTTTCATTTAAGAGCATCGCTTCACTTTTAAAAAATAAAGAGTACGTCTACGTTAATTTAGGATACATCTTTTATACTTTCGCCATGGGGGCGTTTTCGTTTTGGGGTCCCGCCTTTTTACATCGGATACATGGAATGAACGAGGCAGATGCCTCCTTGTTTTTAGGTCCTAGCTTGGTAGTAGGAGGGATTGTTGGTACGCTGATAGGTGGCGCTTTGGCCAACCGATGGCGGTCAAAATCGCCGGCTGGATATGCGAAATTACTGGTAATCTCAATGCTCTTTGCGGTTCCCTTTTCCTTTGTTTCGTTTTTAACAGAGAACACCCTTCTTAGTATGATTTGCATTGTAATTTCTTTGGTGTTTTTATTCCAATCTACCGGGCCTATCAATACCGTTATTTTGGAAAGTGTTCCTTACACCATGCGCGCTACCGCCATGGCAATTTGCATCTTTTTAATCCATGCGTTTGGCGATTTATGGTCGCCCGAGTTGGTAGGTAGGGTTTCTGACGGAGCAGGAAACCTACGGATAGGAATGCTCATACTCCCCGGAGCTTTTCTTTTGGCAGCCCTTTTTTGGTTTTTTCTTTACCGAGTCCAACTCCAAAAAAATGAATTCAATGCAGCAGATATTCCCTTATGATTTCTTCCTTAAGATTTATTTTCCATTAACGTAGTCGCTAAGGTACATAAATGGAGCATTCAAGGTTCCCTGGAAGGTTGTTTCAGAAGCGTTATGGATGATGTTGTCGGGATCATCGACCAATAACCTTGGAAATACGTGCTTCAACAATTCATTCCCGAAATCTTCCGAGGCATCCTTGGGCAATTCACAAGGCAAATTATCCACGGCCATTACAGCAATGGCTCCTTCGTTTTGGTAATCCGTTTCTTCTCCCGTTGTTGGATCAAAGCCATATATCGCAGCCCCAATTTTCGAAGGCCTTATCGTACTCGCGATTGGGCCGTTTACATCGCAGGAAATATCAGCGATCACTTGCAGACGTGGACTGTTGATTAAATCTTCTCGACTTAACATTACCGAAGCACGGTTGTCCCAATAGTGGCAAGGCATGTACAAGTCCGTCGAAGGGGTGTATTGGTTTAATACACAATGATATCCCTCCGGGTTTGCATAAAATTCGGACTTATCGAAGGTTCCATCGCTTTTTTGATAATAATCTTCTACCTCCAATTGTGCGTAAACTGGCTCATCAAAGGTTTGAGTTAAGTATTCCTCTGGACTAACCTCTTTAAGGGGCAATAATTGCATGATTTCTGCAGCACCGTGGCCAACTCGTCCGAATCCTGTCAGCAAGCATTTGAAATTTTTAGGAAGTTGAACTTTGCTTAATTCATGCTCTACTTCGTTTCGGTCGGCACATTGGTGAGCCGGCTTTAAAGTATACAATCCATGTTTGAGACCGTAGGTCAAAAAGCCGTTGTAGCACCCCACAATTCCCGCATATCTTCCGAAGCCAATTAAGCGGTTTCGGTACTTGTCGCGAATCGCCTCATAGTCCACCAATCGAATCTTGCGCTGTAAAATCGCGGCCAATAATTCGCGGTTGTAAGGCTGTTTTTTGAGCGTGTGAGAAAAGAAGAGGTAGGTTTTATTGGGGATCAACTGGTCAATTGGAACCTCCTTAACGCCTAATAGAATATCACACGAACTCACATTATCCACCACTTGAATGCCTTGCGCTTGATATGCCTCGTCGGAAAAAGTTCGTATTGGGCTGGTTTCGACCTGCACCTCCACAAAGGGGTACTGATTTTGAAGCATCTTGCATTGCTGAGGTGTTAAAGGTGTTCTGAAATCTGGCGGAACTTTGCCTTCTCGGATGATACCAATGCGCGTTTTTTCCATGTTACAGGTATTTAGTCAAATAAGCGTCAATAAACTCCCGTACACAACCTTCTCCTCCCCGTTTTGAAAGAATCAGCGAGCAAATCGATTTCACTTCGTTCACGGCATCGGACGGACAAACTGCCAAACCTACGTTGCGCATCGTTTCCAAATCGTTGAGATCATCGCCAATGATCGCCACATTTTGCAAGGTAATACCCAGTTCAACACACCAGGATTTTAGCACATCAATTTTTGGTTCTTGCCCTACGTAACAACGAGTAATACCCAATAATTCTGCACGTTTTTGCACCATGGTATGGGTGAATCCGGAAGAAATGATTCCTACTGAAAATCCTTTTTTCGTAAGATCCATGATCCCTAATCCGTCCTTGGTGTTGAATTTCTTCATTTGATCCCCGGATTCGGTCCAATACATGCCGCCATCCGTCATGACACCGTCCACGTCCAACATCAGTAGTTTAATACCTTTCAATTTTTTTGCTAAGTTTTCTTCATGGAACAAGGGCTTGAATAAAAGACCCATGAGATCCAAGGAATATTCTTCCGCAATTGCTTCTAAATCATACAGCGTAAGCTCACGGACTTCGTCCACTTCGAGATCAGCAAGAAAGTCGTTGTAGTGCAAACCATGTTTGGCGCACAATCCTCGGATGTTTTGTTCTAAATGTATCATACAATGCGGTATCCAACGGCAGCGGCCACGGGTTGAAGTTCTCGGTACAATTGTTCAAAGGCTTCATACGTCAACTGTTGTGATGCGTCCGATTTAGCCACTTTAGGGTTAGGGTGCGTTTCAATTAACAATCCGTCGATTCCCATGGCTACGCAAGCTTTGGCCAAAGAGGGAACACCATAAGCATATCCCATGGCATGCGATGGATCGAGAATGACGGGTAAATTGGTGTGTTCTTTTAACCAAGCGACGCCGCACAAGTCCAAGGTGAAACGCGTTCCCGTTTCAAAGGTTCGGATTCCACGTTCACAAACCATCACATTTTGATTACCTCCGGATAAAATAAATTCCGCGGCTTGCACCAGTTCTTGAAGGGTAGTCCCGAAGCCCCGTTTTATCAGAACAGGTTTGGTTATTTTGGCACAAGCCCTTAAAATACCTTGATCGTACATGGCTTTTGCACCGATTTGTATAATATCCGTATGTTCGATGATTTCCTCAATGTGCGTTGCATCTCTGGCCTCAGTAATGACGGTTAAACCATACTTTTCGCGCATTTTGGCGAGCAATTTTAGGCCGTCCAATCCCATCCCTTGAAAGGAGTAAGGACTCGTACGTGGCTTGTACGCACCGCCTCGCAAGGTGTTTAAACCCAAGTTAACCAACAATTGCGCAGCGCTTTCCAGTTGTTCTTCCGATTCCACGGAACAAGGTCCGCCAATGAGCACGGTGTTTTGGCTATTACCACCAATGGTGGTTTTTCCGAAAGAAATACTTCGAGTTTCTGCTTGATAATTTTTACTAGCCAGCTGCATGTCGTTGGGAAATACCCAGGATTTTTCCGTAACAGCTTTTAAACTTTCCGGAACTTCCTTGACACCTGAACCTGTCACCAAGATATGCCCACCGTCGAAAAGGTAAAAAGCATGGTGTTGTTCAGCCAAGGACTGGGCTTCGCTGGAGGTGATTTGTGGGTTTAAACGTAGGATCATAATTCTCCTTTAATAAGGTTAACAAAATTAACGATTCCCATGGCCTGTTGGTTCCGATCAACTACTGGAAGGTACATAACAGGGAAGGAGGCACGTTTGAGCAATTTCAAGAGTTCCACCACGGAGTCGGTAGCTTGAACCGTCAAAGGTTGTTGGTTGATTAACGATTCAGGCGTTAATGGGGTATTGGATTTCAGTTGTCGCAGCAAGGCTTTACGGATGTCAGCACTGGAAACAATGCCTTTAAGTTGGCTTTCGCGATTCGTTATAAGGCAAAAACCGAGTTTACCGTTTTCGATGATTTCTAGTATTTCGGTGCTTGCGCTGTCAATGGAGGCAACGGGACATTCCTCCAACGGTATCATAAAGTCCTCTACGCAATAGGTAGAATTGTGCGAACGAGTAGTGAGATTCATGAGAGCATGTCCGATGCTTGGTCCTTTAAAAAGGTAGGAACCTGAAACGGCCGTACTTACGCCCATGTTCCGTAAGATGAAGGAAACCTCGCCGTTAACGCCACCGTCCACGTGGATGGATTTGTTGGGATACCGCTTGCGAAAGGTGCGTATTTTCCTGAAATTATCCTTGTTAAATGTCCCGCCGGATTGGCCGGGAACGGTCGCCATGATCAAAATAAAATCACAGGTTTTGTGTGCTTCAAAAGCATCAATCGAAGTGTCGGTGGTAATAGCTACTCCTTTAGATCCTTTAAAGGCTGGTGGCCAATTTAGGGGTTCCTGCAGGGGTTCTAATTGGAATGTAATGTACTCCACGGGAACTTCTAACAACCGAGCATAAAACTTGGAGGGAGTAGGAGTAATGATGTGTAAATCCACCGGAATGTTGGTGATTTTTCGCAAAGTGATAATGTCGTCAAAAACCGAAAGATTGTCGTTGCAATCCACGTGCAAGAGGTCGACTTGATGAGCGTCCAAATCCGCTATGGTGGCTGACAAGTCATTGCGCACATCGCTGTAAATGGAAGCTGAAATTTTCATCCCTGCAAAGGTAGGGATTCTAGCGTAAGGTATGGTCTATTTGCACTTCCCTTTTTTGTACTTTGTTTTTCCTTCGAGGCATTGAATGACTGCTTCGTTTTGATAGGTGTTACCTTGGCAATCGCAAACGGGATCGTAATAGTTGGGGTTGATGTCGATCACATCACAGGGCAGTTTTGCGTGTTCCGTACAGCCTCCTTTGCTGCACGCGTTGAGGGAAATTAAAGCGATGCTGGTTGCGAAGAAAAGAAGTGTTCTCATTCGAAAGATTTCAGGTGACTAGCGGTAAAATCCCATTCCGGTGTATGCAATGTAGTTCCAAAATCAAGGTCGTACCAAGGGCAACCTGGGTTGGAGGGATTATCGAGGATTTGAATTTCTTGGGCTGGCATATAACTTTGGGCTAGCATGAATTTTACCTTACCATTTTTATCTACACATTTATCTACAATAATAATGGCGTGGCCATAGGAATGTCCAGGTGGTGGTCCTGTAATAAATACATCGCCTATCGTCATCTTTTCAAGGGGTTTACTCTTTAACTGTTGATTTAAGGAAGTGGTGTTACAGGTATTAAAAACGGTTTCTAAATACGTCCAAAGATTCGTTTTATCCGGTGTTTTCCCTGTCAACCACGTGGTGTAAGAGATGGTTTTACCGCTTGCTTGTCGAAAGGTTATTTCGTTGAATTTTGTTTGACTAAAAAGGTATTCAGCTCGAAGTCGCATGACGGCATCCGCACATTGGTGTAAATCTTTGGTGCCAATCGGTAAATTAACGACAGCAAGGTAGGTTTGATGGTTTGCTTTAGCCGCTCCAGAATACGTCAATACGTCGCTACCATCAGGTTTCAATGGCAGATTCCTTAAATAGTTGCCCCATGATTTAGGATTCATTGGTGCCGAGCTAAAGCCGTCTGGCAATCGGAAGCGAGTAGCAATAAGGTTTCCTTCAGGATTAATCCAACCATCTTTTATATCCGTTACGCTGTAGGGACGATGGTTTGCCACATCCGACGTTTTTTGGCCCTGACAAGACGAAAGACACAACGTGGACGCGAGAAATATCACCCAAGTTTTCAATTTATCGTTTAGTTAGACATGTTAGTTGAATGGTTTCACCTACCATGCAAATGGACCCCGCAGGAGAGGACTGGTAGGTGAAGTAAATTTTCTGATTGTTTTTCTTGAGGGTGGAGTCGAAGTCGTTGAGATTTAAGGGTTCAAAAGTTTTACCGTTGGCCTCAATCACCCAGCCACATCCATCGAGACCGCTGAGGTTTTTAATGCGACCTTGAAGTGCGTTTTGGCATGAGGTGCTTTTTGAACAACCGACTAATAGCACTAACGAAAAAACAAAAAACCATTTCATAGTTTAAAGGTAATGAAAAATGATTAAAGGAATTAATGATTCAAGGACAAAAGGATTAAGGATTTTAGGATTTATGGCCTTTGAATTCTTAACCGCACCCTGAGTAGTCCGAAGGAGGTATCGAAGGGTGCGTATGAGAAAATAACTTAACTTAACAGAAGAACAGTTATTCCTAGAGATGGCCTCTTTATATTCTCGACCGATGTCACCCCTCTCAATCTCCCATCAAGGGGAGAAGATGAAATGCTTAACATCCTAACGTCCAAAAAAAAGAGGGTAAGCTACTTTTATCGCACCGCTACAACCTCATACCTTTGCTACGTTCCCGTCCTGGAGGATTCAGAGGGAGCTGGTCGTAAAAGACTTACCCCGGCTGCAAAGATAGTCAGATTTTCTAAATAGAAAAGTTGATTTATTACTTGATAAATTCACTAGTTCGTTTACAAACCTCCAGAAGGTCTTGCGGTAGTTCATCTTTGGTCCACGGGTGACTAGCCCCGAACACGTGATCTGCTCCAGGTATTACCGAAGGCTTCGTTTGGCTCCAAGTCGCTAAGGCTTCTCCTTCCGCAAGTTCCACCGATCGGTCTTGGTCACCATGAATCACGAGCATCGGTGTGCTCATCGATTTTACGGCCGCTTCGAGGTTGAGCTTGGATGCATTTTTTTGAAAATCTTCATACAGACTAAATTTCTGCGGAAGATTCTGCCGAGTTCGACCGTTGAGTACCGTGCGGTGTCCCTGGTTTTTCCATTCATTCAGCTCCTGACCTTCGGGTAATCGCTTTGCTATATCGCAAATGGAGGCCCAAAGTACGATTTTATCGACGCGCTGGTCCTTCGAGTTCAGGATTACCGCTGCGCCACCTCTTGAATGACCGATGAGGTAAAGCCTCTTTGCGTGTATTTTCGTGGCAAGGTGCTTTCGGAATAAGCTCAGGTCTTCCACTTCTTTGGAGTACGTGTTGTTCGAAAAGGCTTCCAGGTCCGGAAAATCCAAAGGGTTTTCCACGGTTCCACC
>JACCDP010308629.1_pt1 | contig 33363 bp, 29 predicted proteins | sample 7445841 | NCBI WGS metagenome assembly JACCDP01 (sample SAMN15323441, study PRJNA562643) | freshwater metagenome | isolation source: river surface water | place: USA:Blue River Watershed | collected 2017-08-17 | reverse complement strand
TTATAAAAAAATTGAAATATTTAAAACTAATATAATCTTTTTTATATCAATAAGTAAATAAAATGGTAAAGAATACAACTGGAGGAAATAGATCTAAGGGCTTTGCTCGTAAACATAATAGCGGAAATAAGGATAATATTTTACGAATTTCGGAAGAAGAAGGTGAAATATATGCGATTGTCATTAAGATGTGTGGAAATGGAATGTTTGAATGTTATTGTATAGACGGTATAACTCGTCTAGGTCAAATTAGAGGCAAATTTACAGGCAAAGGTAAACGTGATAATATTGTTAATGTTGGAACGTGGGTATTAATTGGTGTCAGAGAGTGGGATATAAAAAAGGAGGAAGAAACTAATTTTAAGGCTAGTAGCAGTCTAGTTACAACAAAGAAAGAGAAGCTGCCAAAATGTGATTTGCTTGAAGTTTATAGTGATAATGATAAGGAGAAATTACAGGATGAAGTTGATGAGAATTGGAAATTATTGATTAAGCGCGACCCAAGTAGAATAGGTGAAAATGATGATTATGATGATAATAATGACAATAGTCTTATTGATGGTGGCTTTAAATTTGCTACAGATAAGGATATTGATAGAGAACGATTATTAAAAGAAGCAAAACAGGCGACTACTGAGAAGATTACGATGGCTGAAACAGCATCATCTGCTTCAGCGGCTGATTGGGTTTCAATTGATGAGTTATAAATCTTATACATGTAAAAAATATATAATACCAAATAACCTACAAAACAATAAGGGGATTTGGTATTATACTAAGTGCTGTCTTCTGTAAATATATATAACATGTTTTTTATTGGTTGGGATATATAACCTGATTATAAGATTGCTGATAGAAGACAAATATACATACGTATATGTCTTTAAGTTCTTTTTTCCATTTAATGCTGATTATAAATAATGAATATAAATTATAAATTATTTATAAACAATTTAAAGTGTATTTACTCTATTATTTTATACTAGCATTATATAATCATAATATAACTGAATTATACTATAAACTATGTTTACACCTGTAAATAATAACAAGAATAGAAGTAATAACAAAAATAATAATAATAATAACAATAAAAATAATAAACAACCAAATACACGTTTTAATTTTATAAGTGAGGAGTTAAAAGCAAAAGAGGAGAAATCTAAGAGTGATAAACCTAAGGAGAACAAACCAAAAGAGGAAAAATCAAAAGAACAAAAACCTAAGGAACAAAAACCTAAGAATGATAAACCTAAAAATGATAGATTTAATATGGAAAAATTAATGGTGGAAGAAGAAATTCAAAGGAACGACCAAAGGAACGACCAAAGGAACGACCAAAGGAATGACCAAAGGAACGAATTAAGGAATAATTATAGCCAAAATATTCCTATTATACAATCTTCTGTACCTATTGCTATACATAATCCTGAACCTAATATATTTCCTATTATTAAAGAAAATGATTTTCCTGATTTAAAATCTATAAGTCAAAATAAGGTTACAAAAAATACTAATTCAAATACAAATAGTTATAAAAAAGCAATAAATTATGAGAATATTCCTGATGAATGTGAAGAAAATAAGAAACCTATTGTGCCAACTGGTTGGGTCTATATTGTAAAAAATAAGACAGGAAAATCCGATATAATATATGGCCCAAAAACTGAAGTTCAGAAAAGAAAAGAATATTTAAGCACTAATTTGAATTATCAAATGTGCTTATCTATTTCAAATATGGAGGAAAAATGGAACCGATATGAACAATTATATGATAGTTTTCACGGCGAAAATGCTTTTAGAGAAAGATATGGATATGTGCCAACATATGATACAGATGACGATGATTATGATTATGATTATAATGAAACTGATCCATCTGATGATGATTATGATGATTATGAAAGTGAGTAAAATTATAGGTTTAAATTTATAATGTATTATGTAAACATAAATATAATACACTATGACAGATAATAATAAAATAATAAGCTCAGATGTAGATCTAGATTATACTTTTGAAGAACTAGATACATCTTGGCTACACGAATTTGAAAAAATAGATAAAGAATACAATACTTATTATACTGAAGATTTATTATTTGTTAGAGTTAATTATGTTTATGTTAATACATGTCAAGAAATAACTAATTTGGGTGAAGACAAATATATTTTTAAAACACCTAATGTTCTAACAAAAGAAGACTTAATTGGTCTTATTAAACGAAATAATATTGTAAATAATAAAAAATACTCATTATTATCTATTCTTAAATATAATATTAATATTGAGCCACATAATTTAAAAACTTTTTTTAGATCTAAAAATAAGCATATTGGACAAACATATTTACAATCTGTAAAGCATATTGATAATATTGTGTTTGATAAGACAATATCAATGTTTCAAGATTTAAATAACATAATGATTATATTTATAGAAAAAGATACTTCTACAGATAGGAATAAATCAAACAATTTATATAATGTTACTAAGCGTATTTATATTAATGGTTTTAAAACAGGATTAGTTACAGACTCGGGAACAGGAATACAGACAAAATATAAAAAGACTAGACGCAATCTATTTAAAGACAATTAATTATATTAATGTATCATTAAAAATGGCAGCACTTATAGGAGCACTAGATAATTATACTTGTAAACAACTTGGAGAAAATGGCACTACAGAATATACCTGGTCTAATGATATTAGAGAAAGAATTGTTCAATTAAGTTTCCAATTAACTAGAACTAAAGATATTTCTAATTTATCAAATCATTTTGAATTGTTACTAAGTGACTTACAAAAAAGACATAGTATTGGCAAAATTCCAAGAGAGGAATTTATTGAATATATGTCTCTTCTTTATAAAATGGTTGGACATACACGTGATATTATTGATGGCAAAGGTGAATATGAATTATCTTATATGCTCTTATATGTGTGGCATAAATTTTATCCAGAATTAGCCAAATTTGCTTTAAAACAGTTTATTTTATTAGACGATAACCAAGATTTACATCCTTATGGTTCTTGGAAGGATATCAAATATTTATATAAATATGTGCTTAAACATAGCACTAATGAGTCATCAGTTTTTAGTAATGATTTAGTTGCTTATGGTATTCAGTTAGTAAATGACCAATTAAAACTTGATCATGAAAGTAATACAAATAATCCATCACTTGTTGCTAAATGGGTGCCACGTGAAAAGTCGCAATTTGCTGATTTATATACCCAAATGGCTATGCTTTATTTTTCTCATTATATATCCACTGCGAAAACTGATCTCGCAAAAAGCAAGGCTATTTTAAAGGCTAAGATGGAATATCGCAAGATTATTTCAGAATTAAACAGAAAGTTAGATACAGTTCAAATAAAACAGTGCGCCAATACTTGGTCTGAAATAGAACCTCAAAAACAGACATCAATTACAATGCTCAAACAGAAAAAGGCGTTCTTGAACTTAAATAAAGATGGCTCTCAAAGATATGAAACTGAGGAACGTATTTTATGTGCCAAACATTTTGAAGAATTTATTTCAAGTCTTTGTCGTAATGAGTCTTCTGTAAATGGGAAGCGAATTGGTCTTAATGATTTTACAAAAGAAGCATTAAAAATAATAGGAAATTATAATATAAATAGTCTTGAAGCTCAACTTTTAAATGCGCAATGGCTTGATAATTCGTCACAAACTGGCGCATTAGGAAAGATGATTGCTATGGTTGATGTATCTGGATCAATGAATGGTGATCCATTACACGCAGCAATTGCGCTAGGAATTCGTGTAGCCGAGAAATCTATGCTAGGAAAGCGTGTTCTTACGTTTAGTGCTTTACCAACTTGGGTCAATTTAGATGGTCATAATACATTTATTGAGATGGTACAAAAGGTAAAAAAATGCGATTGGGGTTTAAATACTAGTTTCTCTAAAGCATTAATGCTTATATTAGATGCTATTGTAGAAAATAAAATGGCAGCAAATGATGTAGAAGATATGGTTTTAGCTATTTTCTCCGATATGCAAATAGACCAGGCTAAAAACAAGACAGATGATAATGATACAATGATGAGCTATATACAGAAGCAATATCATGATGCTGGTATAAAAGTATGCGGAAAACCATATAAGCCACCTCATATTTTATTCTGGAATCTACGTTCAACCTCAGGATTTCCAACATTATCATTACAAAGTAATACATCAATGATGTCAGGATTTAGTCCATCACTTTTAAATCTATTTTGCGATGAAGGTTTAACAGCGCTTCAAAGTTGTACACCTTGGTCACTATTAATTAAAGCATTATCAAATGAGCGTTATAGTATTCTAGATAAGAAGATTAAGGAAATTCTATAATTTGTTTATGTGTTATATGTATTATATGTATATATGTAAAAATAAAAAAGAAAAATTAAATACGTTTATTAATAGTAAAATTATTGTTATTAATATTAATAACAATAATAATGAGTTTTGATACCAAAATACCAAAGGTAATTTTTCAGACATCTAAGACAGAACAACCACAATATGTTATTGATCTAATAAAAACACGTTCACCAGGTTGGGATTATATTCATTATACAGATGATACTATTCTTAAGTTTTTTGAAGAAAATTATTTAGATGAATTTCCTAATATGAAAGAAAAGTTTTTATCAATAAGAACTGGAGCACATAAAGCTGATTTTTTTAGATATTATTATTTATATGTAAAAGGTGGTGTATTTATTGATTCTGATGCTATGATAGAACAAGATATAAATATACTAGCTCAAGATTATGATTTTTTTTCAGTAGAATCTAGTTATTATCCAGACTCAATTTTTAATGGGTTTATTGGAGCTACAGCAAAAAATAAAATAATGTATGAAGCATTAAAACACGCATATAATATTGATGTAGATGAATTAAATAAAGATTATATGACATTTTGTAAAAAACTAAGAGAGTTATATGATACATATAAAATAGATCAAAATACTTTCTTATATTTGGAAATAGAAAATGATGAAATATCGGCAAAAATGGTTGATAAAAATAATAAAATAGTGTTAATTCATTATTATTTAAACAAGATTATTCCTGATGTAAATAGATATAATCTATTGATTAACCAAAATATTAAACCAAAAATAGGAATTACTCTTAGTTTTCCCAAAACAAAGGCCGATTTATTCTGTAATGGAATAAAACAAAATGCAATATTTTTTTATAATTTGCTTGTAAATATTGGAAAGTATGATATATATTTTATAGTTGATAAAAATTCAGTAGAAGGTGAATCTTGTTTAAAGGAATTTGATTATAAATATATTCAATATGAAAATATAACTGAGGCTGGATTTAATATTATGATTTCATTTGATTTTTTATTGCCGCTTAAAAATTGTTTATTATTAAAAAAATCTGAAACAAAACATATATTTTATAACTGTGGAAATTTATTTATAATGGACTCTGAATCTTGCTTATTTGAAACCAAAATAACAGATTTTTCTATGTATACAAGATATAATTATTTTGATGAAATATGGAATATACCTCAAATGACAAATACAAACCATTTTTATCTGAAAACTTTATTAAGATGTAATACAGTAAAAGAAGTGCCTTTTATATGGTCTCCTGAATTAATAGATAAGGAAGAAAATAAATACAAAAAACGCTCAGGAAGCAAATCAATAGCTATATTTGAACCAAATATTAGTATTATGAAGTGGGCTTTTCCTTCAGTATTAATATGTGAAAATGCTTATAGAGATCCTATTATTACTAATAAAATTAATAAGGTATATATTACAAATGTTATTCCTGGAACAAATGCTAAAAAAAAATTCAACTTGGATAATTTTAATAGTATAATTAGATCATTAGATTTAAAAAAACATAATAAACTAACTGGTGAAGCAAGACATAACTCCTTATTTATTATGTCAAGATTTGCCGATATTGCGGTTTCTCATACTTGGGAAAATTATTTAAATTACTTATATTTTGATATGGCTTGGATGGGTTGGCCAATAGTTCATAATGGCAAATTATGTAAGGATATTGGTTATTATTATGATGAATTTGACTATGAAATGGGAGGAAGTGTATTAAAAGATGTTATTTTAAATCACGATGAAAATGCCGATACATACTTATTGAAAAATCGTTACTATATGTCAAGATATTTACCAACAAATAAGGAACTAAAAAAACAATATGAAGATCTAATAACACAAGTGTTAAGTTCTCCTAAAAAATAACAAAATAACAAAATAAAATTGATTTTAAAATCATTTGAAACATATAAACTAACAAATATAGATATAAATATAACAAAAACTAATTAAGTTTATATGTTTTATATAGCATCAACGCGATTTAATAATGACACTTATGAAGAGAATATAGCATATCGTAAAAAGACTGGTATACCTGTTATTTATGGCACAAGTATCCGTATACAAGAAAAATATGATGTTGGAACATTAATGTTTGTTGCTGAAATGAATAATGATGAGAACCAAATAGAAGGCATTGGTCTTATTAGAAACACACTGGTTTATGATAAGAAACATAATATTTACATAAATAGTGACTATAATCGTTATTTATATAAGGGTGACTACTGGATAAGTCGTAAGACTATTTTAGATAATGATGAAGAAATTATAAAAATATGTGATACTGTTTTATTTAAAGGCAAGTCTCATTTAAAACGTGTTTCTGGTATTTCAGTGCTAACTAAGCAGTTATTTACAAACTGGGATTATAAATTGTCTGTTTTAAAGAATAAAATACGATTATTATTTATAAAAATACATTCTTTAAATGGGCCGAATAATATATTATATGAAAACAACTTAAAGAACTCATGTGAAGATTCTGACTTTGATGATGGCGAAACATTTGAAATAGTTCCTGTTAAGAAACGTAAAATAATGTCTGAAAAATAATGCCTGTAAAATTAATATATAAAAATAACCTTATCTATTAATATACTAATATATATGTCCAAAAATACAAATAATAATACCAGTGATTTAGACACAAATATAGATAATTATACGGTTCCTGAAATGTTATCTATTTTGGGTTTAGATTCTAATCCAAGTGATGAAGATATTACTAATGCCGCAAATGTATACATAACTAAATTTAATCAAACAGGCAATACAGAAATGTCTAATTTTTTTCAGGATATGGAAACAACATTGCTTGCTTATAATAATCCTGATATAAATGAACCTCAAGATGATGGCGGACAAGCAGATACATGGTATAAGAATGAAGCATTAACACAAGATAATTCTGTTCAAAACAATAAAATCACAGATCGTAAACAAAAAGTTGATATTTATGATAATGAACACGCACCAATGAATAGACAACAATTAGGTGTAAGTAATAATTTTCAAGTTCCTGTAGCACAAGATACATTAAATCCCAATTTAAAAAATGTTACATCAAGATTTGTTGTAATAGATAGTCAATTTAGACAAGCAACTGGTGGTATTGATACAATATCTACTGATTATACACTGGACTTATCTGATCCTTTAACAGATACACTATCACTACGTCTATATTCAATACAGATCCCATTTACTTGGTATATAATAGATACAATATATGGTAATACTTGCTTTTGGATTATTATACCATATAACACATTAAATAACTTGACTTATGAAATTAAAGTATCTTTTATACCTGGTAATTATACAAATACTACATTTCAAACTGAATTTGCCGCAGCAATTGCTAGAGCAGGTATTACTAATCCTGGTGGAGGCGCCACACCATTAATAAATATTAATACAAATAATGGTAAGGTTACTATTAATTTAGATGGCTGGGTGTATACTGATCCAGTTACTATGACTGTTATTCCAATTACTGGTATAACTGAAACAAGTGATATATTTGATGTAACACGTAATCCATATTTTTTATTTTTTGATTTTGGTGGTAAACTAAATTGTCTTACAAATGGTGCTGGCTGTGCTGCGCAAAATATGGCATTTAATGGCACACTTGGATGGCTAATGGGTTTTAGACTGCCAATTTTGCCTATATTTAAAAGTCCAGGTAATACTTCTACCGCAGTGATTAATCTACAAGGCCCTAAATATTTTATTATTGTCCTTGATGATTATAATCAGAATCATATAAATAATGGTCTTATAACTATTACTGAATTATCTAATAAATTACCAATCCCATCTTATTATAATACATCACAGCCTTCAACATGTGTTCCTAATGTAAGTAATCCTTTTGCTGGATTATCTGGATTAGACGCATTATCATTAGGTGTAAATCCAACATCTGACAAATTGGATTCTGGCTATGGTCAACGACAAGTTGTGTTACCATCCGCACCAAGAACGCTTACTCAGGCACAATTGTATACAATCAATGAAATAATTAAAAATAGAGAAAAAAATACATCTTTTAGAGCAAAGGCGCCAACAAATTCAGATACATTTGCTATTATACCTATAAAACGCAGTTCAGCAAGCACTGGTGAAATATATACAGATTTTAGTGGTTCACTACAAGATAATACCAGAGTCTATTTTGGACCTGTAAATGTAGACCGAATGCGTGTTAAATTAGTAGATGACCGCGGTTATACAGTAAATTTAAATGGTGCCGAATGGTGTTTTACAATTGTAGCTGAGTGTTTGTATCAGTATTAATTTTTTTATTTTTATAATATAATATAGTAATATGTATTACTACATTATAGATCAAATAAATGATATTACAGATGATATAAATAATCTTATTGATTTTAATAATATAACAATAAATCTAACAAATATAGTTCATTTGATTGGATATTTGACACCATTTATTATGTTAGTTACAACATCTTTATTATTAAGAAATAAGGCAATATATTTTAAATTCTTTTTCTATGGCTATATATTTAATATTATAGTGAACTCATTATTAAAATGGACAATAAAAATGCCCAGACCATTAAATGATTGGAAAGTATTAGAACTTGGTATTACACATACTAAGCGAATTGGATTTGATAAATATGGAATGCCTTCTGGACACGCCCAACATTGTGGATTTATGTTGGCATTTATTACACTTGTTTTAGACAGTCCATTTATTACAGGTATATATTCTGTTTTGTCACTTATTTGCTTATATCAGCGCTACTTGTATCAAAATCATACAATTATACAAATTATTGTAGGATTTGGTATAGGGTTGTTAGTTGGTTATATATTTTATCAAATAGCTTCTAAAAAATTGGTTGGAAATATTAAACGGCGACCAGATGATAATGCGCCTATATAATATTATTTAGTTATCTTTGGCAACTGTATGTCATATTTAAATATACTGAAAATGTTATTTTGTTTTAAATCAGGTAATTCTTCACAAACAGTCTTTTTTGTGCCACCTATTTGGCTGTGTTTTTGTGTATAATTGCGTCTTTTCTTTTTATTATTTATGCTATTTATGTTATTTATGCTATTTATATGCTTAAGTGTTTTTCTCTTACTTCTATTTTTATTTTTGTTCATATTCATATTATTCTGTCTTATATATATTATAGAATAATATGCTTCATTTATTTCTTATTTTAATCATTATAATTATTACAATTCTTATATTTGTTAGTATATGTATTTATAAACAGCAACAAATACGAAATACAGAAATACCAATCCAAAACAGTGGATTACAAGAAGGATTAACTAACAAAAGTAATGACAGTTCAACTATTATTTTAATTGGCGACAGTATATTAAATAATAATAATTATATTTTTACTGAAGGAAAATCTGTATCTGAATTAATTAAAGCGAAACATAGTGATACATATCTTTTTGCTAAAGATGGAGCTGTAATTACTGATTGTTATACACAAATTGAGCAAATATCTAAGATTGAATCTGAATCTGATACAAATTTGCGAGAAAATATATATATTTTTGTCTCAGCTGGTGGTAATAATATTTTAAGTAGTCGTGGCACATTATCTAGTGAAATTATAGAGTCATTTTTTCAGCAATATTCTACCCTAATACTTTCATTAAAGAGCAGTTTTCCTAATTCTCAAATATATTTATTGAATTTATATTATCCATTAGATAGCCGATTTAAGAATTTATACACATATATTGATCAATGGAACACATTACTTTCAGAATTTGCCGAAAATAATAAGTTAAAAGTATTACAAACTAACAAATTTATGTTAAAAAATAGCGATTTTACTAATGCGATTGAACCATCTGAAACTGGAGGTAAAAAGTTAGCAGACGCAATATTAAGTTCTGTAGTAAATTAGTAGCATATATCCCTTCATAAAATTCCACGTCAACTTCTTTCCTTCATCTTCCGAACCCTTAAATTGCCATCTATGCTCTGTATTAATATATTTTTTCCAGTCCATAAATACAAGACGATGATAGCTCATACCATCATAAGCCATTTCCTTACTTTCACATGTTAATAATGATGAGAAATGCTGCTGATTTGTATCTCTAATAACACAACTGTCTAATGTGTATTTATTATTATTTAGATAGAAACTAGTAGGTTTGTTAGTTGTTGGCTTTTCATCATCAAAAAATTCTAATATAATTACGTGTGGACTATGTTTAATTGGTTTCTGTTCAGTTTCTTTAACTATTTTTTCTTGCCAGTTTTGTTTCAAATCTGAGAAAAAAGATATTTCCAAATCTTTATTATTTAAATAGTTGATTAGAGACAAATAATAGCGCATTGGATTCCCTGCTTCATCAATATCTTTAATATATCTAAAACGCTCTTTATAATCTGCTGGTATTGCGTCATATACTTGCTTAATAATTGTATTTGTATTTAAAATATACGCATATTTATTGCCAGTTAGACAAGCATCTATTGCGTAATTTAATAACGCAAACCCATCTCTTAGTTTTTCAGGTATTAATTGGTTACCTCTTTGTTTCCCTTCAATCATTAACTGTCTAAAAAAGTGGAAGAATTTACGCCCTTTATCGCTAATAAAAAGTGTTACAAACATCGTATTGAACCAACAATTACCTAATGATTGGATTGGCGGTATAATTTTCTCTGGATCAACATGTTTGTTAGCTTTTAGACTTTTTAATAAGAACTTTTTAGCCTCAGGTGAGTTATATGGATAACAATATTTGCCATATATGTAACCAGGTATACCAATTTGAAGTGGTGCTTTTAGTAAAAATGCTTTCTCATTATTACAATTATATACCGGTTGTCTTTTTGCTGATACTAGTGAAACTAATTCTTCATTAATACTAGGACTATATGACGCAACTGGGGAGCCTGTATTAGAACTTTTCTCCAATTCATCATTAATATCTTGACTAATTTCGTCTATATTTTGTGGTGTTTTATTTGGAAGTATAATAATACCAGCACGTTTTATATCCTTATTATCCTTATGAATCTTTTTAGTATTAGTATTTTTTTTATTACGATGTGATCGTATTTTTTTTCTTTTTTGAGACTGTTGTTTTTTATGTTTTTTTGTTAGTGTCATTTATATTTTATTTAGATTATAAATTATATTAATTTATAATAATTTATAATATTATGGGTGCCAGTATATTACCAATAACAGTTCATAATGGCAAAATTTTGCTACTATTTGGAAAAGAAAGAGATATTGATGAAAATCCTGGTTGGTCTGATTTTGGAGGTGGAACTGATAAAGGTGAGAGTTTTTTACAAACTGCTGTAAGAGAAGGTGGAGAAGAAATGACTGGTTTTCTTGGATCATCTTCTGATATTAGACGCTTATTAAATCGTTTTGGAACATTCAATATTGATTATATCTCAGATAGTGGCTATGGAACATATAGATGCCATGTTTTTCCTATGGATTATGATTCATATTTACCATATTATTACAACAATAACCAGCGCTTTTTACAAAAACGTCTTTCATCTAATATTATTCGCGATACAAAAATATTTGAAAAGACACAAATACAATGGTTTGATATTAATACATTGGCTAAAAGAAGAAATGAGTTTCGCAGTTTTTATAAAAATATTATTGACTTAATACTTCAAAATAAAGATGAACTAACAAAATTTGCCAAGAAATGTATTAAATCTAAACATAATATTACTAGAAATGTTAGAAAGACTCATAGCAAAAAGACCAGACGAAGATAAAAACATAATTATAATAATATAAAAATAATTTTATGTTATTATATAGAAATATAATGAATATGTTATTTAACTTTGTATTATTTTTACAGCTCTTTACTGTATTAAACGCATTTAATCAGCTAGCATTATCAGGTGGTGGATCATTTGGAGCCGTTGAAATTGGTATTTTGAAACGTATTACAGAGACTAATGTTAAGAAATATGATTTATATACTGGTATTTCTGCTGGTGCTCTTAATGCCGGGTTCTTATCTTACTTTTCTAATTTAAAAAGTGGTGTTTCTGCCGCTGAGAAAATGTATAAGAGTATTCATAATTTACTAATATATGATATTTTACCTCCAACTGGTGTATCTGTATTAAATACAGAACCATTATTTAATACACTAACAAAGGTAATTAATAATATGCCTGGCAAACCGGTTATTCATACACTTATTGGTGCTACAAATTTATATAGTGGAAACCTAGATGTTTATACATTTGAAGATAATGATAATGCTAATAAGGTTTTATTATTAATGGCATCATCAGCTATTCCTGGTATTTTTCCACCAGTAAAATATGATGGTCAATTGTATGCTGATGGTGGTACATTAAGTAATGAATTATTACAGGTAAAAGGTCAAACTGGTTATCTAAATATTACTTATATTACACCATATGAAGGCTATACATATAATAATGAGCCAATTAATTCACTAAAAGATATGATTAAACGCACATTAGACATTGTATTCAGTAATTTTAATAATCCTTTATCCACATTAAATCAGAACTGTAAAACTCCTGTTGGTGAAATCAATAAATATTTTGTTAGTCCAGAGTATTTAAAAGACTATAATTCACTAAATTTTAATACCGGTGAAGAATTAATTAATATTGGATATAAATATGCTGTAAGCAAGAAATATAAGATTTGTTAGTTCTATTAGAATTATTTTATAAAATTATTAATTAATTTTATAAAACCTATTTATTTACTTTATTATAACTATTTTATTGTATTACATTTCAGGTTTAGGCACTGGGCTTAATGACCAGCCAACAGAGCTATTTTCAAGAATATTACTAAAATTACCTGTAGTAGTTTCACTCTTGACCTGAGTTAGAGACAAACTTGAACTAATAATTGTATTAGAAATAAGACTTCCCCAATTTGTAATTTGGAAATTCTTACGTCCAAGTTTATCAAGAACTGTGTAAACAGGATATTTGAATACCATAAAAACCTTTGCTTTACCATCAGATCTAGTAGAAAATATTCTAGGTGGCATTATTTGTTGCGCACGTTTTGTATAGCATTGTATATTCGCATAAACCATATTAAGATCATCTCCATATAAGGAATTATCTGTTATCCAAGGTAAATTATCAAATTTGGAAGCTTGACTGGCAATAAATGTATCATATGATTGATTAAGTTTTGTTCCAGTAGTTTGAACTGATGGATTTAATTGGGTAAAAGCAGCAGCATATTCACTTGATGAAACAGATACCTTCTTATATTGTCTTTCTAAGAAATTAAGTGTAATTGTTTGTAAACTATTAACAGTTGTTCCATCCGCATTCACATTGTTATAATCAATATTATTAATAGCATTGTATTTATAAACAAATAGATCAAGACTTCCATCCTTATTTGAAATAGTTTCGTGAGTAAGTAAAGAAACCTTTGTTCCTTTTCCAGTAGGCAAGTCTAAACTGAATTCATTTCCAGTTGGAGCAGTTTGAGCACGTGATGGTAAGATAAAGAAATTATCTATTCTAATCACAACATTAGCATTTTCAGCTGCAACACTAGAGAAAATATCAGTAACTAACAAATTTTGGAATGGTGTATTAACATTTAATGGCTGTAATAATTTCATTAGAACACCTGAATTACTGTTAGTTAATTGAGATAAATAGAAATTAGAAGTTGTTGTTTTTAATTGTATTAATCTATTAGCAGGTAAACTATTACCAGAAGTATTAGAAAATAATGTTGTAACAGAAACACCATTCTGTGATTTAAGACCAACAGCTAATGTCATTTTAAGAAGACTACCTTCAACTACAAAAAACTGTGTATTAACGGTTCTTGCTGTTGATGAGTAATTTGAGATTAATGACTCAGGAGCAGTGTGAGCAAATGTAATATTATTAGCCATTGTTTGATCAAATGTAATTGTAACACTAGATATTCCAAATGTGGGCGCAATATAAGAATATGTTCTACTGGCAATAAATGGATTAAATATTTTTCTGCCATTTACTGTGTCAGAAATAGGAAGATAACTTTCCTGGATATCTGATTCAGCAAATACATATGGTAATGTTTTTGTTTTACTTACTACTTGTCTAAAGAAAGCATATGGAGGAAGAATAACAAAGTAACTAATACTAGGACTATATTGAGCAGCAGTTAAACGTGTTCTAATTAACCAAGGACCAATTGAAATACCAGTAGAAAGATTATTAAATGTATATTTAATAGCTGGATTAATATTTACCCATTTTGTTGGATCTGGACCAAAAAATATGTTATTTGTATCTAGATTTTCAGGATTACCAAGGTAATTACTATTCTTATATATGACAACTGCTCTATTACCTAATTCAACTGACCAAGATGCGGTAGAATATAAAAATGTATTTGAAACATTTGCTGTCTTTATCTTAAGTCTGTAAGAAGCAATTGATAATGCTTTTCCGGTATTATTAAAGTTAGGACCACTGAATGTATCTAATACAAATGTTTTTAATGTTCTGGCACTAGGAGCTGTTCTAAAACCAGTTGATACAGTTGGATTACTAATAGAAAATGTAATATCATCACCCATTGTGTAAATAACAAAATTACCTACATTATTTGGTGTAAGCATAGATACCAAAAATGTGATTTTAAGACCAATATCACCAATAACAACATTAGTTGAACCAACAGTTCCACTTAAATTATTTACAGTAACAGGACTATTATAATAAACATTAAATGACTGAGAAATTACACTAGGAACTGTATTGTCAGATGTAGATCTGTTAACAGTAAATGTAGCAACCATTGTGCCTCTTTGAATAGTATAAATTTGTTCATATGACTGTTGATTATCAGTGGGTCCATTAAAACCTCTGTAACAATCAATTGTTAGTATACGTGATATTTGTTCAGCATTAGTATATTGAAATGAAAGACCATTAGATGATATAGTATGATTTGATATAGTTGTTGTATCATTACTACTCTTATAAACAATTTCAACCAAATTAGTTACATTATTGATCATATTTACACCAATTAAATCACCCTTAAGAGAAAATTTAATAAATTTTCCAATGTCTGATAATTGACTAAATGTAGTAGAATTTAGTCCAGTATTTGTTAAATAAATACCAGTATCAATAGCAAATATATTTGAACTGCTCAAATAATTATAATCAACTGTAATAAATTTTTCAGAAAATGTAATAACTGAACTAGTTTGTTTTTGTCCAATCCATCTATCAACTCTATAAATATCATTAGGAATATTTGTAATAAATAAATGTGTATTTACAAATTTAGAATTCTTGATTCGTATCTCATATAATGATGAAGTTGTTCCAGTTTTACAAATACTTAATACGGTTGTTGAATTATTAAGAGACTCATTAGTAACTAAAACATAATATTCTGTCTTATTCCAAGTGGTAATATTTGAATAACCATTAGATATAGTTAATGATTTATTACTATAGTCTGTTGTATTAGAAACAGTAGCAATATTTGTGTTGGAAATTATATTATTTGTATTAGCTGACCAATATTCAACTGAATAATTAGTTCTATATGAGCTTGATAGACTAAGAACATAACCATTATCTACAGAATCAAATAACATTGTGTTTACATCACCTTCATCTGTCTGAGATTCTGTTGTAATACTTAATTTAAAAATACCATTACGAATAGTATTTTGCTTAACAGTATCATTTAATTCCATTATTGTTTCAATATCATACATAACAGATACTGAATATTGATTTGTGAAATCAATATCATTATTGTTACTATCTTTTCCTTGAACTTTTACAAACATATCACATAAATCAGATGAGTTCAATGTTCCAGTAATTGATTCTACTGATGAAAATGTCTCATTTGACAAAGAATAATTTGTGCCTAAACTATCTGATACATATTGTAAATATGATTTGGGTTGAGGAATAGGTGTTCCGTCAGTAATATCCATAATAGTATAGTATGTGCTATTTACTGTTATATTGGGAGTTGTCATAGTTAATCCTGAAAAAGGTCTTAGAGGCAAGGTAAATGAATAAGACTTATTTCTTACACTAGTTGCTGTGTAAACTTTTATTGTTTTTCCTAATAATTTACCAGAAAATGTAAGAGGAGTTGTTATTTCTTGGAATGTTGTTGTAGGAGTTGATAAAGTTTTAGTCATATTTGCTTCAGGAATAGTCATAGTTTTACTAGTAACAAAATTATCAGTAGACCATCTGATAATAACAGAATCAGAAACATTAGGCACAGTATGAACTAAAATTTCATATTTAATACTATTACCACCCTTTATGAGAGTTTTTGTTTCTTCTAAAGATGGAAAACAAATAGTATCGTCACAATATGCGCTTTGAACAGATGAAACAATTTTACCATTATACTGGGGTTGAGTTGTAAGATTCCATCCCTTGGCTATAGCACTTGAGTAAATACTAGAACTAGATACTGGTTTTAAGCTGAAAGACATCTTCGCTGTGTCAAATACATTATCCATATTAGGATATGGAATAAGATTCTCAACCGCAGCAAAAGCATATACTAAATTTACAGGTGTAGCAGTTCCATTACTTGATAAACGACTAAAACCAAGATTGTTAGCTATACGTTTAGTTGATTTAATTTTATAAACTTCAGCATTACTATTTGTATTTGGATTAGTGGCACTAAATTCAAAATCACTACTTGTAAAGAATGAGTTACAAATATTATTTCCATCAAATAAATCTAAAGAAGCTAATTGGTTTCCAGAATTCTTTAAAAATGATGAAGAAATATCCTTAGAGTTCTTAGCAACTAATTGAGATAAATAAGTAACTGAATAGTTTTGTTTTAATTCATCAGAAATACCTTCTTTAGAATCTTCAGTATTATATAATACATTAGGTGTAATGCTTAATGTTGAATCATTACTAGTAGTATGTCTTGTAGAAGCACTACGATTATTTATTTTAATCTGACCATTACTAAAGTTACTTTGTGTTAATAATTCTCGTTGAGTATTTAAACTAAATAATGATGTATTAGCCGGTGATGCTACTGAAACTGGTGCTATTGATAGAGAAGCAGGTTGGATAGATAAACTATGATTACCATTAACATAATTTTTCATATAATTAGCATTATTTGATAATGAATTGTCATCTAATGTAAATGTATTTGCTACATCAGTTCTAAGAGTCATATCTTGACTGGGAGAATAACCTGAATTAAGTTTTTCAGCAATATTAATATCATATCTGTAACCAGATCCAATATTCTCAACACTTCTATTAAATAAAGAATAAAAAATATCATTTGTAAGTGTATTTTTAGGTAGTATTGAATTTGTATTTACATTAAAAATAGGAAATTGAATAAGATCATCTTGTGCTGATGAAACATTCTTCTCGCCATCTTCGGCAATAGTAATAAGAGGAACATCAGGAAATTGTTGGATTCTATATGATCCATAATGTTGAGATCCAATATTCGCAAATGTAGCAGTTTTAGTAGCAAACAAACCATTATCATTTAATCTAAATGAAGGATTACTAGGAGTGCCAAGAGGTGACTCTGCTCCAATATTAGAAATATAATTAGGAATAGGTTTACCAGTATTGCTTTCTAATGTATAATAATTCTGAATTGCTTCAGTAGATAATAAATCCATTCCTAAAGAATACTTTTTATTAAAGGTATCAAACTCATTTGCTCTTAATGGTCTTTGATAATTAGTAGTATTATATTCAGAGTTAATAGCCTTGCTATAATTAACATTAGGATTTGTCTCATCAAATGTGGCTTCCCAAAAACCTCTATTAGGAATAGTTCCTGTTAAATCTGTAGGATAAGCAATACCGGTATTATTACTAGTTGAAAAGAATGGACCTGTATTGGCACTCAAACTAAATTTAACATTTGAGTCATAAATAGAAACAGTTGGTGTATTAATTGAAATAGTTTCTTGAATATTATTTTCAGCAGTTCCAATATTGTAAGTATACGAATCTGGTGTAGGTTGTATAGATGAATCATATGATGACATCAAAGCAAATGATATATCAGAAATATCATTAGTTGTTTCAATATCAAATTCATCTCTGTCAGCCTTAAGTATTCTGGTGACAGTTAAATCAGATGGAGGTCTATCAGTTATTCCAGCATGACTAATGCCAGAAGCTAAATATCGTATTGTTGCTCTTTCTAGTCTATTATTAAAAGTCTCGGTTGTTTCGGTTGTATTTGCTGGTTGTGCTAGTATTAACATACTTTCATTATCACTAGTAAATACAAGATTTCCTGAAGATGAATTAGCAAAGGTAGACATGTATATATATAAAAATATATAAAAATATATAAAAAATATATATACATATTGTGAATTCCTAAAACATATTAACATTATTGATCATTATATTCTTACTGATAATAGTTGCTATTTGATTAATTAGTATCAGTATTTGTTAGTATATAAAATTTTAAATGTGAACTTAAAATATAAATGGACTTAAAAACATCACTCTTTATAATGATTTTAGGTAGCTTTTTTATTCAGTTTGTTTTAATGAGCATGTTAATGACAAATAATTCACTTAATATTCGTTCAAGTTTGGGCAAATTTTATTTGTCTGTAATAATGGCGTTAATGATGGGGGTTTTAGAAGTGATAATGTATGATTATCATATGGCGTCTATTAGCATTTTTTATTATTTATTTCTAGGACTAATGATAAGTGTATTTATCTATTTATATAGAAACCAAGTATTTATTTATGATAAGGATTATTTAAATGAAATGATTGAACACCACTCAATGGCACTTCTAACAAGTGAAGAAATTTTACAGAAAACTAGTTCAGAACGCGTAAAACGACTTGCTGAAAACATTATTTCAACACAGCAAGCAGAAATTGAGTATATGAATAAATTGCTAAATGTGATTTAAGATGAATATTCAGTTAAATACTTACTTTTATATATCACATTTTTGTTTATTTATAACAAGTACAATATCATCATATCTACCTTTAATATGTCTTAAATCATAGGATGATACATATTCCTTTAGATGATCAGGCACTACTTTTATAAGTTCATTAATCCAATCTATTGATGCAATATCTTCAATAATAAGGATACCATCATCTGCCATAACTTGTGAGTATAATTTTATAAATTGTATCATACTTTCTAATGTGTGAGGACCATCATCTAGTATCATATCAAACTTAATTTTTCCTAAAAAGTTACTATTAAAAAAGGTTTCATTATATGCGTCAAATCTACCCAATTTAATTCTAGGTTCGCAGCGAATTTCCTTACATACATTTGTTAAAGGAATAATATCTAGTCCATAAATAGTTGCGTTTGTAAAATAATCGTGCCATAATTTAATACTTCCGCCTTCATTAACCCCTATTTCTAAGACATTTTTAGCTGTAAGTCTCTTATTACTTAATAATTTTTCATATAATGGAATATATGAATGTGTAGTATTTTTGTCTGTTTTGGTATTATAAACTAGATTCAACATTATAATATAATTAATATATTTTATATTTTATATTTTATAAAACTTCTTAATAATATTTTTATAATGTATTTGTATTATTAGTATTATTAGTATTATTTATATTTGTAATACTTTCATATATTGTTTTGGCCTCTCCATCTTCCATTATTGCCACCGGCGGAGATTCCCACTCGGTATATGCTTTGGCTTTTGTCGTCGGTCGCTCCATTTTTAGCAGCATATCTAGCGCAGTAAGCCGCCTCAAAAGCGGGCACATTTTAGTCGGCAATTTGCGACTAATTTGCTTCCAACGCCATTCAAATTGTAGCGCTGCTTGCCAATCAGGAAATCCTTCAACATGGGCTGCTCTAATCCAGGTCTCACCTTTTGCTACTTTGGCACCAGTCGCATGTGCGCCGCCTTTTAGTTCTTTATTATGCTGCCTTAGACGCCTATCTAGATCTACAGTAGCGCCAACATATGTGGCATTATCACTTGATAATAATAAGTAAACATAAGATTTATCATTTTTATTTGTTTGATTTTTAGACATTTGTATTTATTTATATTATATTATTTAATTGTATTTCTAAATAATAATATTGTTATATTATAGCAAATATTAATGAGTAGCAGTAGTAGTAGTAGTAGTAGTAGTAGCAGTAGTAGCAGTAGTAGCAGTAGTAGCAGTAGTAGTAGCAGTAGTAAGAAATATTTTAATTGTTTACTAGCAACCCATAATAATATACTTCAGTGTACAATTGATAAATTAATACCTAGAAAAGGGGGTCCTAAAATCAGGTTTAAAAATTGTGCTATTTTATGTTTAACAATAGATTTGGATTCATACCAATTTAAATTAGAATTAGTATATGATGGATTACTTAGTGAAGAAGAAAGTGAAAAAGTATCAGAAGATAAACCCTATTATATAAAGGATAATACAAATGAAGACAAGTATAAAACTTTTGATCCTATTACAGATTTTATTAGTAAAGATAGAATATTAAATTTATTACCAATAGATATAAGTGCTCTTAAAAATAAATTAGAAGCTGATGCTATTAGATTTTATATAGTAAGGCACGGACAAGCAGAACATAATGAAAAGAATTTTTTTAGTACATCAAGATGGGGAGCAAAAATAGACACATCTGTGACACAATTAGGACAACAACAAGCAACTGAAGCAGCATCCGAATTTGAAAATATTTTAGGTCCTAATCAACATATAGATATTGTGTTTGCTTCTGATTTACAGAGAACAAGACAGACTTTATTGCCATTTTTTGAATTACCAAATGTGATTCTACAAAAAACAATTATAATTGACCCTTGTGCCAATGAATTGGGATTAAAAGGCGATGGAACTGGAAACTGTTGGGAAGAAACTGCTTCTTCTTGGGAAAAACTATCACGTGAAAATTATCCTGATTGTATTCCTAAGACTTGCCCAGTAATTAAATCTTCAACTGGAGATAATATTACTATTGATTGGAGACTATATTCAATATTTTATAAGCACTATAAAAATAATATACGTGGTTATCCAAATGCAAAAGACCAACCTAATTGTGCTAATACAAATATGATTGCGATGGCTGTATTTTATTTATTAAATTTATATAAACCGATAGCACAAGAGCCTGAATATGAAATAGAATATGACGAAAGTGGAAATATAATGGTTGGCGGTAGAAAAACAAGAAATAGAAAGAGAAAGAGAAATTATAAGAAGAAAACTATAAGAAGGGTTCGTAGTAAAAGTCGTGGTAAATATAGAAAATAAATTTATAATTCTTTGTCGTCAAAATAGACAAATAATTATATATATAGAATTCATAAAAATGGGAAATATGTTTTGTAGTGCACCGCCATTAGTTAGTATACCTGTTATAGAGACTATTGAAGAGACAAAAGAGGAACCAAAAGAGGTTGTTGAAGAGACAAAAGAGGAACCTGTTACAGTCATACAAGAAATAAAAGAAATAAAAGAGGAACCTATTGTTGTAAAGGAAGAAATAAAAGAGGAACCTATTGTTGTAAAGGAAGAAATTAAAGAGGAACCTATTGTTGTCAATGAAGAAACAAAAACAGAAGAAGTTAGTGTTGTTTTAGATTCTAATACTGACAATAAAATACAAGAAGATGTTAAAATAGAAACTTTAGAAAATATACCAACTAACAATGAGTGCTCTTTAAGTGATACATCATCAACTACATCATCTGTTGATAACACTATTAAAGAAGATGAACCTGAGCCTGCTAAGAAAAAACGAGGTAGAAAGAAGAAGAGTCATTAAAAAATTGAATTTTAATAACTTAAAACTTAAGTTATTAACCTAAACCAAAATATTATTTATAGAATTATGATGAACTCTTTTATACAGAAAAATGTTATGTATTTAAAAAATCACACATTTAAGAAACATTCAAGTGGAAATTATGGCATGTATGGTCTTAATTTTATGGGCACTAATGTTGTTATTAAGATAAATGATGAATTATGGAAGTTTCTTTATTGGGAACCTGGAACAGAAAATGCCACATTTATAAATTCAGATAGTAAATTGATCATATTTAATCCAAGAAATATTTATTACAGCGATAAAAGAAATACTATTATGCGAATGGAGGAACAAATAAAAGAAGAAGTTTAAATGCATTTTAGGCTATACTTTTGCTAGAGAAAAAAGTGAGTTTTTAGAATCAAATTATTTTCAAAGCATAATGCTCAGGTAAAATATATGTATATTTTAACTATTTTTTTCAGTCATAAATATTTTCCAAAAAGTCAAAAGGGTTTTGGATTTTGGACATTTTTAAAAATGTCCAATTTTTAGGATAGGAAAATAGTTCCAAAAAAGGCCAAAAAATCACGTTATGACCTAAATGGTCACAAAATTATTTTTGATTTGTAAAATTTTGTGATGCTAATTTTTCAAAACTTGCGTCCAGAACTTTAGGAACTTTTCTTTCGTATCTATAAGATAGGAATTATGAACCAAAAAAAATCCAATGAATTCTTCTGTGAAAGTTGTAACTATTTATCGTCACGTAAAAGCCAATATCTAAGACATCTTTCTACTACAAAACACAAAATGATAGTAAGTTCGGCCGCAACTACCCAAAAACTACCCAACATTTTTGAGTGTATTTGTGGCAAAACATATAAATATGATAGCGGATACTATAGACATAAAAAAAATTGTGAGATGGTAATTGCTGCGCATAATAGTGAAGCGAAAGAAAAAGAAATAGATGGAGATAAAGAACCAGTTTTGGCTCAAGAACAAGATGATAAAACTCTAGAATTAGACAAAATTAGTGAAAAGGAGATGCTAATGATGTTTATGAAAGAGATGAAAAGCACAATGATTGAGATGTTTAAACATGTACAACCAGTTAATAACACAACAACCAGCAATAATATTCATAATAATTCACATAACAAGACATTTAATTTACAGTTTTTCTTAAATGAACAGTGTAAAGATGCTTTAAATATTAACGAATTTGTTGATTCAATCAAGGTTCAATTATCTGATTTAGAAGATACAGGGCGTCTAGGATATGTTGATGGTATTTCAAAAATCATACTCAAAAATTTACAAGATATGGATAAATTTAAAAGACCATTTCATTGTAGTGATCTAAAACGTGAAGTTATTTACATAAAATCAAATGACAAATGGACAAAAGATGATGAAAATAATGAGCAAATGAAGGCTGCTGTAAGACAAGTTGCTAACAAAAATATAAGACAAATTGCGGCATGGGCTGACGCACATCCAAATTGTAGAGATCCAACATCAAAGAAAAATGACGAATATTTGCGTATTGTATCAAATGCGATGTCCGGAATTAGTAGTGAAGAACAAAGTAAAAATATGATGCAAATTATCCGAAATGTGGCACGTGAGGTAGTAATTGAAAAGTAAATTTTTTTATTTTTTTTGATTATTTCTTCATAGACAAAAAAATTGAAATCTTTTTTCTTATAAATAAAATAAGTATTTAGAATTAACACAACTATTTTAAGTATAACTAAACTAACAGTGAAGATGAGTATTGAAATCGCAAAAGCTACAGTTAAAAAGGTGAAGGAGCCTAAGGTTATTAAAGAGAAAGTTATTAAAGATGCTAATCCTCATACAAAATCAGATACAGAAGCAATCAACTTGGCAAAAATACACAATCATTTAAATAGTAATACACCTTGCGGAATGAAAATTAGACAAGCATTTACCGAAGCATTTCCTGATAGTCCACAATTTACAGCCTCTGTTATTTCAGGTGGTAATCGTAGTATTCATCACGATTTTCAAATTAAATGGACTAATCTAGATAATTTAGATACATTAAAGAATGTTGAATTTAAAGGCAGTAAATATAAAAAAGTAGTAGATGCTACTAAACCTCCTTGGGTTGATGGTGTTCAGTTTTACAATGGAACTGGTCGTAATTTTGGTGTAGGTAAAGAATATGCCAGACAATTTTATGATACTATGTTGGATGAGATTATATCGCATTACAATATTACAACTCCTAAGCCATCATATGAAGAATGGGAAAAGGATGCGTTTTGCCAAGGAAAACCTAAGACACCCTTTGTTATTGAATTGCGAAGTAAAGGTTATTGTAGTGATTATTTGTCAGAGTGTCGTAAGAAATTCAATAAACAGTTTGTTTTAAATGATTCACAATTAGAGACACTTAAAAATGAAGTATTTGCTATATCAAATCAGGTTCTATCAAGCAAAGATTATTGGTTACAAATACATGGCACAATGGATGAGCCTGATGATTTTGAGGTAAAGTGGACTGGAAAACAATGTATGACACCTATTGTAAATGTTGAACGCAGTGTGTCAAAATCGGATTGTGATGTGAATTTTAAGTTTACTTGTGAGGATGGAAATGTATTTTCGGCTAAGTTAAGATGGGGTTATGGTCAATGTATTACAAATATTCGTTTAGATATTAAATAATAATGTATATATTTTGTATTTTGTATATTTAAAAATAATTAAAAAATAAAACAGAGTAGCAAAAACTCTTTTTTTTTATTTTTTATTTTAAACAGATGAATAAAATTGATTTAAAAATATACTGATAATATTTAATATATAAAATAAAAAATGAGTTCAACAGAAATTAAAGAAAAGAAGAAGAGAAGTAAGAAGGTAGTTGAGCTTATAGAAAGTGTTCCGGAAATGCCTGAAGCAAAAAAGGATGAAATAATAGATAAAATATATAACGCAGTTAGTCTATTTTCGGGTATGGGTGGAGATACATTAGGTATGACTCAAGCTGGTTGTAAAGTAATTGCGTATAATGAATTAAAACCAACATTTTGTAAAACACATCATGAAAATTTTCCTGATTGCGAGTTGATTTGCGATACTATAGAAAATAAAAAAAAATCAGTTACAATTAATGATATTTCAAAAGTGAGCGATGCTAGTTTTGTCAAATATAAGGGCAAAACTGATGTATTATTTGCGGGGTTTCCGTGCTTCGTAAAAGATACACTAGTTCTTACATATAATGGATACAAAGAGATCCAAAATGTTAGTATTGATGATAAATTATTAACACATACAGGTAAATTTCATAATATTATTAATCTTCAAAGAAAAGAATATAATGGACAACTTTATAATATTAAACTTAAATATCATCCTGAAATTATTACTAGCACAGAAGAGCATCCATTTTATGTTCGTGAGCAAAAAAAAGTATGGAATAACAGTTTGAGAAAATACGAATATGAATTCGGAGAACCAGAATGGAAAAATGCGTCAAAATTAACAATAAATGATTATTTTGGAATGGTTATTAATACAGAAGAAGTTGTTCCTACATTTACATTTGAAAAACAAGTAAATAGTTCAAGAGTTGATAATATAACTATTACACTTGATAATCCAGACCAATGGTTTACAATGGGTTACTTTGTAGGAGATGGCTGGGTTCTAGATACAAAAAAAACTGATGGAGTAAGAGATACACATACAATTCGTTTTAGCTTTCACGAAGATGATTTAGAATCAGTTAATAGAGTTAAAAAAGTATTAGATATTACATATAAACAAAAATCAGGTAAAAGTGATGTATATGGATGTGCTAATTTTACTTGGTTTAATATTTTGAAGCAGTTTGGTAAATACGCACACGGTAAGTTTCTTCCTGAATGGATACAAAATGCTCCAAAACATCTTATCCAAGAGTTTATTAATGGTTATATGGCTGCTGATGGATATATCCGACAAAATAATTCTACGCGTATTGTTACAGTATCATATAATTTAGCATACGGTCTTCAACGATTATATTTAAAATTAGGTCATATTGCTAGTATTGATAAGACTATTAGGCCAAAACAGTGTGTTATTGAAGGACGAACTGTAAACCAGCGAGATACATACCAAGTATGTGTTTATACTGAAAAACAACGTAAACAGTCTTCTTTCATTGAAGGAAATTATGTTTGGTATGCGCCATACAAAATTACAATAATAGAGACACAAAATGAACCTGTATATAATTTTGAAGTAGAAACTGATAATAGTTATATTGTATATAATACGATAGTTCATAATTGCCAGGGCTTCAGTAATGCCGGCAAAAAAGCAGTAGATGACCCACGAAATACGCTATTTTTGGAATTCTTACGTGCGGCCAAATTATTAGAACCATCACTTATTATTGGTGAGAATGTGAAGGGATTATTATCACGAAAGACATCAACTAATGAACTATATATTGATGTAATTGTTGCTGAATTTGAAAAGATTGGTTACAATGTTATATATCAAGTATTTAAAACTGAGAAGTTTAATGTGCCACAATCGCGAGAAAGACTTATTATTATTGGTGTCAAGAAGGATAATCCATATGGATGGATACCAAAGTTTCCTACAGAAATGTCTTGTAAACCAAATTTAAAGTCAATTGTTAAATATAGTATGGAAGGTGCTGCTAAAGTAGATCCTAATTGGTTTGAAGAAATACCGGAAGAATGTATTATCAGTGATTTATCAGATACAAAAACATATCCGGATAATAATGGTGCGCATCCATATTTAATGAGTATGATAAATGCGGATGAAGCATCGCGATTCTATGCTGATAAACAACACGAATATTTGTTCTCATTTGGTAAGCGTAATAGTCCTATTCATTGTGAAATTGTGGATATAAGACAGCCTTCTAAGACAATTATATGTACATATGATCATCAGCCGCGTTTATATGTGCCAATACAAAATGCTAGTGGATGCTATTTGCGAATGTTTACACCAGATGAACTGAAACAAATACAAGGGTTTCCAAGTGATTATAAATTATGCGGTAATATAAAAGAACAAATTGTTCAAATAGGTAATGCTGTGCCACCACCATTAATTAAAGCAGTTGTTGAAAAGATTATTAAATAAATTAATAGCAACATATTTAACTATTTGTTAGTTCATTATGAAATTTAGATGTTTTTTCTCTTTATATATAAGTATGCCACATAGTAAAAGTGTAAAATCTAGAACATCTATAAAATCAAAAACAGCAAAATCAAAAACAGCAAAATCAAGTAGTTCAGTAAATATGTATCATTTTATTGAAGCATGTAAAAATGGACACACTGAAGTATTAAAACAATTGCTTCCAACAATAGATATTAATGGATTTTATGATAATGCTACTCCATTATATTTTGCTACTAAAGCAAATCATATAAATGTAATAAAATTTCTTATTAATCATGGTGCGGATGTAAACCTTGGAAGTACATTAAATAATGAAACAGCACTTGATATTGCTGCCAAATTAGGAAATCTAGATGCTGTTAAAATGCTTATTAAAGCAGGAGCTGATGTAAATCAAAAAGATGCTAATGGTGACACATCATTATATTATACTTTTTCTGGTATTCATTATAATGATGATGATAAAGAACTAGAAAGAGAACTTTCTGTATTAATTGCTACTTTAATAGTAAATGGCGCAGATATACATAGTGAAAATAATAATGGACTCACAGCTGAACAAGAATTTAGATGGAACCTTGAAGATTGGCCTGATGATACACCATTTTTATTATTAAGTGGAGAAATTTCTCCAGAATATGTGCTTGAACTTTATAAAAAAGAAGGTATAAAGGAATTATATAAATATGTGAGTATAAGTCCTGAAAATAAAAATGAAGATGATATTAGTCCAAGAACAACATATCGTCAATTAACCAAAGAAAATCAAATAACCATGGTTGGTACACATAATCGTTCAAGAGATAATATGTTCAGAATAAAAATAGACAATCCAATTGAGTTATTTAGTAATTATCGTAATTTAGCAAATCCAAATAGAGTAGGCAATGACTGTGGTTTTCAAACATTGTTTGCTCTTGGTTTGTTAGATAGAAATGAAGCATTAAAAGGTTCAAAAAGTGTAAATATAGCTAGAAATGCTTTGAATATGACAGATGTAGGACTAGACCTAGGTACAGTTAGAAAACACATATGTCGCATATTTGGTCTAAAAGAAACTGATTTACGTACTAGATATTATTATAATCCAGACATGATTAATCCAATATCAGTAGATGAATTAGTAGATTTTTTTGCTATAAATTTAGAAAATAATATGGCAACATTTGTTCGTATTGCGTGGGATACAGAAATAGGACATTTTATTGTTGTATTTAAGCAAAATGATATTGTACAGGTTTTTGATCCACAGCGTACATCTAAAACTATGTCAAGATTCTCAAATACACCAACTAAAAATCCAATTTTTTACGCAAGTGATTTAGTTAAAGAGTATACATATAATAATTCTGAACCAGCATATATATATGAGTTTAACTATTATTCGTTAAAAAAAAATAAGAAGTTTGCTGATAAACCTTTAAAGACAGAAATGTGTTCAGCAAATTTAAAATTATTACTTGGTGGAGAAAATAAAACAAGAAAAGGTCATAAACTAGCGCATAGAAATAAAACAATTAGACATAAAAAATATTAAAAAATTGAATAATTAAATATATACTCATTATTTAATTATGGAAAATAATAAAATGGAGTTAGAAACTACAAATGTTGAACAAATGAAAAATATGGTGTTTGAAGTAATGGATAAATACACATTTCTAGCAGATTATTTGAAACAACCTGATATAAACACAGGCAGACCAATGCCTACATTTGTAAAGATAATGTCAACTATTTTATATTTACGCGGGCAATTATGTTTTAAAGTAGAAGCAGATTGTGAGCCATTTTATGATGATATAGACCGTAATGATTACTCGGATTTTGAAAATTTAGAATTATATGAAATATTTAAGATACTAGTATGTTTTGTTACAATGGCGTGTAGTTTTGTAAATACATTAGTCCCAGATGATGATAGTAGAGATAAAATGATAAGTTCACTTAGAGCATATTACTATAAAAATAAGGATTTTGTTACTACAATTTAAGTGCTTATGCGTATTTTACTGTATATTCTCGCGCAATTCTGTCAAATTCAGCCTTGTTAGTTTTGTATACTTTTGCTATATCAAGTTCTAATGGGTCATTCGGATTGGGGTCAGCTAGAAGTGAGCAAATAGATAATAATACTTTGGTAATACTTAATGCTGGACTCCACTGGTCTTTTAATATATCTAGACATATGCTACCATTACTATTAACATTTGGGTGATAAATAGGTGTCTCAAATGTGATTTTGGGAGGTTTAAATGGATAATCAGTTGGAAATAATATTTTTAATTTGAATACACCGCCTTCATAGGGCGTCTCAGTGGGTCCAATAATAGTGGCTTGCCACGTAAAAAGGTCAGATGATTGAATTGGTGCGGCAGAACAGTTGACAGGAGTGTCTTTTTCTATTTCAGTTAGTTCTCTTTGTAGACGTTTAATAGACATTTTAAGTATATAATATAAATATATATATTTTTAAGTCAATTTGTTAGTTAGTTTGATTTTTAAGACCCAAAATTAAGAGTAAAATAAGAATCAAACTAACAAAAGTGTTAAAATATGGGAGATCTTTAAACCAAATATTTTGATATAAATAACTTAAAAGTTTATTTATAATATAAATAAATGGTTGACATAAATAAATTTGATATTAATAAATTACGAGACCAGTTTTTATTAGCAAGTCCTTTCAACTATATTGTATTAGATAACTTTTTAGATCCATCATTAGTTAATAAAAGCGAACTGGAATTAAGAAAATTACCAGATAGTGACTGGTTTGATAAAGAGACAGACTTTAAAAATATAAATAATGAGCCTGATTGCGAAACCCAATCAAAAAAGGTAGCATTAAATATTCGTAAACAAATACCAACAATTACAAATTCAATAATTGATATATTTGCTTCTGAAGAAATGATTAAATTTATAGAAGATATTACAAACATACAAGGGTTACAATCAGATCCATATTTGTTAGGAGGAGGTGTTCATAAAACTACAACTAATGGTCATTTATCAATTCATGCTGATTTTAATATTCATCCACAAACAGGAAAACATAGAAGAGTAAATGCTTTATTATATTTAAATTCAAATTGGAAAAAAGAGTTTCAAGGAGAATTAGAATTATGGAATAAGGATATGTTATCGTGTGCTAAGAAAATTGAGCCAATATCAAATCGTCTTGTTATATTTAGAATTACAGATGACGCATTACATGGTAGTCCAGAGAAATGGTTAGCCCCGCCAGATTACGCAAGATTATCCTTAGCATTTTATTATTATACAGATGATAGACCGGATGAAGAAAAGGCACCTTTTCATTGGGCAAATTGGTATAAACGATTGGGTCTTTATTACTGAATAAAATGAGTAACAAAAATGAAAATAACCACAATATTTTATACATTTGTTAGTTCATTTGATTTTTAAGACCCAAAATTATGAGTAAAATAAGAATCAAACTAACATAAAGGTATTTTATTAGTATATTTATAGAATGTCATTACAGATTATAAATATAACAATACCGGCAGACGATGTATTGCCAGATATTATAAGCACATTTACACCAGAAGAGAATATATTAATGTTAAAAATTGGCAGTAATTGTTTAAAAGAGGGGCGAAATGCGGCTGCTGGATTGAGTCAAAAGGAGATTTATAATAAAATAAAAGATGAAACAAAGGATGAAATACAAAAACTAGAGTTAGATTTGTTAGTTGAGAAGGAATTAAAGAGTAAACTTTCAGAGGAAATATCAAAGATATATCAAAAACAGTTAGAACAAATGGAACAACAATTAAACATATTTAGAAAACAAATTAAAATTTATGAGTCAGAAAATAAGGAATTTGTTAGAACAGAAGTTGAAAAAGAGCGAGAAAAGTATAGAATTGTGTTAGATGAAAAGGATAAACAATTAAATAGAATGACAGAAAACTATGAAAAGTTTTTAAAACAGAATGAAGTCAAATCAAGTAAAAAAATAGGCGATGAAGGCGAAGACGCATTTGTGTTAATGTCAGAGACATTCAAGGATTTTCCTGGTTATAAATTAGAAAAGAAGGCACACCAGGCGCATAAAGGTGATATTCATCTTTTTTTTAAGGATTTTAATGTGTTAGTTGACTTGAAGAATTACTCAGGTTCAGTTCAGAAGAAAGAATTAGAAAAAATAGAGCACGATTTAAGTATAAATAATACAATGGATTTTGCTTGGTTGATTTCTTATGATTCAAATGTGTCAGATTGGAATAGATTTCCGATAATGTATAAGTGGATTGTAACCGATATTGGATTAAAATGTGTTGTGATAGTAAATAATTTAAACGCAAATAAAAATCCAGTAGATGTATTAAGAAATGTATGGAGTATTACAAATGAGTTACAAAAAATGATGAGTAAAACAAAAGTAGAAGAAAAAGATGTTCAAGATATGATGGAGCGAGACTATAATGTAGTCCAAAAGATCAAATTGGCACAAAAACGGTTAAGTGAATTGAGACGAAGTGTGATGGGTATGTCACAAATAACAAAAGACATAGAAAATGATATAGTAGATGCTTTATCACTATTGTCAAATGAAATAGTGAAAAATGAAACAGACAAGAATATAAAGATAAAAGAGTGGTGGGAGCAAAATATAGAGCCGGATGAAGATGATGAACATAAACTAACATCAACTGAAATATGGACACGATTTAAAAAGGATAATAAAGACTATGTTGAAGAGCATAAGTTATTGATAGATGATTTTAAAAACTATGTTAAGATTTTTATTGATGTAGATAAATATAATGAAAAGAGTAAAAAGGGTTCAATAGAGTTTATTGGTTTTAAATTTAAAGAACATTTGTTAGTTAGTGAGCCAATTGAGATAGAAATAAACATACCAAATATTGTTCAAAACAAAAAGAAGATTATAAATAGGAAATTAAAAACAAGTGATAATAATAATTAATAATGTCATTCAATATATTGGATGTTTTAGATAATATAGATAATATAGTTTTAACACAAAATTATATATATGTATTAGAACTAGAAGATAACCATTATTATATTGGTAGAACAAGTAATTTTATACAAAGAATGAATGAACATTTTACAAATAATGGTTCACTATATACAAAAAAATATAAACCAATAAAAATTAAAGAAGTAGTTCAGGAAAAGAGTTGTTATGATGAGAGAGATAAGACAATAGAATATATGGAAAAATATGGATGGGAAAATGTTAGAGGATATACATGGTGCCGAGAAATAATAACAAAAAAACCAAAAATAAAAACAAAAAATATTATGAGCACACAAGTAAAAGAATATTTTATTGATGAAAATGATAATATGATAAAAGATATGTATACAATACAAAATAAAAACATAATAGAAATAGGAAATTATTTAAATAGGACACCAGGTTCAGTCGCATACAGTCTTGAAAAAATGGGAATAGTAAATAGACGTCAATTAAGTAGAGGATATTTTGACTATATTTTTAGTGATCTATATGAGAAAAGTAAAAAAGATAATAAGCTTAAAATAAATAAAAAAGATAAGATTGAAGAAGAATATATTTTTAAAGATAATCCTAAACCTGAAAAAATAAAATTATCAAAAGATGAAATAAAAAATATAAAACATAGACTACATAATATGTTAAATACTTATAAAGAGATTCCTTAAAACCTTTAATTATATTTAGGAAACGGGCTTGCCCATACCTACGGTGTTTCCTAAATATAATTGTAATTTTTTTTGTATTTTATCACAATTTTACGTCACATTTTATTTTTTACACGTGTTTATTGCTATTGATATTTTATATAAATTAAAATGTAATTATATTATAAGACAAATAAGTATTATAATATAAAAAAATGTGTCTATTATGATGCCAAATTATGGCGACAAAATAAAAATAATTATGGT